>Ga0075480_10000339_pt1 | contig 27084 bp, 11 predicted proteins | sample DEB08_DNA_7_FD_81590 | JGI IMG/M metagenome (GOLD analysis project Ga0075480, IMG submission 81590) | Aqueous microbial communities from the Delaware River and Bay under freshwater to marine salinity gradient to study organic matter... | ecosystem: Environmental > Aquatic > Marine > Coastal ... | reverse complement strand
CTCGAGGAAGCCATGCCGCCCAGCGCAGGCATCCAAGGCTTCTCGGCTGCCGCGGGCGAAGGCGGAACCCTTGTGATGAACTGGGACGTTACCGCCCAGATGTCCCTCGGTGAGCGCTTCATCATGGAAATCTGTGACGAGGCCCAAGACGCAAACTGTGACATGGCTGCACTCAAGGACTTCACCTCCGAGGTCAAGACCTACACGCACCCGGGCATCTCGACGACGCACGGCACCAACTACACGGTGACGGTTGAAGTCTGCAACGATGCGGGCTGCAACACGCAAATCGGCATTGGGAACGTGATCGCGGACAAGGAAGTCGACGGTGATGGCATGATGACCAACCTGATCGCACAATCCAGTGCGGACGGCTCCATGTGGACCATGACGTGGACCACGACCGGCGATCTTTCTGACATCAGCAGCTGGCGCATCTGCTACAGCACCAACGACGTGGCCACGGCCATCGAGAAGACCGGCAGCAAGTGCACGGACGTGGCGTCGGCGACGGCGACCACCGTGGATGTGATGCAGACGGCCTTCACCGGCACCGAGACCTACTACTTCGTGGGCGTTGCCGTGGACGACCTCGGCAACGACCGTCTGGCCTCTGACGTGCCCACCGACGTGTACTACAAGCGCGACGCTGACTTCACCAACAACGATGACGGAAACGGCACCGTTGGCGAGGACGTCAGTGGCGAGAGCGAATTGCCCAGCTGGACCCTCCCCGCCATTGGCGGTGTTGTGGTTGCGGCCATCGTGGTTGGCGCCATCATCGTCACCCGAGGTGGCGGCGGCGGCGACGGCGACAAGGATTGGGATTACTGATCCTGCCACGCTCATGGCCCGGGCCACCCGCCCGACCTGTGCAGCCCACTCGGGCATCCAGCGCGCGCTGAGCGTGCTGGATGCTCGGACCTGATGGCCACAAGGTTGGACGTTCAGTGGTCCTTCGCACCGAGGCGGTTCTTGTTCAGCCGGGCAGGGGCCTTGCTGGCTCCGGGCTTCCATCCCACCCTGCACCCTGGCCTGATTGGTCGGTGAGGTGCAGCCGAGGGCTCTGGATGCCCTTCTCCATCCTCCAGGCCGAGGTTGAGCGTGATGTACGCTCCACATGGGCTTCCCGGCCTCCACGCCTGGGGGCTGAAATGATCCTCTGCGTCAACCACAGATTGCTTGGCATGTCATGTTCAGTTTCCTGTGTAACTTTTTCACCGCGCTTCGAAGGTTGTTCACGGCCTTGGTGGTCAGGAGAAAGCGGGGACTCCAACCAATTTTGCGCGACGAGCCCAGTGTCTGGGATGTCCTTCATTTCTACAAATGAACCGTACCAATGAGGGTCAAACAAGTCCGCAGGGTCACGGTTGACGCCCGTCGGCCAAACCCACCTCTCAAAGCACATGTACCCCAATGCCTATAACCGATACATGACCTCAGATGCAATGCATACAGTCCGTATGGAGTGAATGACTATGTTGGGAATGACGAACAAGAAGAAGACCGCAATGGGTGGCATCGGCATCGCCGTGCTCCTCACGCTATTGATGGCCCTGACTCCAATGTCAGGCTTGGTGGGGAACCCCATCGACGACAGCGTTGCTGCGGCAGAGCAAAACCAGGTTGCTGAAGACGACGTCTTCGCGCAACCCGAGAAACTGGAACCTGTGGAATATGGCTTCCCTGAAGGAAGCGAAATTCTGGGGGCCCGAGACGCACACATGAAGACCTTCCGCAATGCGGACGGTACCTTCACGCAGACGATCTCGGACCAACCCATCCACTACGACAACGATGGCACCTGGAGTGACATCGACCTCAACCTGAAGGCCACGTCCTTCGGCTGGGAAGTGGTGGAGAACACGTTCAACACCGCCTTCTCGGCTGAGGTCGCGAACGGTATCGTGGTTCAGCCCAACGAGTGGGTCGACCCGGTCATGACCGGTCTCAACCCCACCCTCGTCGTGATGGACGAAACCGGGACCAGCCACACGCCCTTCGAGGCACCCCCTGCGACGAGCGAGGTCACCGTTGGTGGCAACACCATCCGCTACCCGCTCGCTGAAGGCTACGACCTCGATTACGAAGTCAGCACCTCTCAGGTCAAGCAGAACCTCGTGATCCGTGAGCGCCCGATCCTCGACGAAGGCGCGCACTGGTTCGGATTCTCTGAGGCCATGCGCCTCCCCAACGGCTACGCCCTCTACAGCGGCGATGTCATGGTGGGCTCGGAACTCGTCCAGACCGGCGAGCACCTTGAAATCCGCAACGTGGAAACCGGCGATCTCTACGCTGAGATCCCCGCACCCATGGTCATCGAACCCGGCATGGAGGCGCCCTACTTTGGGACCTTCTTCGTGATGACCCAAGGTCCAGTGGTCTTCCTGACGACTGCGGTTGAAAGTTCGTGGCTCCTCTCCGAAGACCGCACCTTCCCGCTCGCGCTCGACCCCACCGTCAAGGTGTACAGCGCGGCCGGTGGATACTGTCTGCCCTCCAGCAACCGCTGCTACGACAGCAACTACCGGTACATGTACCACAACTCAGCATCCGGCAAGAGCAGCTCCTCCTTCGCTCCGTACTACTACTACACGCCTTGGCACGAGTTCACCTTCACGAGCAACAACGCCCTCCCAACTGGCGCTTCCCTCGACAAGGTGGAGTACAAGGAGTACATCAGCTACTTCTACTCCTACCTCTCCAACAGCAAGATCGACCTTGACATCAAGGTCATGGAAGACTGTGGAACCACCCGCCCGACGCTGACCCTCAGCTCTGGCAGCACCACCACCCCAACCTCTGGGTACTACTACTACCAATCCCGCTACGGCTCCTCTGTGACCAACCTGCCCTCGTGCAGCGGCGCCATCAGCGCCTCCTACCTCACCTCCGGAAACGGCGGTACCGCACAAAAGGCGATGATCAACTCGGGTATCTTCAGTCCAGGCGTTGCCATGAACGGCAACAACTACGGAAGCGGCTGGAAGACCGCGACCTTCTGTGACAACAGCGGGAGCGTGTCCTGCTCGTCGTCGACGCAAGCCGGTTACATCTGGTCCGCCCTCAACGGCACCTCGTCCGTTGGCCTGTCGAAGTCGTTCGACAACTCCGGTATCGCGACCACGGGAACCAACTCGAACACCCGCCAGTACGTGTACACCTACGCCTACACCAGCGGTTCGTCCAACAACTACCTCGAGTTGACCTACTCTGGAGGCACCGACGCCGACGCCCCAAGTGCCACCTTCGGCGAGTACGACGGCATCACCTCGTACATTGAGGGTGAGCGCACCTTCTTCATCGAGCTGTTTGACAACTCGGGCATCGACACCACCTCTGGAAACGCACCGTCGCTTCACTATGCGATCGACAACGGTTCCTACACCACGGTTGCGGCGACCGCCATCGGCACCTGTGGAGCCACGGCTTCGGAGTGCCAGTTCAAGGCTCAGACCTCGGACATCACGGCAGGCGAATACGTGACCTACTACTGGACCTTCCAAGACCTGAACGTGGACAGCACCGGCGCTGCGGACCCGAACGAGGGCACCTTGCCTGCCTTGACGGGCAGCCAGACCACGCCCACGCCTTTCTGGTTCTTTGTTGACGACGTGGACAACGCGGGCGACGACAAGAAGTTCGTTCAGTTGACGACCGATGTGAGCGCATACCCGTCAACCAGTCCTTCAAAGAGGTTCGACCGTCAGATGACCTACTTCGACCAAAGCGACGAGTACTACTTTGAATTCGACACATCGGAGTGTGGCACCGGTTCCAACAGCTGTTTCTACAGCGGCTCTTCCAGCTCGAACTACTTCTACAACAACTGGATCGTTCAGTGGCAAACCTCGACCTACCCCGCGACCTCCTCCTACAACACCGGCGGCTCGAGCCCCGGTAAGGTCTACCTCGACGACGACAACGGCGGCTTCCTCAGCATCTCTGCTGATGACGGTCCAGGGATGAACCTCGTGTTCCTCTGGGACGGCGACGAATTCGCGATGGTGGGTATCGGCGACGAAACCGACATCAACGAGCCTCTCGCGGGCGGAAGCACCGCTTCCAGCGTGTCCAGCTACGGCTACACCAATGCCTACCGCTACGTTGTTCCCGGTGACATCACCGGTGACTTCGCGGGTTACAATTGGAACGCGACCTACTCGAGCACCGGCCAGAACGTGATTTGCACCGGAACCAACGGATGGACGCACTTCTTGCGCTCCTCCTCCGGTAGCCCAAGCTGTTCCTCCGGCTACTACTACGTCTACAACGGCAACTACAAGTGGAACGGGTTCGCCCTCGGCAGCGGTTACTACGGCGCCATGGCAAGCACCGGCAGCGTCACCTACGACGTGATGAAGATCGCACCCGAGCCCGATACCTTTGCACCGACGATCACCCACGCCGGGTTGGCCGACTCTTACGCTCAGAAGCGTACGGTCACGGCCACGATCATGGACGGCGGCTCCCCGCCCGCAGGTCTCAACGTGAGCACCTCGGCCGGCACGGGCCCGACCCTCTACTACAGCGTGAACAACGGCACGACCCAGTCGACGATTCTGTCTCCTGTTGGCAAGACCGCCGCACAGTGTGCGATGGCTGCCTGCGACTGGTCGGCTGACATCGACAACCTGAACACCTCGGACTACGTTGAGTATTACATCACCGCCGAGGACGTTTCCCCTGACGTTTCGACCCCCAACTCCGTGCAGACCACGGCCACCTCCTTCGAGGTCGGTGACCCGAACAAGATGTTCATCGTTGAATGGCACGACATGGGGTACACCAACGCCTACCTCTGCACCTACCAGGTGGTCTTCTACGACGTCACGAACGAGTTCGAGTTCAAGTACGACACCGGCTGTCAAGTCTACGTCGATTACTCCACCACGGGGTACCAAGACCAGACCCGTGCCAAGGGCGAGAACCTTCAGAAGGGAACCGGCTGGCTTTACGGATCCAATCCGTTCACGTCCAACTACCGCATGCACACCTCGTCCACTTCGTACGGCCACGAGTCCTTTGCACCTGGCTTGACTGAAATCAAGAACTACGACACGGCACTCAGCGGCAGCAGCAGCGGTACCCCGTACGGGTACTACTGTGCTTACAGCTGGTACTGGAACACGTACAAGAACAGCTGCAACGCCAACATCGACATGCCCGATGACTTCGACTTCGAGTACTTCGGTACCCTCTACGAAGGGACGGACTCGAACGACCGCATCCGCCTTGGTCGCCAGGGCTACATGTACTTCATCGACAACGGTGCAACCAGCCTTGAACGCGGTGTTTCGACGTGGAGCAGCAACTTCCCGACCATGCCGTACTCCGGCAACTCGGCCTCTCGACCAGGTACCATCGCTCCGTGGTGGGGTTACTACACCTCCTACTACTGCTACGACAACACCGCCATCGACTGCAGCGTCCGCTACCGCACCATGCCGTACAACGGCAAGGGAACGGACGTCGATGCTGACATCACCACGGACACCACGTGGGACCTCGATGACAGCCCAATCCGCATCAACCCAAGCAACGACTACTTGTCCATCTCCGCTGACCTCACCATCGAGTCAGGCGTTGTGGTCCAAGTGGCCTCCGGCAAGGGAATCTCCTTTGACGGCAGTTGCGACGAGATGAAGATCAACGGCAACGAAGCGAACCCCGTTCGCTTCGAGGGTCAAGCTGGCTCAGAATGGAAGGGCATGGCGTTCACCGCTGCGTGCTCCTCGGGTACCGACGACCGTCACGAGTTCTCCTTCGTTGACTTCGTCAACACCAGCGATGCCGCGATCTCTGCGGGCAGCCGCCACGGCAGTTCACCGAGCACCAACGCCAACGTGGGGAACTTCACGATGAACGACGTGACCTTCACCAACGTCGGTGCGGCGTTCAAGCACGGCTCTGGACAAGGCACGGTCGTCGAAATGACGAACTTCGCCGTCGACGGTGCTGACGACGCGTGTTTCAACTTCGCTGAAGACACCGTCGCCATCCTGCGCGAAGGTTCCCTGAAGAGCTGCAACACCAACGGTCAATCCTGGGGCGGTGCCATCGTCAACTACCCCGGTTCCACCGCAGGTAGCCTGTTCTTGGAGAACGTCACCGTGACGAACTCCTACGTGAACTTCGTCGATGTCGATCTCCAAGACGTGACCATGAGCAACGTGAGCGTCAGCAACTCGGCCAGCCAAACTGGTGTCGCCATCGACGCCATGCACGGCGTTGATGCCGATGTGCACCTGTTCAACGTCAGCGTCCCAGGTTATGCCAACAGCGGCATCAACGCTGTGTCGAGCATCTACATGGAGGACGTTGACCTCGGATCCGCCGACTTGTGGATGTTCCCCAACGGTGCTGGATCCTCTGCGGTTGGTCCGCTCGGTGACAACGCCGTCATGACGAACGTTGAGGTCGGTGACATCACCATGCAACGCATCCACTTTGGCGTCTTTGAGGACATCACGGCGGGCGATGTGGCCATCTCCGGAACCACGACCCACACCGACACCGAGACATGGAAGAACCTCGACATCGGGGACCTCACCATCAACGGCGGCGCATGGAGCCTCATCTTGGAGAACGCTGACATCAGCCGCCTCTACAGTTTCTCGACCTCGGCCACCAACACGATTGTGATGGAACAGGGTTCGAGCATCGACCACGATGACTCGTCGGTCGACGCCGTGTACGGTCGCAACTCCCACATCACCTTGGTGTCTGTGGACGTGACCTCAAGCGACATCGATGGAAGCAGCAACTACGTGGCCAAGGCGTCGTCCAACAGCGACATCGTCCTCATCGACGTTTCCTATGACGACGGCACCGGGGCTGCAGACTGTGCGGACTCCAACGGTGGCACGGGCGATTGTTCGGTCGACGTTTCGTCGTCCGCGACCGTCTGGTACGGTGGACTTGCACAAGTTTCGCTCTACCGCGAAGCGCTGGTGAACAGCGTCGTGACCAAGGTCTACAAGTCCGGTCACAGCGTTCGCACCACGGTGATGGACACGTCGTCCTCCCCTGCAACGCCCCTCTTCGAGGTCGGCACCGCGGTGACCGACACGACGGGTATGGCAGAAGCGTGGGTCATCTCTGGCGACTCTGACTCCAACACCTACAACGACCACACCCTCTTCGGGTGGGGCGCTGCCGGTCAGAACGAGACCCTGCTGACGTCTGCTTGGTACCCCTCGGGCGGCTTTGGCTACGGTGACACCATCGAGCTGCTCTTGCAGCCCGCACCGATCAACTTCGACCAGCCCAACATGGATTGCAACTGGATGTCCAACAACCAGACCTTCCAAGGTGCTGAATCGAGCCCAGGTGTGTACGTCTTCGACAGCTTCCCAATGACGCTCTCCGCTGATTTGGACATCGACGGCTGCACCCTCGTGATGATGGGATCCGTGATGACCGTTGACGCAACCGCGACCAACAGCCCGGTGCTGACCATCAGCAACGGTGGTACGCTCTTGGTGAACGTCTCCACCGACACCGGTGGCAAGGGCACCATCAAGGCACAGAGTTCGTCGTACGGCGTCCGATTGGACGTCGCTGACGGTACGCTCTCCGTGGCCGGTGGCATTCTGAAGGACCTGCACCAAGATTCGACGACAATGTCCGCTTTGTACATCGGAAGCGACGGTGCTCTGGTGCTGTCTGAATCCGCTGAAGTCTACGGCGCTCAAGCCTCGAATGACGACATGGCCACGGTCAAGGTTGACCGCGGAAGCCTCAGCATCAGCGATTCAACCATCATCAACACCGGAAACACCGGAACGGTTCTGTGGATCGAAGGCTCCTCCGCCTCCATCGACAACATTGTGGTCAAGAACGGCGCTGTGGGCATCATGTCCAAGAACGCCGCCCCTCAAATTGACGGGTTCACGTCCACCGACAACACGGTTGGTTTGGGCATGGAAGGTGGCATGAGCCTGCCAACGATCTACCGTTCGCCCAGCCTTGCTGGTATGACGCGTGGATGGCACACCTACGACATCGACCTGTCGTCTTTCATCGGAAACAGCGACTACCTCCAGGTTGGAGCCAACTCCATCTACGCCGGTGGAAACGCTCACCCGTACTACAACTTCGCCACGGGCAAGTACTACTTCATCACCGACCGACTGCGCGTTGAGCTGACCGACAACAACGGCAACTCTTGGAACATCAGCGAGGGTGACACTGGGTACTACCCATACAGCGCAAACGATCCGAACGAGGGCGTTGGCGATGTCGGCACCTACCAAGGTGGCGCAGGTGGTGTTCCTCAGTGGGACTGCAACTACTACGGCATTGACTACGGCCCCAACCGCGTTGGGACCACGGGTTACTACGGCTACGGACAGACCGGTGTCTACTGGTACTTCACCGGAAACAGCGGAACCTACCCAAGCTACTACAACAAGCCCGCTCAGTTCGGATTTGACTGGGAGAACATCGATGGCGTGACCCCCACCGGATCCTACGCGTACTATCCATACCACTACTGGGGCTTCGGCACCTACTCGTGGCAGGGATGGACCGGCGTGATGGCTCCTCCTGAGGGGCTCGTTGGCACCTACAACTACAACGTCTGCTTGGATTACGCGTATTCGTACTACATGAACAGCGGACAAGGTGCTCGAGTGACCTTCCCAATCGTGGACATTTCGGCCAGCAACCTGACCAGTGCGACGCTGTACATCGACGTGCTTCACAACCGCGCAAACAACTACCAGGACCGATACGAGTTCGTGGCCCGCAGTGGCAACGACCCCTCCGACCTTGGTGATTACAAGCGTGAGTCCGGTACCCCCTTGTTCAAGGACGGCACCATCAACGGCGCCGACACAGGTGTGGAAATCGGTGGCGACTTCGCTGCCGGTCACCTCGACACCGTTGAGATCAACACCCCCAACGATGCTGGAATCATCGTGACAGGATCCACCGTGGCCAGTGCCGATGACGTGACCGTCAACGGTGGCGATTACGGTGTTCTCGTCGCCAACGGTGCAGCCGGAAGCATGGACCTCACCAACATGGACCTTGATTCACAGACGGTCGCTGGTATGTACTACGTCAAGGACTTCGGCGGCGACTTCTCCGGTACCGTGACCAACAGTGCCGGTGCTGCCATGAAGTTCGGACCAAGCACGACGAAGGACCTGTCGTACGACTCGGTCGACTTCACCGGCAACAACGTCGGCTTCGATCTTGCAGGAAGCGGTGGCTTCACCTTCGTCGATTCGACGATGGGAAGCACCTCGAACGACTTCAAGATCAGCGGGTCCTCCGTCGTCGATTACATCGAAGGCTCTGTGACACCGTCCAGTGTGGACGTGACCGGAACTGGTGAGTTCAACCGAATGCGTCACCTCGACGTGACGATGACCGCAGACCAGGGGTCTGGTGCAACCGGCGTCGCTGACGTTGCCGTTGTTCTCCGAAACGCGGAGGGTGCTACCGCCTCCTCCGGAACCACGGATTCAACGGGTGTTGCAGAAGAGCTGACCTTCACGTCCCTCATCGTGGACGCTGCCGGCTCGCACGCCCAGGACCTCAACGGTTACACGGTGTCGTCCGTCGCCAAGGTGGACTACTACTGGACCTCGAGCAGCGACAACAACGCTGACTTCCGCTTTGTGGAAGAAGCCGTGACCCTGACGGACAACAGTGGAAACGCGGAAACCGTCGAACTCGTTGACGATTTCGAACACCGTGTCTGCTACTACTTCCAGTCCTCGAGTTACAACTACCTCAACCGCTGCGCGAACGGCTGGTCCTCCACAGGAAGCTCACGCGTGTTCAGCAACGGTCTGGAAGAGCACGGCTACTACTACGGTTCAGTTGATGGTAGCGACTTCACAGGCGACAACGTCCTGATCGACACCCCAATCTGGTACCTCTCCGGAGACACCTACGAGTGGAACAGCACCACGTTGGTCTGGTCCGCATCGTACGCGTCCAGGGACATCAGCCAGATGTACCCCCGCTACAACCAGGAAGTGAACGTGTACTTGCACGATGCCTCCGTGATCGGAATGTCCCTGAACAACGACGGCGAACTCGCAGGTATCAACTTCGGATACATGTATTACTCCATGAACTTGGACGCCAACAACACCGAATTCAGTGGCATTGCATCCATCGTCGGTGCGATCGGCTACGGCTACTACTCCGACTACGAGTTGAACTTCTTCAACGTCCGAAACTCGACCATCACCCACTACAAGGGCTGGTCCCCGTTGAACAACGCGATCAACTCTCAAGACATGTGCATGCGCCTCTACGGCGGTGACGGCAACATCATCGAGAACAACACGTTCAACGATTGTTCGGTGGGCATTGAGATGCAGCGATCTCCGTACTACTGGAGCCACCAAAGCTACGAGATCGGTGTTGACAACGTCACCATCCAGGACAACGTGTTTGAGGACGGCGGTGAAATCTCCGACATCCGGTTCTACCCCAACGCAAACGCAGAGGGAGGCATGGTGCTCAACAACGTGCTCAACAACACGGGTGGCGCTGACTCTGCCATCTCCGCATGGGACGGTACCATCGAAGATCTGACGATTTCAGGAAACACCATCCGCGGATTCGCCGAGGATGGCATTTACCTGAACGACATCAAGGGCTTCGAAGTGTCCGACAACGAGATCACCGGACCTGGTTCGGACTCCGTCGGCATCTACGCGAACGGCGGTTACGGCGACGTGATGGACAACACCATTGTCGACTCCGACACGGGAATCCTGATGTCTGAAGCAACGCAGCCGATCGGTACGACCACGGACCTCTGTGAAATCAGCGGCAACTACGGCTACGGTGACTCCTGCACCTTCAACTTCGCCGGCAACGGCTCGACGCTCATCATCGACATCGCAACCGACAGCTGGGGCTACGAAATCTCACTCGAGATCACCAAGCCCGACGGCACGAAGGACAGCTGGAGCACCTACACGTTCGGGTCCAACACGGCGTACTCGCCGCTGACGACCTACACCGACGCTGGTAGCTACACCATCGCCGTGTCAGACAGCTGGGGCGACGGTGGTATCACGCTGAACGCGTACTACACGTCCGCAGTCAGCGGAATCACCGGACCGGTGATCAGCGGGAACGACATCTCGATGTCCCCGACGTCCACCGTCATCACCACCACGGGCATCCTCGTTGAGGACTGCACGGGAACGGGGATCAACATGGCAGACAACCTGGTCGCCGTGAACAGCGACGCGGTGCTCACCGACGGCTGCGACGTGATCGACGAGAACTCTGAACTCACCGGTGGCAGCCAGACCGCAACCTCTGGCTTCGTCACGACCAGCGGTGACAGCGTGACCCTGAGCGGTACGACGATTTCCGGATTCGACACCGGTGTTGAAGCCGACGGTGGTGCATTGACCATCACGGACAACGCGTCCATTGCTGGCTTGAGCGAAGGTGTTTGGGCCTACGACACGCAGTTGATGGTCAACTACGCCGACTTCGACGGCGGCGCCAACGGCGTCGGCCTCTTGTTGGAAGACAGCGGTGATGCGATCATGTACTGCATGAACCTCGATGGTGAGCAAGGTATGGACGTGTACAACACGGACTTCCGCTACAACATGGGTGACGTGAACGCAGAATACGCCATCTTCGTGTCTGACTCGGTCGGCAAGGTCGAGAACCTCACGTGGATGTCCGGTGTTTCGACACAAATCGAGCTGTACCAAGGAGCGATGTTGACCTCCATCGGCCAGGACTTGACCCCGTCCCAACTTGTCGTGCCCGCAGGCACGATGATCGACGAGGCCAACCTCCTCGACATCAACGCACAGCACCTGAGTGCACCCGTCACCGCCGAAGTCGGCGTCTCCATCGTGAGCACCGACGGCCTCCGAGCGGCGTACATTTCGCCGGACTTCCAGTCCGACGCGATGGCCGTTGACGGCGACAACTCCGACTGGATCGGTTCCTCGCTGAACCCCTCCGACGACGCGATGCCTGGTGAGCTGACCGAGAACTTCTACGTGACCTACACGGAGAACGATGACCTGTACGTGGCCATTGACGGCCTCGACCTGTCCACCTCGGACCTCTTGCTCTACTTCGACGTCGCCGGTGGCGGCTCCGATGAGGGCTACGATTACGGCGCTACCGGTGCCCACGACCTGCCCTTCGAAGCAGACTTCGTGTACTGGGCCGAGTCGGACGCAAGCAACGACCTCTACGCATACGGCTTCCTTGGCTGGGGCGTGACGTCGCTCTCCGCCGACAACGTGGAAGGGGACTTCTCTGGCGACTTCGCCGAGATCATGGTGCCCTTCAGCCGGCTCGGTGGAATGCCAAGCTCGGTGCGCATGATTGCCATCGTCCAGAGCGACAGCAGCGCTGACGTGAGCGAGGTCTACCCCGACCAAGCCATGGACACCACGACGACCTTGCAGGACTTCAGCGACTACTACACTGTGGTGCTCGGTGCAAACAACCTGCCGTCCGGTGTGCTCGCCGACGAGGTGCTCACCTACCGCACCTTCTTGGGCAGCAACGTGCCCTCGGCCGCGAAGGAATACGACGTGATGATCAAGCACAACAACGACGATTGTGCCGTCGACTGGGCGACCGAAACCGGCGTCAACATGTCCGACAACGTTGAACTTGAGATGGACATCAAGCGCGCCTGCCCGACGATCGGCAGCAGCCTCGACAACATCACCGTGGACGAAGACTCGTCTTCCTACCAGGTGAGCCTGACCTCCTACGCCTCTGACGAGCAGGACGCCGCCGGCGACCTGACGTGGGCGGTGAACGAAGGTGAGACCGTCGTGGTCTACGGCAACACGCCGATGCCCGTCGAGGGTCTGGTGACGTGGTCCCTTACCGGTCACGACCTCAGCATCACCCCGACCGCCGACCAGTTCGGTACGGTGCAGTTCAACTTCACCGTGACCGACAGCAACGGTCTCGCAGACGAGCGCTCGATCACCTTCACGATTGAGAACGTCAACGACGCACCTGAGATTTGCCAGCGCGACACCAACGGCGACTGCGTGGACACCGTGATGCTCTTCGGCGACGCGGCTCACGTGAACTACATCCCTGAGGACAGCCTCGTGGGTGGCCAGAGCGTGTCCGTGGTCCTGTCGGACCAGGCCAACAACGGTCCCAACGCGCTCAACCTGATCAAGGACCAAGCGAACGAGAACGACCCGTCCCGCCAAATCTACACGTGGGGCGTATCGGTCGACCAGTCCTGCCCACTCTTCGATGTGGGCATGGTTGGCGGCACCGAGTTGACCGTGACCGGCAAGTCCGGCATGGCCTTCGAGGCCGGTGGTTCCTGCGACATCACGCTGACCCTCAGCGACGACGGCGCGGAGAACCAGAACGCCGCTGACGAAATCATCACGCTCAGCGTGGTGCCCGTCAACGACGCACCGACCATCGACGACTGGAACTTGCAAACCGGTGACACGATCAACTGGGCTTCCAACGACTCGTCCCTCATCTACGGTGAGTGGACCATCAAGGTCATGGAAGACACCGAGGACGTCGACGAACTGACCTTCGACCTGTCTGCCATCAAGAACGACGTTGACCACGACCTCAGCGACCTCACCTGGTCGCTGCTGCCGAAGCTCGACGACAACGGCCGTGCATACTGCGCGTACTCGAACTACTTCTCGTTCACCTTCAACGGTGACGAGTTGGTGCTCGACCTCGTCAAGGACGCAACCACCAACGCTCCGATCAACCAGATCGACTACCTCTACGACGGCGGTGTCCACCAGGTCAACCCTGCTGGCAAGGGCTTCTGTGAGATGGAACTCTACCTCACCGACAGCGCTGCCGCACCGACCGGCTTCGCCTACGACATCAACGACAACGGATACATCCAGCAGACCTCGCTGAAGCGCGACGTGAAGATCATCGTGCAGAACGTGGCTGAGCAGGTGCCTGACTACTACTTCGAATCCACCACCGGATTCGACTTCAACGGCGTGTCCAACGTCATGGACGGCACCTGGGTGCCTGTGACCGTGACCGTGACCGCCGGTGGCGACGAAGGCCCCTACAACCACGACAGCATGCTGATGATCACCTTCCAGAGTGACGGTCACACCGAAACCGAGCGCGATGCAATCTACATCGACGCACCCGCCTACGGCGAGACGGTGACGGTGGATTCCGAAGTCTTCGTGAAGGCGGTCACCACGACCGTTTGGGTCGAGATGGACGTCAAGACCTGTGTTGACGAGAGCTGCGACATGACGAAGTCGGTCGATGACCGCTTCATCGCTGACGAGCCCGCCAGCCACGGCAAGGTGACCCTGCCCAACAGCCTCGACTACTGGGCAGAGCCCGGTTTCTACGGCTCTGAGGACGGTACGGACAGCATCCGCCGCCCAGTGCTTGAGGACAAGGACTGGTGCAACAACGTGATGTACAACACCCTCACGGGCAACATCGACGTTTGCGACCAGGCAGACTACGGCCGTGGATCCTTCGAGATCACCGACCAGGACCTGCCTGACGTGGTGCGCACCATCGGTGCCTCCGGTGTGCCATCGTTCGCTCCGAGCATCGTCGCCGTCGCCCTCGCGGGCTTCGTCGTTGGCCTCCTCGCCATGGCGGGTCGCCGTGACGAGGAAGAAGCAGAGGAGGAGAACACCTCCGAGCGCTTCGTCGACGACGAGACGGCCGTGAGCCCGGTCATCGCCACCATCCTGATGGTTGCGATCACCGTGGTGCTTTCCGGTGTCATCTACGTCTGGGCGAGCAGCCTGGCCGAGACCGACGTCAAGGGTGTGCCCCGCATCACCTTCGACATCGAGGACATCGACGCCTACAACGCCGAGACCGGTCACTGGAAGATCGAAGTGCAGCAGTCCGAGACTGAGCTGGCAACGCAAGCCGTTGAGATCAAGATCTTCGCGGCCGAGATTGACGGCGTGTTCGAGGTCAAGATGGCCAACTCCGACGGTGTGTACGGCTTCTCGCCTTACAACAGCGACAGTCTGGTGACCTTCTCCGACTCCGTTCGGACCGAAGGCGACGACAAGGTGTCCACCTTCTTCGTCGGTGACACGATCTTCGTGCGCACGCACCTTGCCGACGGCACGCCGTTGACCGACGTGACCATTCAGCTGTCCTACGCACCCGAGGTGGGTCAAGGCGCCATGCTCCGAACCTGGAGCGGCCTGTCCTACGACCTCGCTGCGTGAGCAGTCCGGGAAGAAGCACAACCGGCCAAGGGGCCCTTCGGGGCTTCTTGGCGTGGCCTTTGGCCACCCCCCCAGCGTGGGGGGAGCGCGCAAGCGCTTCCCCCGCCCTGACCCGGGACGAGCCTTGATGGTCTGGATGCCCATGCACATGCATGGACGGATTGGACTGTGTGGTGTTTGACTGCGACGGTGTCCTCGTGGACGCCATTTCATCGTGGCGCACGCTGCACGATCACTTCGGGACGGACAACAACGCCAACCTTCAGCGGTTTATTGCCGGTGAGTTTGATGATTTGACCTTCATGCGGTCGGACATTGCGTTGTGGAAAGCGGTTCAGGATCCGATTCACAAGGACGATTTGTTCCGGGCCTACGCAGGAGCACGGCTCATGCCAGGTGCACGTGAGTTGGTTCGAGACCTGCAAGCACAAGGCGTTTATGTGGCCATCGTCTCTGCAGGTGTGGACATTTTTGTCTCAAGCATCGCTGCCATGCTCAAGGTCGACGATTGGATTGCAAACGGGTTCACGTTTGACGACGAAGGGTGGCTGCTGGACGAGGGCGTCTGCCGTCTCCACGCCACGGGGAAAGGAGCCATCATCGAACGCCTGATCGAGATGCACGGTTTTGATCGGTCGAAAGTGGTCAGCCTTGGGGATTCAGAGATGGACCTCTCCATGCAGGTTGAAGGAAGCCGATTTATCGGCTTCAACCCCTCCCGGGAGAGCTCAAAATCCGCATTTTTGGACGCCGGTGTTCCGGTCGTGCACAGCAAGGACCTCAACGACGTGCGTCAGCACCTTGGCCTGTGATCAGGCGAACGGAATTGACGTCGTGGCGTGGGTTCCGAGGTTCACCACCGTCAACATGCATGGACGGGGCTGGAAACCAAGCATGCGCTGGTAGCTGGTCTGGTCCTGCCAGGTTGAGGAACAGACCAACGTGGTGCCCTTGAAATCGAGGCAAGCATGGCCATGAACGTGTCCGGTCACGAAAATGTCGGGGACTTCTCTGATGACCAATCCGTCTTCGGGCTCCGGTGACAACGGCGTTTTTCCACCCCATTGCGGCGCAAGGTGCCGTCGCCGTAACATTTGGCGCATCGCTTCCACAGGCTCGGCATAGGACACGGTTCGCAGGCCTGCGACAAAGTCGTCGATGGACTTGCCATGGTACGACAGCACCCTGACGCCATGGAGGCTGAAGTCACAAGGATTGCCGACGAAGGTCGTGGCGTGGTAATCGGATTGAATGTCCTTCTCAAACGTCGGCTGAGGTTCAGCCGGTCGAACGGCGTCGTGGTTGCCGGGCAGCATGACGCACTCCACCCAATCGGGGAGCAGGTCGAGCAAGCGAGCAAATTCTGTGTATTGGTTGAACAGGTCAGGGATGGCCAACTCCCGGTCTTGCCCTGGATAAATGCCCACGCCGTCGACGCAATCGCCGCTTAAAATGAGGTACTTGATCGTCTTTGCAAGTGGATCGGTCCGGAACCATTCGACCATCTTGTGCCACTGGGCCTCGAGGAAGGTCTTGCTTCCGACGTGAATGTCCGACAAGAAGGCCACAGAAACGCCGGTCTCGGCGTGGGCTTTCTCATGACGGTCTTGGAGCGGGAAGTGAAGGTCGTCGACGTAGAACAAGTCCCCATTTTGAGAAAAAGTTCCGCTGACGCCGATGACGTCGTCTGGCATCAGTCCGGTTTGGATGATCTCTTCGTGCACCCGATCCCGTTCCTCGCCCTGCTTCTTGGTGAGCAAACAGGTCAGTTCTCCGGTTTCGTCTTCGAGACCCCAAATCAGGTGACCGTTCTTCGTGTACCTTGGCTCGTTGACCAGCCCAATGGCCACGGCAATGTTGTCCCGACCCTTGTATCGGCCCGACTCTGCGGTCAATCGAGCGATGTCGGAAGGTTTCCTCGGGAGTTTCGAGTTACGAATGATGAGGCGACGGATCGATTCCAAACGGTCGTTGAAGCAGGCGTTGATGTCGGTCATCTTTCCTTCCGTAACCGAGTTTCCTGTGATGTCAAAGTGCACGGTGATGTCCACGTCCACGTCACTGGCCAATTCTGGGAAATCCGTTTTCGCCCAATCCGGTGTCCCGTTTCTCAACTGGAGATTGACCGGTTCTGGTGGGGCCAACGGCGCGATGGTCCGTGCCAGATCCTTTGGCCGCTGTTCCAAGAGCGGCCCCACGCTGCTCGCCGATGCCGGAGGTGCACCCGTGCGTTGCTCGTACGCGGCAAGCAAGGCATCGAGGACCGTCTGATTCAGCAAACCGGTGACGCCGGCGGCAGGCGCCGCTGCGATGACGCCGAGGGGGTCGGGATGGTCCATCAGCCGCTGTCGGACGTCGGCCCCTATGACGAGAAGGCCCTGCTCGAGGAGCCGGGCGTAGACGGTCCCCCACTCGACCGTCATGCTGTGGAAGGCTTGACGGCGAGACAAAAGGTCACCGGCGGTTCACCACTCGACGTCGTCGCCGAGGTTTTCGTCAGGGGCGGGCCCATCGCCGGGGGACCATGCTGTCTCCTGCCATGCCGTGTCGAGTCGCGTGCCGGCCTCTTTGGCGGCTCGGTTGATTTGTCGGGCCTCTCGTTCGGCCTCGACGGCTTCCCGCTGCTTCTCGGTCTCGGCTGCACGGACCTCTTTGCGCTTCACCGCCGCGTCCATGTTTTCGATGGCCACGCGAATGGCGAAGTGAACGAAACCGAGTTTGTTCTCGGCCCGTGTGCCTCCAATGATGGTCCGCTCTGCCGTTTTCCAGTCACCGGAGGCCGCTCCAACGTACACAAGGCCGAGTTTCTTGTCGCTGACGTTGCCTGGTCCCGCGATCCCGGTCACAGAAAGCGCGATGTCAGCCGTGGAACGTGCCAAAGCACCTGCCGCCATCTGAATGGCGACCTCGGCAGAAACTGCGCCCTTCTTGCTCAACGTTTCTGGATTCACACCAAGCACACGCGTTTTCGCGTCGTTGGCGTAGGTGACCCACGATTGGTCGAACCAATCGCTGGCCCCTGCAATGTCGGTGAGGGTGCTGGCGAGCAATCCGCCAGTGCACGATTCTGCCACGGTGATGCGCAGACCGGCTTGCTTCAGCCGGCGCACGAGGCGGGCGGCATCGGTCTGGATCTCCACGTCCATTGTGCCACGGGTGATGCCCTGTGGTCAAAGGCTTGCCGTCGCCCTTGACTTCATAGCATGAAGCCTCAAGCGCCACATGGGCCTGTGGTCTAGCGGCTATGACACCGCCTTTACACGGCGTTGATCGTGGGTTCGAGTCCCACCGGGCCCATCTTGCCTTGACTCACCAGAGCAAGGCCTCAATCGGGCCCTTGTGGCCTGCGACGACCTTGGTGATGCCTGCCGATTTCTGAAGCCGTGCTGCTTCGATGACATCGTCCACCACCAGCAAGTGAACGGCCCTCCGCTGGATGTCGGCTTCAAGTTCGAGTTCCACGCCTCTCCCGTCGATGGCGACAAGGGCGCCATCGAGTTCTGCAAACATCGTCAGGTGACGCAGTTGGCCCCATGCTTCGCCTGGGATGACCAGCCACCGCGCGTCACGAAGGCTGCCTCGCTCGGGGGGCTGGTTTGGATCTGCCCGAACCACCCGCATGCTTCCCAATGGAAGGTGTGGCCCTTGATGCCAACGGTCCTAATCGATGCGGTATCGCGTCAATGCAATCGCACCGCCAAGGCCGTCCAATTGTGCACCTGCATCATGGTCCATCGAACACTGCACGACCTTTCCACCGAGATCGATCACGGCTTCGCACAGGCCTTGCCAGCGGTCGCCCTCGTCCCCTCGCAACAGGTGGGCCAACACCACGAGGGTCTCCACGGCTCCCTCGTCGATCGCCCGTTGGACTTGAACCGCTCCGTAGGCCACCGCACCAGAGGTTTGGATTCTCGTCATGGCTTCCTCGACCAAGGCCGTCTCTCTGGAAAGTGCATGGTCAGCAAGGACGGCTCCGGCCAGCCCTTCACGGATGACTTCGTTGGCGGCAGGACGGCCGCCAATGGAGGTCGCCACCAAGGTCAGGACGAGGTGTGGAGCACAGCTGCGAAGCGCGGTTGCCAGTCGCTCACGGGCATGGCCGGGTCCGGCGAGGACCACAGGAACATCGCCAACGAGGGAAGCAGCGATCTCCTGAGCGGTGTTGGTGAGGAAGGCTTCCTTGACGCCGGACGACGTTCGCTCGTCGTTTCGCTTGCCGCCGCCGCGCATGGTCCACGTCATGCCTTCTTTCAGCCCGCGCTGGGCCACGGTGAACAGGATGACCTCGTCATGCTCGACGACGATCAGGGCGACCTTGGGTCGAAGGGCTGCGCTGGCGGCTTCTTCGATCAGTTGGATGTCAATGGGACGAAATGGCGCGTGGGCCTGAATTTCCACTTCGTCTCCCGCTGCGACGACGTGGGTGTGGTGCTGCCCTTGGTCAAAGGCGGCTTCGACGATGGTTCCGTGAACGCGCAAGGCATCGGAGAAGACGTGGTGCTCAACGTTGAGCACGTCGAGCAGGATCCACATGGTCCGCCGTTCTGCTGCTTTGGCGCGGCCACCTTCCAACCCTCCTGTCGTGGAATCACGGCGCTCACCGACCATGCCGAAGCGATGGCCTTGCTGAACGAATTGTGCCAAGGTCCAGAGGTCGTCGTCGGATTCACACCGCAATCGCATGCGCAAAGCGTCACGGTGGAGCACACGCATGCCCTCACCCGAAAACGCCCTTGAGCATGCCTTGCTCGTCCATGTCCATGTCAGCGGCAGCAGGGCGCTTTGGGAGCCCTGGCATCGTCATCATGTTTCCAAGGATGGCCACGATGAATCCGGCGCCTGCGTTCAGTCGGAACTCGCGCACAGGGAGCGTGAATCCACTGGGGGCTCCTAGACCACCCGCGTCATGGCTGAAACTGTACTGCGTCTTGGCCATGCAGACCGGGAGGTGGCCATAGCCCCACGACGTGAACCGGTCCAGCTGCTTCATGGCGGCGGGTGTCACGGTGACCTCGCCTGCGCCGTACAGACGCTTGGCGATGCCTTCCACCTTGTCCATCACGGGTGCATCTGGCATGAACAGAGGGGTGAACGGGCGCCCCGCAGCAACGTGATCTTGCACGGCACGAACCACGGCGTTGGCAAGTGGAGCGCCACCTTCGCCGCCTCGGGCGTGGACTTCGGTCAAGCAGACGTCGTAGGCACCGCTTGCTCGAGCAGCGTCGGCCAAGGCGTCCAGTTCGGCGTCCGTATCGCTCGCGAAACGGTTGATGGAGACGATCACCGGCATGCCGAATCCGGCCATGTTGCGGATGTGACGGTCAAGGTTGGTCGTCGCTCCTTGGAGCAAGGCCTCGACGTTTTCACGCTCGAGTTCTTCGGCGCTCGGCCGTCGTCCCGCGCGGTCTCCGAACGCACCGCCATGGAGTTTCATCGAACGAACGGTGACGTTCATGACCACGCAATCGGGTGCCTTTTGGCCCACAGGGGCCTTGATGTGCATGAATTTCTCAGCACCCATGTCGGAGCCGAAGCCGGCTTCGGTGACGACAAAATCGGCGCACGACAGGGCCAGGCGGTCTGCGATGACGGAGGAGTTTCCGTGGGCAATGTTCGCGAAAGGTCCGCCGTGAATGAAGGCGGGATCGCCTTCCAGGGTCTGCACCAGGTTGGGGAGGAAGGCGTCCCGAAGGAGCAGGGCCATGGCTCCAGCGGCATCGAGGTCGTCCGCTCGAACCGGACGTCCGTCGAGGTCAGGTCCCACGATGATCTCTCCGAGCCGCTTCCGGAGGTCAGGATAATCGCGTGCAAGCACAAGGATGGCCATCACTTCACTTGCGGCCGTGATGTCAAACCGGTCCTGTCGAACGAACCCGTTCGCCGGTCCACCCAGTCCAACGACAACGTCGCGCAGGGCGCGGTCGTTGAGGTCGACCACACGGGGCCAGCCGATCCGGGTGGTGTCGAGGCGTCGTTCGTTTCCGTGCTTGATGTGGTTGTCAATGAGCGAAGAAAGGAGGTTGTGCGCCGAGGTCACGGCGTGCAGATCGCCGGTGAAATGCAGGTTGATCTGCTCCATTGGAAGCACTTGTGAGCGTCCACCACCGGCCGCTCCTCCTTTGATGCCGAAGACCGGGCCCATGGAGGGCTCACGAACCACGCACGTGGCGGAGCGCCCAATGCGGTTCAGGGCCTGGGTCAGTCCGATGGTCGTCACGGTCTTTCCTTCGCCAAACGGTGTTGGATTGACCGAGGTCACCAACACAAGGCTCCCTTGGGGCCGGTCAAGGTGCTCTTCGATGCACGGCCATTTGACCTTCGCGATGTGCTGGCCGTGGGGGTGGAGGCCGTCAGCTGGGAGGGCCAACTTCCACGCGATGGTCGCGATGTCCTCAAGCGTCGCTTCCCGAGCAATTTCCAAGTCGGAGGGCATGAGCGTTGAGCCCTCCATGACGGGCTATCAATGCGCCGCTCTGCAGGGGTCCAGCCCTGCGTTCTGCAGGGGGGCTGGAAAACGCCGTTCAATCCTCGTTTTCGATGGAACCGAGGTAGTCGGGCAATTCCACACCGGCCATCGCGGCCACGTCGTGGACCGGCGGGAGGCTCTTGATGAGGCTTGACACGAAGTTCGAGGTGCTCGATCCTTCGCCGCCGCCGTTGCCACCGGAATCCCACACGGTGATCTTGTCGATGGTGAGGTTGGAGATGGCCTCGACTTGCTTCGCAACGATGGCTTCCATCTTCTCGACCATGAGGAGCGTGGCGGCAGCACGGGCGTCGCCGCCCGCGCTCTCGACGAGGTTGCGGTAACCTGCGGCTTTCGCCTCGAGCACGGCTTGGACACCTTCTGCTTCTGCTTGGAAGCGAGCGAGGGTCGCGTCCGCTTCACCACGGGCGATGCGGCGCTGGCGTTCTGCTTCTGCTTCGGCCGCAATCTCGATCTGAGACTTGGCGACTTCCTCACGGGCGATTTCCTCGGCACGGAGGCGCTCGGACTCGAGGGTGTACTGGGCACGCTCGATTTCAGCCTGGGCTTGTCGGCGGGCGACTTCAGAACGCTGCAAGGCTTCTGCTTCGCGCTCGGCGAGGTCGGCGTTGGTGCGAGCGATGTCCGCACGGGCGACGTTTTCACCCTCGACGGCTTGTGCTTCCTGTTGCTGAATGAAGACACGTCGGTCGGCTTCGGCTTGCTTCTGACCCTTGGCGGAGGCCGCTTCGTTTCGAGCGACCTCAATCTGGCGGTCACGGTTGGCGGCCGCCACACCGATGGCACCCTCGCGGTCCGAGTTGGCCACGTCGATGAGCGCCTTGTTGTTCGCCTCAGCCGCTGCCTTGCGACCGATGTTTTCGATGTAGTTCGACTCGTCGGTGATGTCCGTGATGTTCACGTTGATGAGGTAGAGACCGATCTTGTGAAGCTCAGCGTCCACGTTCTTGGACACCAGGGAAAGGAAGGCTTCGCGGTCCTGGTTGATTTGCTCGATGGTGAGGGAAGCCACCGTCAAACGGAGTTGACCGAAGATGATCTCCTTAGCCATGTCTTCAATGGCTTGCGGAGTCAGTCCAAGCAAACGCTCTGCGGCGTTGGTCATGATCTGCGGCTCGGTGGACACACCGATGGTGAAGGTCGAAGGGACGTTGATGCGGATGTTTTGCATCGACAAGGCGTGGCGCAGGTCGATGATGATCGTCAACGGCTTGAGGTCCAAGTAGGCGTAGTGCTGGATGAGGGGGATGACCAAACGGCCACCACCGTGCACGGTGTCCGCGGTCTTGCCCTTGAGTCCGGGACCTGAACCGTAGATGACGAGAATCTTGTCCGATGGCGCAATCTTGTACCGGAAGGCGTACAGGATGACGACACCCGCCACCGCTGCAATCAGGAGGAAGACGCCCAAGGTGCCTAGGGCGGCTGCGACGTTGGAACCGGAATCAGCCGTGTGGTCGGTCATGATGCTCATTGTTGGACCATTGGGGGGCTATATCACCTTGACTCCTGATGAGTCCGGTGTTCATTCCTCGCCGTTGAAGTCGATTGGCTCAACGATGAGCATGGGTCCAACGTGGTCCACCACGCGAACGAGGGTGCCCGAAGGAAGGGCTTGAGCGTCGTCCTTGCTGCGAGCGGACATCGTGCGGAGTGCATTTTGGTAGGTCACTTGGACTTGCCCGGTCCCATTTGCTGGGATGTTCATGTAGACCTCGCCTCGGGCTCCAATGGCGTTGTCGTGGTCCACGTTTCCTTCCGATTCAAGCCCTCGGAACAAATGGTAGACCTTGCCCATGATGTACATCGACACCAAACCGGCGACGGTCCCTGCGCCGATGGCCATGAGCGTGTTGTCGTTGGCTTGGTTGACCGCCAATCCAAAAATTCCGAACATCATGATGAAGGAAAGGATCCCTTGCAGCGTCAGCAGTTCAAACGCAAAGCCCGCATCCATGTCGATGTCGATGTTGAAGGCTCCTTCGAGCACGCCATCGGCAAAGCCGCCGATGATGAGGAGGATGAAGTACAGCACAAAGAGCCCGGTGCCGATCAGGGCCATGCTCGCGAAGAGGATGTCAATCCCGCTGATGGAACCAAGGCCAAGGAAGTCGAGAAAGGACGGGACACTAATCTCCATGGCCGGCCTTCACCCCCACGTGACTTCAAGATTCCCGCTCACGTTGCTTGAGAACCCAACGGACGAAGAGGTATCGCTCCAAGGCGAAGAGGGGTCCAAGTGATCCCCCTACGGCCACGCCGATGACCCAATCGGGAGCGCCGAGCGACCATGTGGTCATCCCGATGACCACAAGGGCCATTGGAAGGATGCCTCGACGCAAAACAGCGTACAAGGGTGCAAGTTCGGCCATCTCTTGTTGCCTGGCCAGCGCCTGCCATGCTGGGCTGTCCGAGGGCATATGTGCCCCTCAGCCGAGGAGTCCAAGTCCCAAGATTTCGGTCGAGCCCATCAACACGGCGTAGATGAGGTACACAAAGAGCATGGAACGGACGTTGAACCGGCCTTCGCCGTCTTCCGTTGGGATCTCGACGCGCTGCCCCTCGGGGGTCAGCATGGTCACGGTTTGTTCCAGCGTGGTGTAGTTTCCACCCTGCTCAAATTCCTTGACGCTGCGGCGTTGTTGGTAGAACAAGGCGAAAATGGTGACCAGAATGACCGCCATGCTGGGGCCAACGTACACGCCGAGTGCGGTTTCGAAGTTGCCCATCATCACCGAAGTGTAGTAGAGCGTCACAAGGGCAGTCAAGAAACCAAACAGGCCAGAGCCTTCGTTTCGGGCCTTGAGGGTGCTCGCCGCTACGGGGTGCATGACGCCACATTCAGCAGGTCTGCTTTGAATGATTTGCCGATACCCGTCGCCCACAGCCTCAAGCCGGTCCACGTGGTGGGGGGAACGTGGCCCTCCTTGTGCATGCGGTCGCGGGTCGTCCAGTCGACCGGTCCCTCTCTCCTGTGCTCGCGCTCCTCACCGTCGCTCGGCTTGAAGAGGCGGGCGTCGAGGGCCTCCGTTTGGACGACACGCGCGCCATCCGGATCGACGCGAGCACGCCAGCGGAGGCATTGCAGCAGTTCGATGGCCTTGCGGATGCCGCCCCGGTCGGTGAGCTTCATGCGGCCGTTGCCCAGCGCCTCAAAGCGGCACCGAAACAGGTTGAGCGCATCCCGCTGAGGTTTCTGGCCGGACAGGGCCGTTGGCTCAGTTTGACGTCGCCGCTCAAGCATCAGGTTGGCGCGTGGGAATGCACAGATGGCGCGCAAGCATTGCGCGCGGTCAATGCCCTTCTTCTCGATGAAAGGGGCGTCCGTACTGCCGGGACCGACGGTTCGGGCGTTTTGGCCGTGGCTCGGCTGGCAGGTCATCCGGCAGAGGCTGGTGCAATCCTTCGGCTCCGCGGCGGCGGCGGCGCGGCGCGTTCAACGGCGCATGCATGGATCCAGGCCGGTGGTCGCGTGGACGTCATCGAGGGGCGCCGTCGCTTGGAACCTTGGCCAGACGCCGCTTCTTTGGCCGATCAAAAAGGGCCCGCTGACCTTGGCATTGATTTCGACGGGGAGGGTGTTGACCTCGGTGCAAAGGTTCACCTCGATCCCGTGTACCAAGGCGCTTCCCTCAAGCATCACGGTTCGGTGAACGCTGAGGTGCTCGATGGACGGTGGATGCTGGTCGCACAACACCTCGCCGCATGGCGCTCGCTTTGGGCGCCTGAGCTTGCCGCTGTGCTTCCAAGTGAGGTGGACCTCATGGAGGACCTCATGGCGGTTGAAGCGCACCTCAATGCGGCGTGAGGCGATGCAGGCCGGGCCAAGATTCAACATCGGCATGCCCGACAAACGGACCATGCGGGCTTGGTTGACGGTCGCTGTGCTGGGCCTGCTCATGCTCGGCCCCGTTGCGCATGCCCTGCCTCCTGCCAAGGACTACGAGGCTGTCCCTCACACCGGTACGGACTACCCCGTCGGAACGGTGGAGCTGTCCCTGCAAGCGGGGCTTGAGGTCCAGTTGCACTATCCAGCCCTCGAGGAAGGCGTGAAAACGCAAATGGCCGGCAACGGTCCATTTCCTGTGGTGGTGTTCATCCCCACCGACGGAGAGGGCACCGGAGATTACGAATTGTTCTCCACTGCTTTGGTGGCTCGTGGCTATGTCGTGGGTGTGATGGACAGGATCCCTCAATCTCCGCTGCCTGTGGCGTGGGTCCTCGAGCGCATCTATGACGTCAATGAAGGAGACGGAAGCGTCCCTGGTGCCTTGGACAGCATGACCGACGAGTGGGCCATTGGAGGCCATGGACAAGGTGCTGCTGCTGCCCTCAAGGTGGCGGGTCAGTGGACAGGGTCAGGTCAAAACCTGATGGCTCCTTCTTGCGTGTTCGGCCTTGGTCTTCACGACGACGGCGTCCACATCGAGGACGGTGAAGTCAGGGAGGATGCGCTTGGCTTGGTCTTCGACGAACCTGCCGTGGGGCTGCTCATCACCGGGTCCGTCGACCAGGTCGCCCCCGTTGAATCGAACGTTCTCCCCCTGCTGAACGCTGGCATGGACCTCGGCCTTCACGTCATGACCCTTCGAGGAGCCAACCACCATCAGTGGCAAGACAGCACGGGCCTGTTTTCAGGCAGCGACGGAACGCCGACCCTTACCCAAGAAGAGCAACATGCAATGGCAGCAACCCACGTTGTTGCCCTCCTGGATGTGACGACCCGAGGGGACCTCGATGCCTTCTCGGTGGCGTTCAATCGACCAAATGATCCGAATGTCCTCAGTGACGCCGATGCATACCTGGACGAGGATTTGACCGCCGCTGAACTTCTTCGGGTCAATTTGACCTCACCCACGAACGACAACGAATCCGACGTGAGCGGTACGCTCGAATTCCGGGGCCAAGTCGGCCTGTGGGACGGCAGCGACTGGCATGCTGATGCACGGGTTTCAGAGGTGCTCTGCTGGTTTGACGACCCGACCGACACCGTCCCAGGGACCGTGAACCAATCGGGTTGGTTTTCATGCGATTTGGACGCGAACACCCTCCAGCCGGGGCCGTTCAACGCCAGCGTGCGGATCAGCATCGACGGTGCTCCCGTGACCCGGACCTTGTCCCTGTTCCGAGGGAACGGCCCTCTCGAAGCCTTGGCCCCCGTCCCGACGGTGATCGTGCCTCAGGGTGGCGCAGCGGTCCTCCAAGCGGACGCTTTGGCGGTGGACCCCGACGGCCTCGAGGTCCGGTTCACGTCGGTTCAACTTGAGGGTGAGAACGCCAGCCGCTTCGAAGCCCGCCTCCTTCCGGGAGCATCCAGCGTGGAACTTCGTGACGCGTCGGACGTGGATTGGCTCGGTGGCGCTTTGCTCAACGCAAGCCTCTCTGCTCCGG
>Ga0075480_10000338_pt1 | contig 27088 bp, 29 predicted proteins | sample DEB08_DNA_7_FD_81590 | JGI IMG/M metagenome (GOLD analysis project Ga0075480, IMG submission 81590) | Aqueous microbial communities from the Delaware River and Bay under freshwater to marine salinity gradient to study organic matter... | ecosystem: Environmental > Aquatic > Marine > Coastal ... | reverse complement strand
GCTCGGGTCGACCGAGCCTTCTGTTGTGCACTAGTGGTACGGCAGCCACGCATTTTCATGCCGCAGTCGTGGAAGCCGATTTGGCCGGCGTTCCCATGGTCGTCGTGACGGCCGATCGTCCGCCCGAACTCCAAGGGGTGGGAGCTCCCCAGACGATCCGTCAGGACAACTTGTACGGAGGAGCCGCTCATTGGTTCCACGATCCCGGAGTGCCGACCATGACGTCGGCCTCATCGTGGCGCGAGCTGGCGCGACGGTGTGTTCTCGAAGCTCGGCGTCTTCCGAGCGGGGCAGTTCACCTGAACCTTCCGTTTCGCGAACCACTGGTCGGAGTACCGGGCGAACTTCCACCTCTTCTTGACACGGTGCTCGCTCACGACCTGCGTCGTCCGCTCGCCGACGAGACGCGACGGCGACTCGTCGCGGAATGGTCGGTCGCCCGGCCGTTGCTCGTCGCCGGACGCGGCACGACGAAAGAGATCGTCGACGCCGCAGTGCGTCGTGGGTGGCCGGTCGTCGCCGAGTCACGAGTTCGCGACTCGACATCAGTCGTCACTCACTTCGATTCTCTCGTGCGCGATCAGGAATTCGCCGATGAAGAGATTCCCGATCTCGTCGTGAGGGTGGGTGATCCGCCGGCCTCGAAGGTGCTTGGCCAGTGGATGGTGCGCCACCACGTACGCCAGATACACGTGTCGACTGATGGACGTGTCTTCGACCCCGATCGAGCGATTGCCGAACGAATCGTTTGCGACGCTGATGAATTGGTGTCGGTGTTCGTCGACCTCGCAGAACCCGAGCCGATGTGGACGAGACGTTGGGGCGAAGCGGAAGATCGGGCTCGAGACGCAATCGATCGCGTGCTGAGGAGCAATGAACCGACTGGCGCGAGCTCAGTGGTGGCTTTCGTTCGAAGTCTCCCCGACGACGCGGCGATCGTGGTCTCGTCGTCGATGCCGATTCGTGATCTCGAGTGGTTCGGCGGACCCCTCGGCACTCGGCGAGTGTTCAGCAACCGTGGAGCGAACGGTATCGATGGAGTGATCGCCACTGCGATCGGAGTCGCCACCGAGCACAGCGGTCCGGTCGGGGTCGTGATCGGGGACGTAGCGACACTTCACGACTCGTCGTCACTGGCCGCTTTGGCTCGCCGAGGTCTCGATCTTCGTATCTTGGTCGTCGACAACGACGGCGGTGGGATCTTTCATCATCTACCGCAAAAGACCGTGGTCGACCCCCGGTCGTTCGAGCTCCTGTACGGCACGCCCCATGGAACCGATTTTGCGATGTTGGCCACTGCACACGGACTCACTGCGCGAGTCGCCCGGACTCGTGACGACGTGCAGGCGGGGGCGGAAACGATCGGACCTCACGTGACTGTGGTGAAGACCGATCGTGAACGAGACGTCGCTGCTCATCGTGACATGCACAAAGCGGTAGCCGACGCACTCCGCGACGGCCGTTGATCAGGCGCGGACGATCGCCGACAACATCGCCTGGAACTTCGCCTGAGTCTCGGCCAGCTCGGCATCGGGATCGGAGTCGGCCACGATTCCGCCGCCGGCCACCAGTCGAGCTCGACGACGGTCGTCGGAGAACTCGGCGCAACGAATGGTGACGGCCCAGACGCCGTTTCCCGAGGCGTCTACCCAACCCACTGCACCGCCGTATCGGCCTCTCGGGAACCCTTCGACCTTCTCGATCAGCTGTAACGCTTCGTCCCGTGGGTGGCCGCCAAGGGCGGGGGTCGGACAGAGGCGTCGAGCCAGAGACAAAGAGTCAGGTCGCGGTTCTCCGAGACGGCCCTCGACGAGGGTTCCGAGATGTTGCACGTTGGCTACGGGAACGAGGGACGGCTCCGGTTCCCAGTCGAGGTAGCTGCAATACGGGAGAAGAGTGTCGTGGACGACGTCGATCACGACGCGATGCTCGATCTGATCCTTCACGCTGTCCACGAGTGCTCGGCCCAGTTCGGCATCGACCTCGGGATCGCCGGTTCGGGGAGTGGTGCCGGCGAGTGGATGGGATCGAACCATGTCATCGCTGATCGAGACGAGGAGCTCGGGTGACGCGCCGATGAGGCCGTCGAACGAATAGCGATAACTCGAGCCGAAGGAGGCTCTCAGTCGAAGCAGAACGGCGTGTACGTCGATCGGATCTTCGGAAGTCACCATCAGTTCCCGTGCGATCACGGCCTTCACGAGATCTCCTCGTCGTACCGCGTCACGGGCCGCCTCGACTGCTGATCGATAGCGCTCCACAGGGCGAACGGGCTCCACCACGAAACGTGAGGACGTCGGCGTCGGTCTCGACAAAGGGAGGAGATCGTCGATGTTTGCGTCACCGATGGTCGTCAGCCACGTGCGACCGGACTCGGTCTTGCGCACGACCACGTGCGGTATCACCAAGTAACCGCCGTCGGATTCGAGGAAGGGGAGGGAACCGAAGGCGATCGGCCCGGCCTCGCCGTTCGATTCGTCGTCATGGTCGATCGTTCGCAGTACATCGAGAGCCTCGGAGGGGTCGACTCGGGCGGCGACCTGTCGTCCGGCGAATCCGATCCCGTCGCGAACGAAGAGATATCCGTCGCCTCGTGCAATGTCGTTCAGATCGACGTCGCGTTCGAGGCTTGTCGTTCGCGCGTGCACGGAATCAATCCCGGGTGGCGGTCAAGAGTTGGGTGATCCCACCCGAGAAAGTTCGGTGCTGGGCATCGGAGAACCCTGCCGACTTCAATTGTTCGACCATGACAGCGGCTTCGGGCAGGTACGCAACGCTCTTCGGTAGGTACCGATAGGCCGCACCGTCGGACAGAAGTCCTCCGATTCTCGGAACCACTTTGCCGAAATAGAAGCCGTGGCCGAATCGCACGAGACGATTTCTCGGGACTCCCACGTCGAGGAGAGCGATTCGCCCGCCCTGTCGAACCACCCGGGCCAACTCGTCGAAAAAGGCCGGCAGGTCGACAAGATTCCGCAGAGCGAAACCGCACGTGGCCCCGTCGACCGAAGCCCCGGCGAGAGGAAGACGGAGGACGTCGGCCTGCGATCGAGGAGCGTGTGATCGATCGGCGGCCAGCATTCCGAAACTCAGGTCGAAGGACAAGGGATGAAGTCCGGCCCGACGTAGATCGATGCACAGGTCGCCGGTGCCGCTGGCCAGATCGATCACGCGGCTGCCCGAGGGAAGTCGCAGCTCGGCCACGGCCTTTTTGCGCCAGCGCACGTCGAGGCGGAAGGTCATGATGCGATTGACCATGTCGTAACGGGGGGCAATGGCGTCGAACATGGACCGGACGGCGGTGACCTTCTCGCCACCGGTCGGCAGATCAGGGGTGTCCCATGCTCGATCGCTCGTCACGCCGTCAGGCTAAGGGGCCGAATCCATCGCGTGCCTCTCGGGTCGCCGACAGGGGTCACGGCTGGTCAGAATGGGGTCGGGACGACACCGGTCGGCCCGTGGGGGTATTTGCAATGATCGACTTCACCTTGTCACCAGAGCACGAGGACATCCGACGCCGAGTTCGCGACTTCGTGGACGGCCACATCCGGCCGGCCATCGAGCCGTTCGGACATCGAGAGGAGATGGACGCCGACGCTCATCGTGCGTACGTGGGTGAGCTGATCAGATTGCGCAAGCTCGCGGTGTCGGAAGGTTTGTGGCTTCCTCACATGCCCAAGGAATGGGGTGGTATGGGTCTTGGCCACGTCGCCTTGGCCATGGTTCAGGCCGAAGCCGCCCGCACGCGTGTGGGCCCGTGGGTCCTCAATTGCCAGGCGCCCGACGAAGGAAACATGCACACGTTGGTTCATTGGGGAACCGACGAGCAGAAGCAGAAGTATCTGAAGCCACTGTGCGACGGGGTCAGCTCCTCGTGCTTCGCCATGACCGAGCCCGAGGTGGCCGGATCCGACCCGACTCTGATCCGCACTCACGCCATCAAGGATGGAGACGAGTGGATCATCAATGGGCACAAATGGTTCATCTCCGGGGCCAATCGGGCCAAGTTCGCCATCCTCATCGCTCGCACTGAAATGGACGTCCCCGAGGGTTCGCGGGGAGCGAACACGGCGTTCATCGTCGATCTGCCGACCGAGGGTTGGAACAACGTCCGTGAAGTCGAAACCATGCACGGGCCTGGAGGTCACAGCGAAATCGTGATCGAAGACCTACGAGTTCACGATGCGCAGATCCTGGGCGGACGCGGTAACGGTCACCGACTCGGGCAGTATCGACTCGGTCCGGCCCGACTGGCCCATTGCATGCGATGGATCGCCCAGGCCGAGACGGCCCTCGACATGATGGTCGACCGCTCTCTGAAGCGTTACTCGCATGGCTCGTATCTCGCTGAGAAACAAGGTGTGCAGTGGATGATCGCCGATTCGGCGATGGAGTTGTACCAGTGCAAACTCATGGTGCTCCATGCTGCGTACAAGATCGACCGAGGCGACGATTTCCGCACCGAGGTGTCGATGGCCAAACACTTCGTCGCCAATAGTCTCAATCGAATCATCGACCGCGCCATTCAGGTGCACGGTGCCCTTGGTTACTCGACCGACACTCCTCTGGCCAACATGCTCCAACACGCGCGTTGGGCGCGTTTCGCCGACGGGGCCGACGAGATTCACCAGATGCGCATCGCCGAGAACACGATCAAGTCCTACACCGACGTCGGGAGCACTCGATTGGCCACTGGCGATCTTCCCGTCTGATCGCTACGTCGGGTCGACGACACTCTTGGCCCAGCGGTAGTCGGCTTTGCCAGAAGGCGACCTCACGATCTGCTCGACGAAGACGTAGTCCTTGGGGAGTTTGTAGCGAGCGATGTGGCGGGCCGCTTCGGCGTTCAATTCGTCGTGAGTGACGGTGCTGCCGGGACGAAGTTGAACGACGGCTACCACTTCGTTTCCCCACCGTTCGCTGCGCCGACCGGCCACCACGCAGTCGAACACGGACGGATGGGGTTTGATCGCCGCCTCGACCTCCTCGGCAAAGATCTTCTCGCCACCCGAATTGATGGTCACCGAATCTCGCCCTCGCAGTTCAACCGTGTTGTCAGCGAGGAGAACGGCACGGTCACCCGGGACCACGTAGCGAATGCCATCGATCACGGGGTACGTACGTGCGGTCTTGTCTGGGTCACCGAGGTACCCGAGGGCGAGTCGACCGCTCTTCGCCAGCCAGCCCACGTGGTCGTCGCCGGGTTGGACGATCCGGGCGAGGTTCTCGTCGAGGACATGATTGTTCGGTGCCAATGGGAAGGTTCCCGTGGACGCGTTGCCGCCGGTCGAGAGATGTTGGAGCTGGCCACCGGCTTCCGACGAGCCGAGACCGTCGAGGATCGTGAGTGTCGGATGATGGCGAAGGAACTCTTCCTTCATGTGCGCCGACAAGGCCGCCCCTCCCGATATCAGCACTGCGAGGCTCGAAATGTCGTAGGAGTTCCGGTCGAGCTCGTCGAGCAAGGGTCGCCCAAAGGCATCTCCAACGATGAGAAGAAAGTCGATCCGTTCCCGTTCGACGATCGTCCAGATATCGACCGGGTCGAGCCGTTCGGGAACCGATGGGACGAAAACAGTTCCGCCGGCGTTCCACGTTCCGAAGCTGAGCCAGTGTCCGGCACCGTGCATGAACGGCGGCGGAATCAGAGCCCGTCGTCCGGTGGCGGCTGCTACGAATTCGGGAATCGACGACGCTTCGCGAGAGCCGGCGAAGCACTCCGTCAACGCGTCAGCCTGACGCCACATGACCCCTTTGGGCATCCCCGTGGTTCCCCCGGTGTACAAGATGTAGAGGTCGTCAGGAGATGACGGGGGAAGCGGCTCGGAGCTCGAGGTCGCGAGGGCATCGTCGTACCACACTGCTCCATCGAGAAGAGGCGCGTTGCTTGCGTCAGGAACCTGGATCAGCACGTCTAGTTTCGGGGTGAGATCTCGAACCTGGGCGAGAGTCGTCGCGAATGACGAGTGGAAGACGATGGCCGTCGCCGACGAGTCATTCAGCAGATAGACGAGTTCTTCGGCGACGTAGCGATAGTTGACGTTGAACGGGACGACGCGCGATTTGAACGCGGCCAACATGCTCTCGAGATACTCGTTCCCGTTGTGCAGATAGATCGCCAGGTGATCCTGGCCGCTTTCGTGAGGAGCAAGACGAGAGCGTTCGGTGTGGCAACCAAGCCCTCGCGATCGTAGGTAGTTGCCGAGTCGGCGAGTTCGCTCGGTGATCTCGGACCAGGTGAGGCGCCGATCGCGAAAGACGAGGCACTCCTCGTCGGGACGCGTCGCTGCTATTGCCTCGTGGATCTCACCGACCGTGAATTCGTTCACGAGCAGACGATAGGGAAAATGTGCAGTCCTTCTCGCATCAAGCCGAGCGATCGGAAAGCTGGAGAGCCACTTGATTAGGGTGTCGACGTGATCGAGACCTCGCCTGTCGCCGGGAATTCACAGGACGGCATCGTGTTCGGGGTCTTTGCCCCGCAGGGCTGGAAGATGGAGTTGTCGGGCATCGACGGGGCCTCGGCCAAATGGGATCGAACGGTCCGGGTGGCGACACTGGCCGACGAGCTCGGGTACGACTCCATCTGGTTATACGACCACTTTCACAACGTCCCACGCCCCTCGCACGAGGCCGTGTTCGAATGTTGGACGACCTTGTCGGCTCTCAGTCAATTGACGAAGCGTGTTCGGCTCGGACAGATGGTCGGCTGCAACAGCTATCGAAATCCTGCCCTCCTCGCGAAGATCACTTCGACTCTGGACGTGGTGTCAGGTGGTCGGGTCGAATGGGGAATCGGAGCTGGGTGGTACGAGAACGAATACCGCGCCTACGGATTCGAGTTTCCGCAACCCAAGGACCGAATCGGCATGCTGCGTGAGAGCGTCGAGATCGTGCGATCGATGTGGACGGAGCGTGAGACCACCTTCAAAGGCAAGTACTACGAGGTCGTTCGGGCCAACTGCGATCCGAAGCCACTCCAAAATCCCCGACCGCCGATTCTCATCGGTGGTGGAGGCGAGCAGCTGACGCTGCGCGTGGTGGCCGAACACGCCGACTGTTCGAATTTCGGCGGTCGGCTCGACGAGTGGATCCGTAAACGGGACATTCTCTGGACGCATTGCGAGCGAATCGGCCGCGACCCCGGGGAGATTCGCATGACGTGGTCGCCCGAGGTGTTCATCAGACGAACGGACGGCGAGGTCGCATCAGCGGGATCGCGCAGCCTGTGGGGCGAAGACGTCGAGAGCTGGCGGTCGGGGAACTTGGTCGGAACACCGGATCAGGTCGCTGACAAGATCGGCTCATATATGGCAGCCGGCTGTCGTGGCTTCATTCCGTGGTGCGCCGACTACCCGGACACCGAGTCCATGGAGTTGCTCGCCACCGAGGTCATGCCTCGATTCCGTTGAGTCGATGCGCCGCGGATGGCGTCAGAAGAAACTGCGGAAGATGATCTCGGCCACGCAGGAGGGTTTGCTCGAGCCCTCGCATTCGAACGTGAACTCCATTGTCATCTGAACACCACCCGACACGTCTTCGACGTCGAGAAGTTTGACACCGAGTCGAAGGCGAGAACCGACTGGCACGGGCGATGGAAAGCGAACCTTGTTCGCGCCGTAATTGACTCCCATCGAGAAGCCCTCGACGCGAACGACGGTCGGGTAGAGCATCGGGCCGAGGGACAAGGTCAGATAACCGTGAGCGATCGGACCGCCGAAGGGACCTGACTTGGCTCGCTCGACGTCGACATGGATCCACTGATGGTCTCCGGTCGCGTCGGCGAACTGGTTGACCCGATCCTGGGTGATGTCGATGTATTCGCTGTATCCGAGATGCTGGCCGACGGCTGCTTTCAACTCGTCGGCGCCGGAGAGAACGCGTGGTGTCATGCCCCGAGCGTAGTACTCGCTGACGGAGATGGCTTCGCTCGGGATTTCAGCGATACCAGCGACGCTGGTGTTCTCGGCTGTGTGGGTGAAGCAGGAGGGCGCACAGTGCGATTTCGAAGAGAAACGAGATGGTGTTGCGACCGGTGATCTTGTCCCAGAGGCTGACGTATGCGAGCTCGGACAGAACCCAGAATCTCAGAGCGAACGGAGAGAAGGCCGCCACCAGTCCGAACCGCCATCCGAGACGGCGATCGTTCGCCATGAGAAATCCGGAGAGCACGTGCGCGGCGACGATCGCCAGACCGACGAGCAGTCCGAGCGAACCTTTGGAAACGCGTGCGTAACCGATCCAATCCGAGCGATCAAGCAGGCCGACGAGAGCGAAGAACCCGTTGAGATAGAGGAGCCAGGTGGCTATCTGGAGAGTCTGGGGCTGCATGCGGTCGAACCATCGACGGGGATCGAGGCGGGCACGTGACATGACTCCAGACTCGCGCAAGTGGCTCGATCGAGAAGATTCGGCCGACCCGAGATGTGATACGAACGACGTCGTGCACACGATTGCCGAGCCACGAAGGTCGAGAACGACATGACCCGATCAGGCTTCGTGACCTTGGTCGGACGGCCGAACGTGGGCAAATCTTCGCTCCTCAACGCCATGTGCGGTCGCAAAGTCTCGATCGTCTCCGACAAGCCCCAGACGACCAGGCGTCAGGTCCGGGGAGTCGTGAACCGCGGGGACGGGCAAATCGTGTTCGTCGACACGCCCGGACTCCACAAACCCGTCACTGCTCTGGGCGAACGTGTCAACTCGGCGGCCCTCGACAGCCTGTCCGACGTGGACATCGTGTGTCTTGTCGTCGATGCGACGCAACCGGTGGGTTCCGGGGACTCGTGGGTGGCCTCCCGCCTCGACGTCTCGAAAGCCGTCGTCGTTCTCAACAAAATCGACGCCGTGTCGCGAGATGTGATCGTTCAGCAGTTGGCCAAACTGGCCGAACTCGACGCCGAGAGTTACTTCCCGGTGTCGGCCCGCACGAGTGAGGGAGTGCCCGCTCTCGTCGATCACTTGGTGTCGCGTCTGCCCGAAGGACCTCTCTACTATCCCGAGGACGTGATCAGCGATCTGTCGGAGACCGACTGGATCGCCGAATTGGTCCGAGAAGAACTGCTCGGGATCATGCGCGACGAACTGCCGTATTCGATAGCGACACGTGTGGTCGACGTGGAGGGTGATCGAGTGGTCTGTGAAATTCTGGTCGAGCGCGAGAGTCAAAAGGGAATGGTCGTCGGACGAAGCGGTTCGATCTTGAAGCGAGTGAGGCAAAAGGTGCGTCAGCAACTCCCGGCTGGAACCAAACTCGAGTTGAAGGTCAAAGTCGACAAGGATTGGCAGCGCCGACCAGATCGAATCGAACGTCTCGGCTACTGACGTCGACCCGCAACGACTCTCAGCAGGAGAACCCGCCGGGGAGCAAATTGTCGTAGTCGTCGCACGCCACGAGTTCCCCGGGTCCGGTGAGGTCGCCACGACCCCTCGGCACGGCGATCGGTTCGGAATCGCTCGAGAAGACGATCTGACCGATGCCGGCGCGCCGGGTCAGAGTCAGAACTATCTGCGCCACGGCCAGGCGCTGTTCCGGACCGGTGACGATGAGGGTGAACGCCGGATCGAGGTCGACGGTGGCCACGCCGCGTTCGACGGCCACGTCGACAACGAGTGCGGGAGGCAGAGCACTGCGTAATCCAGCAGCTTCATCGATGTCCGGGATGCCTTCGCTCAGGGCCGCGAGGACCTGGGGCGCCGAGGCCGGACTGAGGAGAGGTCGAGAAATCGGAACGAGTCGACTGCCCGACACGAAGAAGAGCTGAACCTCTTCGACGGGAAGTGTCGTCGTGGTCGTGGACGGAGGGGGCTCGACGACGGTGGTCGTCGTCGACGAAGTCGTGGTGGTGGCCGCCGTCGTTTCCGTGAATTGGCCGGGGATCGCATTCGGGTCGATCGGTCGACTGGACGACGTGGTGGGTACGCCGCAACCGATTGCAACCATCGATACGACCGCCGAGAGCACCGCAACGAGAATTCGAGGTCGGCGGACCGTGTTCATCGTGACCCTCCCGGAATTTCGACGACGAAGCGAGCGCCTCCCGAAGGCACGTCCTCGACCCAGACTTCTCCGCCGTGCGCTCGAGCATGTTCGGCGACCAGAGCGAGACCGAGACCGGTGCCTCCGACTCGAGTTCGTCCGGCTGAGCCACGGGCAAATCGCTCGAAAATTCGGGCCCGTTCACTCGGTGCAACTCCGGGACCGGAATCTTCCACCGCCAATCGCGTCGGGGAGCCGGCTCCTCCCTCGACCACGACACGTTTCGGTCCTCCGCCGTGTAAGCGGGCGTTTTCGAGAAGATTGGCAACAATGCGTTCGAACCGACGTTTGTCGATCGAAGCGATGGGGCTGGACCCGGGTTCGATGTCGATTCTGAGGTCGGCGAGGTCGTATCGCTGGGCGACGCGACTGACGAACTCCACCAAGTCGACGTCCTCGCGGTGGACGTCCACGATGCCGACGTCCATACGGGAGAGTTCGAGAAGGTCGAGAACCATCTGGTCGAATCGACGTACCTGCGACACCACGACGTCGAGAGCCTGTTGAGTACGGTCGCTCAAGTCCGCTCGTCGAGCGTCGAGAACTTCGACCGCGGCGGCGAGGGCGGTCACCGGACTGCGCAACTCGTGCGACACGTCGGAGGCGAATCGGGCTTCTCTTTCGATGCGCGTCTGGACTGCGTCGGCCATGTCGTTGAAACTCGCGACCAGTCGAGACAGATCCGGATCGGCCTCCGGCTCGAGGCGGGTGTCGAGTCCACCTATGGCGATGTCGCCGGCCGCCTCAGTCACTCGTTGGAGTGGACGCATGAGGCGGCGACTCACGATCCAGCCGGATGCACCAGCCACCGCACCGATGACGAGCGTGCTGACGACGAGAGCCGATCCGATGATCGTCAGGGCACGCTGGTCGTCGTCGATCGGGAAGGCCTCGAAATAGTGGGCCTCGGCAGCAGGAATGCTGACTCCCATGCCGATGTACGCCTCATCCGCAAGAGTGAATCTCTGGTACGACGAGGTGCCCTCCAGCGTGTTGTCGATCAGATCGGATGGGAATGCGTTCTGGGTGAATCGAAGGTCCTGGGAGTAGAAGAGATTCTCGCGACCGAGGTGAAGAACGGCGAACCCACCTTGCTCGGTGCGAACGCTGTTGATCAGCTCGAACGCCTCGTTGCGCCTCGTCTCGAGCTGTGACCTGACGAACTCGGCATTGGTGAAGGCCTGCCGCTCCACCGAATCGTCGCGACGGTCGAGCAGATAACTGCGGGCGACGAAATAGCTCACGAACGACAACGAGAGCGACGTGAGGAGTCCGACCAGCACGAACAAGAGAGTGACCCGAGTACGCAGCCGCATGGGGCGCAGTCGGGTCGAATCGCTCATGGTTCCATCCTGCCCGATGCGGCCGTCCCAGCGGGTCGGGCTTCGTGCCAATCGCACGATCCGGACATGACGCCGCCCGACTCGGGAAGACCAGCGAGTCGGGCGGCGGATCTCGTTCCGTTCCGCCGGTCGACGAGGGTCAGGGGGAGGGCGACCCCCGCCGAACCAGCGTGAACAGGGACAGTGTCCCGACGCCATGTGAAAGGGTCGTGCGGGATCTGTGCGTTTTCTGTAACAAAACCGCAAGAAACGAAGACGACCTGGTCGTGGGCCAGAATGGTCCGGTGAACTCGATTCTGTTCATCGAAGACGACGATCAGATCAGACTCGCCCTTCGCCTGGTGCTCGAAGACGAAGGGTTCGCCGTGACCGAGGCGCCCGACGGCCGATCGGGTCTGGCGGCCTTTCATGCGGCCGAGCCGGATCTGGTCCTTCTCGATCTGCGACTTCCCGATCTCTCCGGATTCGAGGTCTGCCGAGCGCTGCGCGCCATGTCGATCATGCCGATCGTGATGGTGACAGCCCAGACCGACACCAATGACATGGTGGCCGGTCTCGAAGCGGGCGCCGACGACTACGTGACGAAGCCGGTGGTTCCGAAGGAATTGGCGGCTCGGATCAGAGCTCACCTGCGACGCGTTCAACTGCAAGGTGATGTCGCCACCACGTCTGCCGTCGACGTGGAGACTTTCGGCGATGTCGAGATTCGTCGTGAACAGGGCGTCGTCGTGAAGGGAGGGCGGGAGATCTCCCTCACCAAGACTGAGTTCAACCTCCTCTGTGAGTTCGCCGACCATCCGAACATCGTGCTCTCCCGGGACCAGTTATTGGAGCGCGTCTGGGGATACGACTACCTCGGCGACAGTCGTCTTGTCGATGCTCACGTTCGACGACTCCGAGTGAAGGTGGAAGATCAGCCCGACGAGCCGCGTCTCATCGTGACGGTCCGAGGTATCGGATATCGATTGCTGCGATGAAGGTCACTCGTCGATCGATCGAAGGAAGTCCATGACCTCCTGTCGATCGATGGTCCGCTTCATGGGAGGCATGGCGGCCAGAAGGTGACGTCGGTAGCCGGCAGTGGCCAATCGCGGGTCGAAAACGGCCACCACGCCGCGATCGGTTGTCGAGCGAATCAGGCGGCCGGCCGCCTGGGCCAGAAGTGTCGCTGCACGCGGCAGATCGATGTCTCGGAATGCTCGATCTCCGACGAGATCACGACGAGCGGAGAGCAAAGGATCGTCCGGCCGCGGAAAAGGAATGCGATCGATGGTGACGAGCGACAGGGTCCGTCCCGGGATATCGATTCCTTGGAAGAAGCCGGCCGTGGCGAACAAACATGCACTCTCGTCGGCGATGAAGGCATCGACGAGTCTCGACTTCTGTGATTGATCCCGCTGCGAGATCACCGGTACGTCGAGGATCGGACGAAGAGCTTCGACGGCCGCATCCATGGCCCGGTAACTGGTGAAGAGGGCGAGCGTCCGACCCCGGGCCGCGGTGATCAGTCGGAAGAGTTCGTCGTTGACGGAACTCTGGAACGTGTCGCCATTCGGGTTCGGGAAGCCCGACGGACAGTAGAGAAGAGAGTTGGCGGCGTAGTCGAACGGACTTCCGACGTCTAGGGCGTCGAAGGAATCGGCGGCGAGTCCAACTCTTTCGGGGAGGTTCTGGGGGACGGTCGCGCTGGTGAGAATGGCAGTTCGGCGACTCCAGATGGAGTTCGACAGAACCGGGCCGACGTCGAGGGGCGCGATGTCGAGATGCAGTGAGCCTTCGGCGCCTTGAACGAAGGGCACGCGAGAGCCGTCGATGGCGAGAGCGACATCGAGGTCGTCGGCCAGACGGGTGGACATCTGCTGCGCCCGTAGTCGCCGCTGGTTCGCGTCTTCATCGGCGGTCTCCACCTTGCGCAGAGTGTCGAGAGCGTCGCCGACGATCCGGCGCGCGTCGAGCAGTACGTCGCGGATCTCGTCGGGAAGTGGAACCGGGAGTCGACGGTCCACGAGCGACGTGAGTTGCCGGTCGAGCTCGTCTCCCTGAGAGTTCACCGCAGCGATCAAGGCGGTGTCGTCGACGATTCTCGCCACAGTCGTGGACAAACGATGGAAACGCGAACGAGAGAAGGACACAGCGACGGTGTCACTGATGATGTCTTCGAGTCCATGAGCCTCGTCGACGACGACCACGCCGTGTTCGGTCAATATGGCGCCGTCAGAAGCGACGTCGAGCCCGTACAGATGCGTGTTCACGACGACGATGTCGGCCTCGGACGCCCTGAGACGGGCGGTCTCGGCGAAACACACTCCTCCGAGTGGGCAGCGTCGCGCCCCGGGGCATTCGTCGGCACCTACTGTCACGGCAGTTTCGGTGTCGCGGCTGATGCTGAAAGGAAGATCAGCGAGATCGCCGGTGTCGTGGCGATCGGCCCATTCCTTCACCTTTGCGACCTCACGATGTTGGCGTCCACCCGTTCCTTCGAGCTGCATCTGCTGCTCGCCTTGCCGACCCACGATTTCCTCGAGACGTTGACGACAGACGTAATTGCTGCGTCCCTTGAGTACCGCCCACTCGAAGTCGCGTCCCATCGTGGGGGCGACAGTCTCGGCGACGAGGGGGAGATCCTTGTGGGCCAGTTGATCCTGGAGGGCTTTGGTCGCCGTGGTGATCACGGCCTTGCGACCCGAGGCGACAAGAGGGACCAGATAGCCGAGGGTCTTTCCTGTACCTGTCCCGGCCTGTACGACGAGGTGCCGACCAGTCGCGACAGCCGAATCGACGGCTTCGGCCATGGCGCGCTGGCCAGGTCGATCCTCGGTCGACCCGAGCGCGCTCGTGGCGACGTCGAGGAGGTCGCGAACCGAAAGTGGTCGTGCGGTCACGCTTCGACCGTACCGTCAGGCCGTACGTGCGAGCGCGATGGCGGTGTCGAGTTCGTTCGCGTCGAAGTCGGGCCACGCCCGATCGGTGTAGTACGTCGGTGCGCCGTTGGCCTGCCAGAGAAGGAAATTCGACACACGATGTTCACCCGAAGTGCGCACCATCACGTCGACCGGGGGCATGTCGGGCTGATACATGCCGGAAGTCAGAGCATCGACGGTGACCGGACGCGCCGATCGCAGGGCCCGTCGGCCGGCCTCGACGATTTCGGCTCGACTGCCGTAGTCGAATGCGACTGTCAATGTCATCTTCTCGTTGTGCCGCGTGTCGGCGATCGCCTTTTCGATCGCTCGTTGAACGAACACTGGCGTACGCGCCGAGGGGTCGTCGAAGGGGCGGCCGATCCACTGGACTCTCACCCCGAGTTCGTTCAGTTCGGCCACCCGACCGAAGAGGCGACGGTGGAGTCCGAGGATGTGGCGAACCTCCCGGCGCGGACGTATCCAGTTCTCGGTCGAGAAACCGAACACCGTGAGCCAGTCGACGTCGCGACGTACGGCGGCTCTGACGACCTCGGCCAGATTCTCCTCGCCAGCCGTGTGGCCAGCCGTCCGAGGTAGTTGGCGACGCTGGGCCCAGCGGCCGTTTCCGTCCATGATGCAGGCCACGTGCACGTGAGCGAGGGTAGCGGGCGCGTTTCGGTCACAATGTCAACGTGGCTCTCGAATCCTCACTTCCGGCAGCGATTCGACGGGGTATGCGACGGATCGCCCGCCGAGCCACCGGCGAGGGACGTTCTCGATCGATCCACGTTGTGGTGTGCGGGGGCAGTATCGACGAGTGGAATCGCCGAACGACCGACGAATGGAATCTGTGGGCGGCGGGCATCGGTGAATCGGCCTCTCGACAGGCCGTGACGTCGGTGACCGTGTACCCGTTGTCGGGTTCTGATTCCCGTCCGGTGGAAGTTCGTCGTTGGTCGGTGGCCGGTGTCGCGGTGACCGCGTGGCCACAGGTCGACGGTCGTCAGCGCATTGCCGACGTGGTCGACGCCTGGCCCTCAGGTCTGGCGATGACCGAAGAGACGCTGGGCCGAGCGCTGGTCGGCCCAGGCGACATCGATGTGGTCGCAGTGATCGGCGCGCCGGGCCGCTTGCCATCTGCGCTCGTCTGGGAACTTGCATACGGGGAGTTGATCGACGTCGACGTCGAGTGGGAGGCGTTCACGGGGGAGGATCTGACTTCGGTCATCGAGGAGTTTCGAACTCGCCATCGACGTTTCGGCGGGCTGCACGTCGACGAGACGACGTGAGGACTTCCGCATGACGTCTCGCCTCTATCGCGACACGGGCATCGTCCTGCGCACGTATCGACTCGGCGAAGCCGACCGCATCGTCGTGTTCCTGACCGAGAACAACGGAAAGGTGCGAGCGGTCGCGAAGGGGATCCGCAAGACCCGTTCGAAGTTCGGCGGACGCCTCGAGCCTTTGTCGCTCGTGAACGTCCAGTTCCATCGAGGTACGTCCCTCGACGTGGTGAGTCAGGTCGAGACGGTCGATGCATCGACGTCGATGTACGGGGACCTCGACGTGATGACCGAGGCCAGCGCCGTGCTCGAAGTGGTCGACCAGTTGATTCCCGACCGAGAACCCGTTCCGCAGATCTTTCGCATGCTCCTTGGTGTGAGGAGAACCCTTCTCGAAAAGCCATCTCCGCTGGTGGTCCCGGCGTTCATCTGGAAACTTCTGGCCGTCGAAGGAGTTCGTCCTGAACTCGATCGTTGCGTCGGTTGCGGTGACGTCGAGTCCGAAGCGGGCGGTTTCGTGGCCTTCGACTCGACCATGGGTGGGGTTCAGTGCCGTCAGTGTCGAACCGGTGTGGGCGTGAGCGATCGGGCCGTGTCGTTGATGCGCGACATGCTGAGCGGACGTCTCGGAGCGGTGTTGGATGCCGCCTACGATCCAGCGGGACAACGGCTCGACGATCCGACGGCTTCGGAAGTCGCCGACCTTGCGACTCGTGCCTTCGAGGCCCACGTGGAGCGCCGACTTCGTTCGCTTGGGATCTTCGAACGTCACGACGAACGCTCCAGTTGACACCGATTAACCCGACATGATCCCGTAGCCTGACCGACTATGCCTGCCAACGACCTGGATCAGATCGTCAATCTCGCCAAGAGGCGCGGCTTCGTCTACCCGTCGGCGGAGATCTACGGCGGCTTTCGTTCGAGTTACGACTACGGACCCCTCGGCTCCCTGATGCTGCGCAACGTGCGCGAAGCCTGGGTTCGGGACATGGTTCAAAAGCGGGACGACGTCGTGCTGATCGACGCGGCGATCCTCGGTCCGCCGCAGGTCTTCGAGGCGAGCGGACACCTCGCCAATTTCAGCGACCCCCTCGTCGACTGTCGCCAGTGCAAGCAGCGTTTCCGCGAGGATCATCTGGAGAACAAGGACGTGTGCCCAGGTTGCGGCGCTACCGGGACGCTCACCGAAGCACGGGCGTTCAACTTGATGTTCAAAACTTATGCCGGCCCGGTCGAAGGTTCCGGTGCGGAGGTCTATCTGCGCCCCGAGACGGCGCAAGGCATGTTCGTCAACTTCGCCAATGTCTTGCAGACGAGTCGCAAGAAGCCTCCTTTTGGAATCGCGCAGGTAGGCAAGTCGTTCCGTAACGAGATCACACCAGGCAACTTCATCTTCCGGACCCGCGAGTTCGAGCAGATGGAGCTGGAGTTCTTCGTGCCGCCGAAGGATGGTCCGAGCTGGTACGACTATTGGTGCCGTACTCGTCTTCAGTGGTACGTCGATTTGGGTATCCCGGTCGACATGCTTCGCCTTCGAGCTCACGATTCCGACGAACTCAGTCACTACTCGGCCGGCACGGCCGATGTCGAGTTCATGTATCCGTGGGGTTGGGGCGAACTCGAAGGCATCGCTCAGCGAACCGACTTCGATCTCGGACAGCATGCGACGCACTCCGGTCAGAAGCTCGACTACTTCGATCAGGGGACCAATGAGCGTTACGTGCCATACGTGATCGAACCGGCTGCCGGGGTGAATCGCGCCATGGCTGCGTTCCTGCTTGCCGCCTACAGCGAGGACGAAATCGACGGAGAGTCCCGCACAGTCCTACGTCTGCACCCTCGCCTCGCGCCCTACAAGGTCGCAGTGCTCCCTCTCAGCAAGAAAGAGACGTTGACGCCTCTTGCGCGAGAAGTTTTCTCGTCCTTGTCCGATCGATACATGGTCGATTACGACGACACTCAGTCGATCGGGCGTCGCTATCGCCGTCAGGACGAGATCGGAACCCCGTTCTGTGTCACGGTCGATTTCGACAGTCTCGACGACGGTGCCGTGACCATCCGCGACCGGGACACGACCGAGCAGGAGCGAGTCGCTATCGGCGACCTCGAGCAGCACCTGCGCAGTCGACTCGGCTTTTAGACGTCAGGGATTCGGTACGCGACCCCGGGCGGTCTACCGTGTTGGCGAATCGACGAAGTGTCGATCGATCAGTCGGTGAGCATCGACGGAAGGAGAAGTGATGGCACGTATCGCAGTGTGGGCCAAGATCCCAGCAGCCCCCGGAAAGCGCGACGAATTGGCCAAGGCGTTGGAGACAGCCCTTGAAACCGCCAAGAGTGAGAAGGGAACGATCTACTACATCCTTCACGCTGATGCTTCGGATGAGAACTCCCTCTTCATGTACGAGATGTACGAAGACCAAGGTGCACTCGACGTTCACATGGGGTCAGAGGCGTTCAAGGCTCTCGGACCGGCTATTCGGCCGTTCCTCGGTGGGGCGCCTGAATTGAGCTTTCTCGCGCCGCTCGGCGGCAAAGGCGCCTGATTCATGGTCCGTCGCACGTATCTCGACGGCATTCTGGCCGAGCATCGGGATCGGGCGGCGGCCGACAATCGTGACATTGCGACACTGTTGGAGTCGTGCCGCGGAATGGAGGCACCACGCGGCTTCCGTCAGCGTCTCGTCGAAGATTCCATGAGCGGCCTTGCAGTGATCAGTGAGATCAAGCGGCGCTCTCCGTCGAAGGGCGACCTGAACGCGTCGCTCGATCCGTCTCAGCTGGCTCGCAACTACGCCAGCGGTGGTGCGTCGTGTCTGTCCGTTCTCACCGACGAGGCGCACTTCGGTGGTTCGTCGAACGATTTGAAAGAAGCGCGATCTGCGGTCGACCTGCCGGTGCTTCGCAAGGACTTCACGGTCGATGCGAGGGATGTGGTCGATGCCCGGCTGATGGGCGCCGACTGCGTTCTTCTGATCGCTGCCGCACTCGTGCCAGAAGACCTGGCCGAATTCCATCGGGTCGGGGTGTCGATCGGACTCGATGTGCTCGTCGAGATCCACGACGAGGCAGAACTGGAGATGGCGTTGGCCGTCGGAGCATCTCTCATCGGTGTCAATCAACGAGACCTCGTGACGTTCGACGTCGATCACGACCGCGCGGTGCGCATGGCGGAAGTGATCCCCGATGACGTGGTGAAGGTCGCCGAGAGCGGGGTGCGAGGAGTCGACGACGCTCGGGCCCTTCGTGACGCCGGTTATGACGCCGTTCTGGTCGGTGAAAGTCTCGTGACGGCACAGGAACCGCTCGAGGCCGTTCGAGCTCTGCGCGCCGTGCGGTAGGACGCGGTCAGGGTCGGATTTCGAAGACGGCTACGGGCGGTTTCGGTACCGTGTCACCGTGTTCGTGAAGATCTGCGGAATCACGTCGGAGGAGGACGCTCTGTTGGCAGTCGCCATGGGGGCCGATGCCGTGGGTTTCGTGTTCGCCCCGTCGCCGCGACAGGTGTCGGCTCAGACCGTCTACGACATCACTCGTCGCCTTCCTCCCGAGATCCTCACGGTCGGCGTGTTTCGTGACGAACTCCCAGATCGCGTTTTCGACATCGCGTCGAGGGCGGGAGTGAAGGCCGTCCAATTGCACGGACGTGAAACGGCTCGCCACGTCGCCCAACTGAGCGACAACGTTCGCTGGATCATCAAGGCGGTGGCGGCCGGGTCTCCTGAAGCTGCGCGCGCCGACGAATACGGAACCGACCTGATCCTCGTCGATGCTCCTGAACCTGGTTCGGGGAAGGTCTTCGATTGGAACCTGATTCACTCGATTCCCGGTGGACTCCGCCTGATCCTGGCCGGCGGCCTGAATCCTGACAACGTCACCGATGCCGTCGAGGCCGTGGCGCCGTGGGGAGTCGACGTGAGCACCGGAGTCGAAAGTGCCCCAGGGCGCAAGGATCCGGTCAAGGTGCGCCAGTTCATCGCCCGGGCTCGGGCGGCGGCACCTGCCGAGTACTCGACCACCGACGACCCTCCCTACGACTGGCTGGACGAGTAACCCAGTTCACGTCCCAGCTTCGCAATCGATCGAGGTATCCGAGACGAGAGATGCGAACATGGCGGTGAGGACGAAGGAGGACCATGTCACCCTCGACGCATTCGATCATGGGCGAACCGACCGAGGCCGGACGTTTCGGTGAATTCGGCGGTCGCTTCGTTCCCGAGACTTTGGTTCCGGCGTGCCAAGAGCTGGAGGCCGCTTTTCGCGAGGCCTGGGCCGATCCGATCTTTCGCGGTGACCTCGACGCCGTTCTCCGTGAATACGCGGGGCGGCCGTCGATTCTCACCGAGTGTCGCCAACTGGGCGCCCAACTCGGTATTCGTTTGGTTCTGAAACGTGAAGACCTGAACCACACCGGATCACACAAGATCAACAACGTTCTCGGACAAGCTCTTCTGGCGAAACGGATGGGCAAAAAGCGACTGGTGGCCGAGACTGGTGCTGGTCAGCACGGCGTGGCCTCGGCGACCGCGGCGGCTCTGCTCGGCCTCGAGTGCAAGGTGTACATGGGTGCAGTCGACGTCGAACGTCAGGCGCTGAACGTGTTTCGTATGAAGTTGCTCGGAGCCGAGGTGGAGGCTGTTCATAGCGGAAGCCGCACGCTGAAAGACGCAGTGAACGAGGCGATGAGAGATTGGGTGGCCACGGTCGAGTCGACGCACTATTGCCTGGGTTCCGTGATGGGACCGCATCCCTATCCCTGGATGGTCCGCGAGTTTCATCGAGTGATCGGAACCGAAGCGCGCGCACAGTGTCTCGACGCCTACGGCGCCGATCCCGACGTGGTGGTGGCGTGTGTCGGTGGCGGTTCGAATGCCATCGGAATCTTCTCCGGCTTCGTCGATACGTCGGCGCGGCTCGTGGGTGTGGAACCGGCTGGTGGTGCCGCGGTCGGGCGTGGTCATCCGGGTGTCGTTCACGGGATGCGCAGCTATCTGATGCAGGACGAGTACGGGCAAGTGCAAGAAGCGCACTCGATATCGGCCGGTCTCGACTATCCGGGAGTCGGTCCTGAGCACTCCTACTTGGCGTCGATCGGACGTGCCGAATATCCGACTGTCACCGATGCCGAAGTGGTCGATGCTTTCCAACTTCTCGCTCGGACGGAAGGAATCATCCCAGCTCTTGAGTGCGCGCATGCTCTGGCGTGGATTGCGCGTGAAGCCGCAACGATGCAGGGGCAGACAGTTCTCATGAATCTGTCGGGGCGTGGCGACAAGGACGTCGGACAGATGATGGAAGTTCTCGGATCGTGACGAATCCTGATCTCGAGGGTCACCTGCGTTCCCGTCGCGACACCGGACACAAGCTCCTCGTACCGTACGTGACTGGTGGCGTGAACGGCTGGCTCGATGCCGTTCGTGCCGCAGTGGCGTCGGGCGCTGACGCGATCGAGATCGGGATTCCCTTTTCCGATCCGGTGATGGACGGCCCAGTCATTCAGCAGGCGAGCCAATTGGCACTCGATGGTGGAGCCACTCCGGTATCGATCCTCCACGAAGTACGAGAGGTCGACGTCGGCGTGCCTTTGGTGGTCATGTGCTACTACAACACCGTTCACCACGCTGGACACGCGAGATTCGCGTCGCAACTGCGCGATGCCGGTATTTCGGGGGCCATCGTGCCCGATCTCCCTCTGGAAGAGTCAGGGGAGTGGTGCGCCGCCGCCGACGATGCCTCCGTTGCCACGGTGATGTTGGCGGCTCCGACAGCTCCTGACGACCGTCTGCCCCGAGTGTGCGCTCGGGCGCGAGGTTTCGTCTATTCGGTAGGTCTCCTCGGCGTCACCGGCGAACGGGATTCCCTGGCCGCTACGGCGACGAGACTCGCCGGCCGTCTGAAAGCGGTCACCGACCGACCCGTCGTCGTCGGAGTCGGAGTCTCGAATGCTTCGCAGGCCGTCGAGGCGTGCCGGGTCGCCGACGGCGTGGTGCAAGGAGCTTCGGTCGTGCGGCGACTGTTGGAAGGTGGTCCCGATGCGGTTGCCGAATACGTGAGCGAGGTCCGACGGGCATTGGATTCCGAATTCGTGACATCTGTTTCATGAGCCGAATGGACGGTGACGGAACTTCTGGGTGAGGGTGAGGGGCCCGTTCGGGCAACCCCCTAATGGAAGGAAGACCCCCCATGAAGAAACTGTCCCTCACAGTCGTCGCCGGATTGTTGGCCGTCGTGGCCGCATGTGGCGACGACGACTCGACGACGACAACGACCGTCGCTGCGACCACAGAAGCTCCTGACGAAGTCGGCGACATCGTCGCCGTCGCCAGCGGAGCCGGATCGTTCTCGACTCTCGTGGCTGCCGTGCAGGCCGCCGGCCTGGTCGACACCTTGCAGGGTGACGGTCCGTTCACCGTATTCGCCCCGACCGACGACGCTTTCGCCGAACTGCCGGCTGGTGTTCTCGACGCGTTGCTGCTTCCCGAGAACAAGGACGTTTTGGTCAAGATCCTGACCTACCACGTCGTGGCCGGCAAGGTGATGGCTGCCGACGTCATGGCAGGTGACGTAGCAACCGTCGAAGGACAGACGATTGCTCTTGGTACCGACGGTGGAGTCACTGTGAACGGCGCCAACGTGGTCACAGCCGACGTGGAAGCGTCCAACGGCGTGATTCACGTGATCGACGCAGTGATCCTTCCCCCGGACGTCGACCCCTCGGCGCTCTGACGTCAATATCGGCGGTCTGACTGCGCGACACTGGAGCTCGTGTCCGATTGCGAGTTGTGTCAGGCCTCGCGTTTCACCGAGTGGTTTCACGAGGACGAGGAATGCTGGATCGCCGAATGCGAATCATGTGTCGTGCCGATGGTCGTGTGGAAGACGCACGATCATCGGCCCGATGACCAGACGAGACAACGTCTGCACGATCGTCTGGTGGAGGTCGTGTCGAGATTCTTCGTCGACGAGGTCTACATCGACGACAACATGCGAGCCATCCCCGACCACTACCACGCTCACGCGCGCGGAAAAGGAAAGTGGGGTCGGCAGCCTCTCGAGCGTCGACCAGGAGTCTGAGAGCCGTGAGGGCTCAGCAAGGGCGGCGGATCGGACGTCCGTTCATGTTGCCTCTTTCGATCGGGTCCCGTAGGACGAGCTCACGACATCACGAAAGCCCACTCTGCGTGCTGTTCCAATGGGTCATTCGGGCCAGATTGCGCAGAATTACCACATAGAGTGGTCAAGACGTCACGGGACGTCGTGTGTCGGATCGTTACCAGCGTCAGGCGAAGGTGGTCGCACTACGGTGATCGGCATGTCGAACGTCGTTCAGTTGGCGCCCGGTCGGGCCGCTCCGGCGTTTACCCTCCTCGACCAGGACGGAGACAAGGTGCGACTGGCGTCATTCAAAGGTCGACGAGTCTTCGTCTACTTCTACCCCAAGGCCGATACGCCGGGCTGCACTCAACAGTCGTGCCTGCTGCGTGACGTGGAACCGCAGATCGGTGACACCGCCATCATCGGCATCAGTCCAGATCCGTCGGCCAAACAGAGAAAATTCGCTGACAAATACCAACTTCAGTTTCCCCTCTTGGCCGATGTCGATCACGTCGTGGCTGAGAAATACGGAGTCTGGAAACAGAAATCGATGTACGGACGCACGTACATGGGAATCGAGCGGTCGGCATTCCTGATCGGAACGAGTGGCAAGATCGAGCAAGCGTGGTACAAGGTCTCACCGAAGGACACGCCAGTGAATCTGCTGAAGGCTCTCGGTCGATGACCCCGCTCCCGAATCCGATCGACGTCTTGCCGCATCGGCCGCCGTTCCTGTTCGTCGATCGTCTTCTGGCTCTCGAGCCCGGTCGATCGGCAATCGGAGAATGGAAGCTGACCGGCGATGAATGGTTCTTCTCCGGACATTTTCCGGGCCGGCCCACTCTTCCTGGTGTTCTCATGTGCGAAGCGATCGCTCAATTGGGGGCAATTGCCGTTCTGACGACCGACGACCACCGAACTCGTCTGCCGCTATTCGGTGGACTCGATGGTGCACGTTTCCGCCGACAGGTCGGACCTGGTGATGTCCTACGACTCGAAGTCGAACTCGGACGCATGTCGGCTCGGGCCGGCAAGGGTTCTGGTAGGGCCATGCTCGGAGACCAGGTGGCTTGCGAGTGCGACCTGATGTTCGTCTTGGTCGATCCCTGACGTCGACTCGAGGTCGAACGTCGCCGGTCAGGATGCCGGCGAAAGAATCAACGAACCGTTGTGCCCGCCGAATCCAAAGTTGTTGGAGATGGTTGGCCCCGGCGTCCATGGACGAGCCGAACCGGTCACGAGATCGATCGTCATGTCGTCGTCGAGCGCCTGAGTGTTGGCGGTCGGGGGGATCATCGAATGTTGGAAGGCGAGCACCACGGAAGCCGCTTCCAGTGCGCCGGCCGCGCCGAGGGCATGTCCGGTGACTCCCTTGATGCTGGTCACCGGGACCCTTCCGGCACCGAAGACCTCGCTCACAGCGGCCGCCTCGGCAGCGTCGTTCAACGGTGTCGAGGTCCCATGCGCATTCACGTGAGTGATGTCGGCAGCGGAGAGACCGGCATCGTCCAGGGCCAACTTCATGCATGCGATGGCGCCACGCCCACCTGGCGATGGGGCCGTGATGTGGTGTGCATCGGCGTTGCTTGCCGAGCCGAGAATCTCGGCGAGGATCGTTGCACCCCGGGAGACGGCGTGCTCCCATTCCTCCAGAACGAAGATCGCTGCGCCTTCGCCCATCACGAAGCCGTCGCGTTCGGCGTCGAAAGGACGACTGACGCCGCTCGAGGAGAGGGCGGTCATGTTGCCGAATCCAGCCAGCGAAACAGGAGTGGCAGCTGCCTCACTTCCCCCGCTGACCATGGCGTCGCAACGGCCCGAAGAGATCAGACGAGCTGCGTACCCGAGGGCGTGAGTGGAAGCGGCGCATGCGGTGCAAATCGTCTCGTTCGGGCCCTGGAGTCCGTGACGCATGGAGATGGCAGCACCGGTGGCGTTGGCCATCATCATCGGAACGAGGAATGGGGAGACGCGGCGGTCGCCTTTGGACAGCCTGACCTCGACTTGTTCTTCCAATGTGCTGAGCCCGCCGATACCGGTTCCGACGACGACGCCGAATCGAGATGGATCGACGCCGACGTCACCGGACTGTGCGAGTGCCTCTGCGGCGGCCGCCAGCCCGAATTGCTCCACACGGTCGGCTCTCCGAGCGTCCTTCGGAGAATCGAAATATGGGCTGGGGTCCCAGTCGTCGAGACGAATCGATCGACCAGAACGCGCACCTGGTCCGAGAAGTCCGGTCCAGAAATCGTCGCGACCGATACCACACGTCGCAACGACACCGAGGCCCGTGACGGCGACGCGGCGACCGAGCATCAGAGTTTGCCGACGATGAGATCGTAGGCCTGACCGACGGTCTTCACTCCTTCGATCTCGTCTTCGGGTACCTCGATGCCGAACTCCTCTTCGAGTGCCATGACCAGCTCGACCAAGTCGAGACTGTCGGCCTCGAGATCGTCGCCGAAGCTGGCTTCAGGCACCACTTTGTCGGCATCGACGCTCAACACGTCGACGGCGCACTTGCGAAAGCGGGCGAAGAGTTCCTGATCCATTGTTCCTCCAATGTCGAGAGCCACGACGTGGACCCTGTCGTACGAAGCGTCTGACGTCGACCACTGTAAACGGTGCGACCTGTTCGGATCCGAATACCCGGTCAGTGACCCATACCGAGGCCACCATCGACCGGGAGGACGGCACCGGTGATGTAGGCGGCGTCGTCGGACGCCAAGAACGTGATCACGCCGGCGATCTCGTCGGGGGTTGCCACACGTCCGAGGGGAACCGAGGCGGTGAGGGCGGCCATGCGCTCCTCTCCCAAGACTGCGGTCATGTCGGTTTCCACGGGTCCGGGGGCGACCACATTGACCGTGATCGAACGGGACCCGAGTTCTCGGGCCAGGCTGCGGGCCAGTCCGACCAATCCGGCCTTGGATGCCGCGTAGTTGGCCTGACCGGCCGACCCCAGTAACCCGACCACACTCGAGATCAGCACGATGCGTCCTCGGCGGGCCCTCAGCATCGTCTGCGCGGCTCTCTTGCACACGCGGTAGGCGCCGGTGAGGTTGGCGTCGATCACCGATGCGAAGTCCGTTTCCGACATGCGTAGCAACAAAGTGTCCTTGGTGATGCCCGCATTGGCCACGAGGACTTCGACCGGACCCAACTCTGCTTCAACGGCTGTGAATGCGGCGTCGACATCTGACATCGACGTGATGTCGCACTTGACCGCGAAGAATTCGTCGGGCGGTGGCGTGGAGTTGTAGGTGATTGCGACCTTGTCGCCATTCGCCGCGAATCGTCGTGCTGTCGCCAGTCCGATACCTCGTGAACCGCCGGTGACGAGGACGACTCGGTTCATGTGCGCGGACCCCAACGAAGTAAGGCCGACGCGGCCGTCATCCCTCCACCGAAGCCGACCAGAAGAACGAGATCACCGGGGGCGATTCGACCTTTTGTCAGAGCGTCATCGAGCGCAAGAGGGATCGAGGCCGCCGAGGTGTTGCCCATTCGATCGAGAACCACGGCGGTGCGGTCCATGTCGACGCCGAGACGATCGCACGCCGCTTGGATGATTCGAATGTTGGCCTGATGGGGGACGAGCAATGCGATGTCGTCACCGGACACCCCGGCGTGATGCAGAACCTTGTTCGCCGAATCGACCATGATTCGGACGGCGCGACGGAAGACTTCTTTGCCTTCCATCTGGATGTATCCACCGACGTCGGCCCACAAAATCGGTCCGGCCGATCCGTCGGCGTCGAGATCCCACGCCACGAGTTCTCCCGGCCCGTCGCACGATTGGAGGACGACGGCTCCGGCACCATCCCCGAAGAGGACGGCGGTGTTGCGATCGTTCCAGTCGGTGATTTTCGACAATGAATCGGCCCCGATGACGAGAACGTTGGTGGCTCCCATCGCGATCAAACCGTGCGCGGCGACGAGCGAATAAACGAATCCGCTACACGCAGCGTTGATCTCGAAGACACCGCATCTCATTCCGAGGGCGTCTTGCACCGTGGCCGCGTTGCCCCATTGCTTGTCGGGGGTCGTCGTGGCGATGATCAAAGCATCGATGTCGGCGGGGGAGAGCCCAGACGACTGGATTGCGGCGCGACCGGCTTCGATGGACATGCCGATCGTGGTCCCGTCGACATGTCGCTCGCGGATTCCACTTCGTTCGACGATCCATTCGTCACTCGTGTCGACCATTCGTTCGAGATCGTGGTTGGTGAGCACCTTCGGAGGGAGGTATGAGCCCCAGCCGATGATGGTCGCCCCACGGGCCGAGCTGTCGGTAGCCGGCATCAGAGCGTCCTCAACCAGGCGATGGGTTGCCGGGGAGTGACGCGCTCACCGTCGACGGCGATGAAAGCCTGCAGCACGCCGTCGAAAGCCGACCGCACCTCGACCGATCCGATGTGGCCG
>Ga0075480_10000337_pt1 | contig 27141 bp, 27 predicted proteins | sample DEB08_DNA_7_FD_81590 | JGI IMG/M metagenome (GOLD analysis project Ga0075480, IMG submission 81590) | Aqueous microbial communities from the Delaware River and Bay under freshwater to marine salinity gradient to study organic matter... | ecosystem: Environmental > Aquatic > Marine > Coastal ... | reverse complement strand
ATGGACCGGAGGACTTCCATAAACGGATTGATGATCCGGCAGAGGCCATCGATGCGACCTCGATCCTTGTGATGCGTGGAACCGGGCCGATTGGCTACCCGGGAGGAGCCGAAGTCGTGAATATGCGCCCTCCTGCCTATCTTATCAAAAAAGGGGTTGAGGCATTGCCCTGCATTGGGGATGGGCGACAGTCTGGAACTTCCGGAAGCCCTTCAATTCTGAACGCTTCGCCAGAGGCGGCAGCGGGCGGAGGGCTGGCGCTTTTGCGCACTGGTGATAGGATTCGTATCGATCTGAATGAATGTACGGCAAACATTCTGATTTCAGAGGATGAATTGGCAGAGCGGCGGGCTGAATTCGACAAAAACGGATATGCCTTCCCGCCAAACCACTCACCATGGCAAGAGATCTTTCGCGAAAAAGTGCGTCCCTTTGACGAGGGAATGATTTTGCAGGGCGCAGATCACTATAAGGACATCGCGAGAAAACACACCCCACGTGACAATCATTAAAGGTACCCAATGAAACTTGTAAGATACGGGCCCAGCGGCCAAGAAAAACCCGGCCTCATAGACAAAGATGGCAATATCCGTGACCTGTCTGAACATCTGCACGATATTACGGGGGATGTTCTGTCTGATGAGAGCCTCGCAAGCCTTTCTGCAATAGATGAAAACAGCCTGCCGCTTGTAGAAGGACGCGTGCGCTTTGGCCCCTGCGTTGGCAATATCGGAAAATTTCTCTGTATCGGCCTGAATTATTCAGACCATGCTGCCGAAACCGGTGCGACGCCTCCAGATCATCCGATTTTGTTTTTCAAGGCAAATTCGGCAATCTGTGGGGCCAACGATACCGTTTCTGTACCCCGCCAATCCCAGCATTCGGACTGGGAAGTGGAATTGGGCGTGGTGATCGGGAAGGCTGCTAAATATGTGTCCAAAGAGGATGCGCTTGATTATGTGGCGGGCTATTGCATCGTTAATGATGTCTCCGAACGGAAATTTCAGATGAAGCTTTCCGGTCAGTGGACAAAGGGGAAATCCTGTGACACCTTTGGACCGACCGGCCCGTGGCTTGTAACGCGCGACGAAATTACAGATCCACAAAACCTTCCCATGACACTGGATTTGAACGGGGAGCGGATGCAAACCGGCAATACCTCCACCATGATCTTCAGTGTTGCAGAGATCATTGAACATCTCTCGTCATTAATGACCCTTCATCCGGGTGATGTGATCAGCACTGGAACACCTCCAGGTGTAGGCTCTGCCAAAAAACCTGAACCGCGCTACTTACGTGAAGGGGATGTGATGGAGCTTTGGATTGAAGGTTTGGGAACGCAAAAACAGACCGTCGCGCGGGACGCGTGATTTATGAGCGGGCTCTTGATCGCGGGCGTTGTGCCCGAAGATCTTCACCGCTCTCTTGAACAAGACTTTGAGCTGAGCGTTTTGCAGGATATTGAAAATCTTGATGCTTGGCTCAAAGAACGTGCGGTCAGCATTGAATACGCAGTTACCAATGGTCACGATGGATTGGATCTGGCGCTAATGGCAGAACTTCCCAATCTGAAGCTGATCAGCTGTTATGGCGTGGGATACGAAGGCATTGATGTCAGAGCCGCCGCAGCGCGCGGCATTCTTGTGACACATACGCCGGATATTTTGAACGAAGAGGTGGCGACAACTGCAATCCTTTTGATGTTGTCATGTTATCGAAACATTTTGACGGATGACCATTATGTCCGTTCCGGTGCTTGGGCGAAATACGGCCCTGCGCCTTTGTCCCGCACTGCTGACGGACAGAAAGTTGGCATCTTGGGTCTTGGGCGGATCGGCAAAGCGCTCGCCAGAAAATTGACTGTATTTGGAGCCGAGATTTGCTACCACGGACGCACTCGGCAGGAGGTGGCTTTTCGATATTATCCCAGTTTGGTGGAAATGGCTCAGGACTGTGATGTGTTGATCTGTATTACTCCGGGTGGGGCGGGGACACGACATCTTGTCAATAAGGATGTGATCGAGGCGCTTGGTCCTGAGGGCACCTTGATCAACGTCGGACGAGGATCCACAGTAGACGAAGCGGCATTGGTGCATGCATTGCGCAACGGTGCTTTGGGATGGGCCGGGCTTGACGTTTTTGAAGATGAGCCCAATGTTCCCGAAGAACTGCTAGAAATGAGCAATGTTGTGCTGCTCCCGCATGCAGGCTCTGCCACACGAGAAACGCGCGCAGCAGTTAGTGCACTTGTCAGCGAAAACCTGCTTCTCCATAAAAGGGAGGGCCGCGTTTTGACACCGGTCCTAGAGACCAAATATTTGTTCTGAAAACTCTAATGAGAGAAGTGCCATTTGAATTGTCTCCAATTTGGGGGCAATTGCTTAATTCGGGCGTTATTCAATAAGTTGCGTTGACCTTCGTTAGGCAATAATTTAACTAAAGTTATATTTTAAATACTTGTGGTCACATGGGCGTGGTTGTGGACACTACAGATGACGAAATTGATTTACGCGACCTCATGGTCACGCTTTGGGCTGGAAAAGTGCTTATTTTCGCAATGACTATTGCGGCATTCGCGGCAGCGGCTGGGTATCTGCACGTTGCGGAACGTAAATATTCGGTAAAGCTCACTTTGCGGCCCGGCTCTTTTTGGTATTAACGCAGCATAAAGACGCATTTCTAAAAGAGCGGTTTATCGAAAACGGCAGTCAGGCTTTGACATTTTACCAGCAGAAAATTGTGAAGGCACTATCGCAAGAGCATCGCGAGGCGCTGGCAAAATTGATTGCGTCACTTTAAAATAAAAAAAGTGAATTTAAAATTCTAAATTTTTAAAAGATCAAATCAATAGAATATGATTTTAACGCTAACATTATTTAAGCCTGAAGGTTGGGTTCAAATAACTCCATAAGGTGAATTGATGGATTTCAGAAATTTGTTTGTGGCGCGTGCCTGAATGACTTTATGCCCGTTTGCACCCGCCGTGATGCAGGTGTAAAGGTGACGTGTTAATTATCATGCTCACGGGAGACACACCATGGCAGGGCAAAAATCAAACGAAATGTGGGGCGGACGTTTTGCTGAGGGGCCGGATGCGATCATGCGTGCGATCAATGCCTCGATCGGGTTTGACCGACGTCTTGCCAGTCAAGATATCGCGGGGTCCCTTGCACATGTCGACATGCTTGGTGCAACCGGAATTGTGGACGAGGCAGATGCAAAGCAAATTAAAGCGGGTCTTGAAACCGTTTTGCGCGAAATTCAAAGTGGCGATTTTTCCTTTTCCGAGGCACTCGAGGACATCCATATGAATGTTGAGGCGCGGCTCAGGGATCTGATCGGGCCTGCTGCAGGGCGGTTGCATACGGCGCGCTCGCGCAATGATCAGGTGGCCACAGACTTCAGGCTATGGGTGCGTGATCAGTTGGATGGCGCAGATGCGGCGATCACAGCGCTGATGCAGGCACTTTTGAGGCAAGCCGAAAAGGGTGTGGATTGGGTTATGCCGGGGTTTACCCATCTACAAAGTGCTCAGCCCGTCACATGGGGGCATCATATGATGGCTTATGTCGAAATGTTTTCCCGCGACCTCGGTCGGATCAGGGATGCACGCAGACGTATGAACGAGTCACCTCTTGGCGCAGCGGCGCTTGCAGGGACGTCATTTCCGATTGATCGCGACATGACGGCCAAAGCGCTTGGATTTGACAGGCCTTGTGCAAATTCGCTTGATGCGGTGAGCGATCGGGATTTTGCGCTTGAATTTCTGAGCGTATCTTCCATTTGCGCGATGCACCTGAGCCGCCTTTCCGAAGAGCTTGTGATCTGGTCTACCGCCCAGTTCCGCTTTGTGCGTCTTTCTGATCGCTTTTCCACCGGCTCCTCAATCATGCCGCAAAAGAAAAACCCCGATGCCGCCGAACTTATTCGTGCAAAAATAGGGCGTATTATGGGGGCAAACGTGGCCCTTATGATTGTGATGAAGGGTTTGGCACTCACCTATTCGAAGGACATGCAGGAAGATAAGGAACCGGTCTTTGACGCCGCTGACAATCTGTTTTTGGCCCTTGCGGCGATGACCGGAATGGTGAACGACATGACGGCCCTTCCAGAAACGCTTAAGGCGGCGGCGGGCGCGGGGTTTGCCACAGCAACTGACCTTGCCGATTGGTTGGTGCGCGAAAAGGGACTGGCCTTTCGGGACGCACATCACGTCACTGGGGCCTTGGTCGCCCTAGCTGAAACAAAAGATTGCGCATTACATGAATTGACACTCAGCGACATGCAAAGTGTAAATGACGAGATAGATGAGGGGGTCCATTCCGTTTTAAGTGTTGAAAATTCTGTTGCATCGCGCATGTCTTACGGTGGAACAGCGCCTGAACAAGTGCGCTTTCAGATCAAACGTTGGAAAGAGATTTTAGAGCAATGAAACTCGTTGTCCTTGCACTGGCATTGCTTTGTGGCGTGTTGCTCGCGTCTTGCGGTGTCGACGGGCCGCCTGTGCCACCAAATCAGATAGTTGAGCAATAGGAGTGCGACAGTCATGAGCGCGTTGAAATTTGCATCAGCCTTGGGGCGCCTTGGCACTGAGTCGGCCTTTGTTGTGCTTGCGCGCGCGCAGGCGCTTGCCGCAGGGGGTAAAGAGATCATTAACCTTGGCATCGGTCAGCCCGATTTTCGAACGCCCGAGCACATCGTGCGTTCGGGCATTCGGGCTTTGGAAGATGGGCACCATGGATATACACCGGCAAACGGGATACCGGCCCTGCGCGAAGCGGTTGCAGAAGATCTTCTTGGGCGCAACGGGGTCTCAGTAAACCCCGATCATGTGGTGATCGTTCCCGGTGGAAAGCCGACCATGTTTTTTGCGGTTCTCATGTTTGGTGAGCCGGGTGCGGAAATCATGTATCCCAACCCCGGCTTTCCAATATATGAATCCGTGATCCGATACTCCGGAGCAACACCCGTTCCGATTTCCCTCACGGAAGAGACGGGTTTTTCCTTTTCTGCGCAAGAGGTTCTGGCAAAGATCACGTCCAATACCCGCCTCATCATCCTCAACAGTCCAAGTAACCCCACAGGCGGGGTGCTGGAGGAGTCAGAACTTGATATACTGGCCAAAGGTCTTGAAGATCATCCCCAAGTCGCAATCCTCTCTGATGAGATTTACAGCCACATGCTTTATGGGGGGCGCAAACACAAAAGCCTTCTGTCTTATCCTGAACTCAAAGATCGGGTGATCATGCTGGATGGATGGTCCAAAACCTACGCGATGACAGGATGGCGTATCGGATATGCCGTTTGGCCAGAAAGCATGGTTGAACATGTCACGCGCCTGTGCGTCAACGATCATTCCTGTGTAAATGCCTCAGCGCAATATGCTGCACTTGCTGCACTCAAAGGACCTCAAGATGAGGTGCATAGAATGATTGAAGCCTTTGATCAGCGCCGCCAGACCATTGTCGCGGCCTTAAACGATCTTCCTAATGTGCGCTGTGCTGATGCGGCGGGGGCCTTTTATGCCTTTCCAAATATTTCTGAAACGGGATTGAGCGCGAAAGAGGCGCAAGATCTGTTTTTGGAACGGGCGGGCGTGGCCACCATTGCGGGCACCAGTTTTGGTGCAAACGGTGAAGGTTTCGTAAGATTTTCCTACGCCAATTCCGAGGAAAATATCCTCAAGGCGATGGAACGAATTCGACCGCTTTTGGCCTAGTCTTCGAGGATAGTTGCATCCTGTGTGGCCTCTTTCGCTTTCCATGATGTTAAACTCGCGATAAGTCACGATCAAACAATACTTAGTTGAGTCGGAAACTTGGATCATTTTAACTATAAAAATGGCAGTTTACATGCGGAGGACGTGGCGCTCAGCGATATTGCTGCTGAGGTCGGGACGCCATTTTATGTCTATTCCACAGCCACGCTTGAGCGGCACTTCCGGCTCTTTGATGACGCACTCAGTGGGATGGATCACCTCGTATGCTATGCCATGAAAGCGGCTTCAAATCAGTCGATTATCAAAACCCTTGCGGCACTTGGTGCGGGGATGGATGTGGTGTCGGGCGGAGAATACCTGCGCGCAATCAGGGCAGGTGTTCCACCCGATCGCATCGTTTTTTCCGGTGTCGGAAAAACCCGTGCAGAAATGGAAATGATCGTTCAAGGGGGCGTGCGTCAGGTTAATGTCGAAAGCGAACCTGAAATGGTCCTTTTGGATAAAGTGGCCCGCGCGCACGGCAAAAAAATTCCTATTACGATCCGCGTGAACCCCGATGTGGACGCCAAGACGCATGCAAAAATTGCGACAGGAAAATCTGAAAATAAATTTGGCATTCCCATAACCAAAGCGCGGGACGTTTATGCGATGGCCGCCAAGCTGGAGGGGCTTGAGATCGTGGGGATAGATGTCCACATCGGATCTCAACTGACTGATCTGGAACCTTTTGGCTTGGCCTATCGCAAAGTCGCAGAGCTCACACAGACGCTGCGTGCGGATGGACACGACATCCGCCGCCTTGATCTTGGGGGCGGTTTGGGCATCCCTTATGTGCGCGGAAATGAGGCGCCGCCCTTGCCCGCAGACTATGGTGCGCTGATCAAACGCGAAGTTGGGCATTTGGGGTGTGAGGTTGAAATCGAACCAGGGCGGCTTATCGTCGGCAATGCAGGACTTCTGGTCTCATCAGTGATTTATGTCAAAGAGGGGGAAGGGCGCAATTTCCTGATCCTTGATGCGGCAATGAATGATTTGATCCGGCCTGCAATGTATGATGCCCATCATGACATCGTGCCTGTCCAAGAACCCAAAGCCGGTGCAGATTATGCAGATTTTGACGTCGTTGGGCCGGTCTGCGAAACGGGGGATACATTTGCACGAAATCGGGCGCTTCAGCGGCTCGAGGATGGGGATTTGGTGGCCTTTCGATCCGCCGGAGCCTACGGTGCGGTTATGGCGAGCGAATATAACTCACGCCCCCTGATCCCCGAAGTTTTGGTCAAGGGAGATCAATTTGCGGTTATCCGCCCGCGACCAACCCTTGAGGAAATGATAAATCGAGATACAATCCCTTCATGGCTGTAACGCGGTATATGCCGCTTCGAGATGAAAAGGGCTGTGTAAAATATCAAATCTACCCCGCCAGATCTTTTGGCCGCTGGTTGCCACATATTTTGGCCTGATTGCTGAACGCAGCTTTCGGGCGTTTTGGCCTTTTTTCACAGTTTTGCTGAGCCTTTTGGCGCTGGGTCTTCTCAATATTCATGCAACCATCAGCATTGATGTATTCTGGTTTGGCCTTTCAGGGGCCGGAGTTCTGGTTTTTGGTGCTTTGGCTTGGGGGGCTTGGAAATTTTGCCCACCCCGTCTTGAGGAGGCGTTTCGTCGTCTTGATCGCTCTTTGCCGGCGCGACCGCTGCAAGGACTTCGTGATTATCAGAGGCTTGGGGCCTCCGATCCGATATCAAAAGAGATGTGGCATGCCCATCAACTTCGGCTTGAAGGAGAAGCGCGCAAGGCCCGCCCTGTGCCGCCCGACCTTTCATTATCCACGCGTGATCCTTACGGGCTACGCTTCACTGCTCTCTTTCTTTTTACCTTGGGTTTGATTTTTGGGTCGGTTTGGAATCTTTCAAACTTGCAGAGTTCAGCATCTTCAAGAAATCCAGCCGTACTTGATGTGGCACAGTGGGAAGGGTGGATTACGCCACCGTCCTATTCCTCACTTCCCACGCTTTATTTGAACGATTTGACGGATGATCCCGATCTGTCCCTTTTAAAAGGCAGCCGTATAGAGGTGCGCCTTTATGGCGAGGTGGGAACCTATATCCTGAGCGAAACGACCTCTGCCAGAACATCTGAGCTCCCGCCCGCGTCTGAACCGCTTCAAACTTTTGATGTGGTGCAAGCCGGTGAGATTGACATAGCAGGACCGGTTGGCGCGCGCTGGTCTGTATATCTTAGTCCTGATTATCCCCCTAATCTGTCATGGGACGGTCGTTTTGAGACTGATTTTTATGGGGAAAGTACCTTTTCCTTTTCTGCCAGTGACGATTACGGGGTGAGCGACGGTCAGGCCACGATCTCAATTGATCTTGAAAACCTTGATCGCCGCTACGGGCTTTCTGCGCAACCGCGTGACGCGGCACCCATTCTTCTTGACCTGCCCATGCCGCTGAATGGGGACCGTTTGGACTTTACAAGTAAAATGGTTGAAGATTTTTCGCGCTCAACTTGGTCAAACCTTCCTGTGAAAATCAAACTGGAGGCGCGCGATGCAATTGATCAGGTCGGTCATTCAGAGGAGGTGTCAACGCGTTTGCCGGGGCGCAAGTTTTTTGACCCATTGGCCGCGGCCCTTGTGGAACAGCGGCGTGATCTTTTGTGGTCAGATGAAAATGCACCGCGTGTTGCCAATATCCTGCGGGCCATCAGCCACAAACGTGAAGCCGTGTTTCGCAAGGAAACAAATTATCTGCGATTGCGCTTTATCATAACACGTCTTGAGGCGAGCTATCACAATCGTCTCCTGGATAAGCGGCGCGACGAACTGGCTGACGCGCTTTGGGACTTGGCGGTGTCGATTGAAGATGATGACGGGCTTGAGGATGCTCTTGAGCGCATGCGCCGTGCTCAGGAACGACTGTCTCAGGCTATGAAAAATGGCGCATCGCCCGAAGAAATTGCAGAGCTTATGCGCGAATTGAAACGCGCAAACGAGGATTACATGCGCCAATTGTCGAGGGAAGCTGCACGCAACCAAGATCAAAACCGTCAACAGCCCTCAGAGGGTGACACCATGACGCTGTCGCAAAATAATCTGCAGGACATGATGGACCGGATCCAGAAGCTTATGGAGGAAGGGCGCATGGCGGAGGCGCAGCAAGCCTTGGACGAGCTTCAAGAGATGATGGAAAACATGCAGATCGCTCAAGGTGAAGGGGGGGAAGGATCTCCAGGTGATCAGGCGACAGAGGGGTTGAGTGAAACGTTACGAGAACAGCAAAGACTTTCTGATGAGGCCTTTCGCCAACTGCAAGATCAAACTGGTCGTGAGGGCCAGCAATCCGGACAGAGTGGCGAAACGGATCGGTCTGGTCAGTCTGAAGGGGATGAGAACGCCTCAGAGCAAGGATTGGCGGAACGCCAAGGCGATTTACGGGGCCAATTGGGGAACCAGCGCGATGCTCTGTCAGAGCTTGATGGGGGAGGCGGCGAAAACACACAGCAATCTCTGGAAGACGCCGAAGAAGCCATGCGCCGTGCTGAAGAAGCTTTGGAGGAGGGCGATTTCTCCGGAGCGCTGGATCGTCAGGCCGAGGCCATGGAAAATCTGCGCGAAGGCCTTCGAAATCTGTCACGTTCCCTTGCGCAGGGGGAAAATGCCCCGACCGAAGAGGGCGGAACCAGCGCATCAAGACAGCGTTCTCAGCAACAGGATCCATTGGGGAGAATGACTGGAAACGGGGCTTCGCAGTCTAATGAAAACAGTGACCTTAGCGCTCAGGATATGGCGCGGCGGGCCCAAGAGTTGCTTGAAGAAATCCGCAGACGCTCAGGTGAACGCCAACGTCCAGAAGATGAGCGTAGCTATCTTCGTAAATTGCTCGAAAAATTTTAAACTTCAGTCTGGGTTGAAAGACGGTTTTTCGTTTTCCAAGTGGCGACTGTCTACGCAGGTCCACAAAAAGAAAAATTGGTCGAACGCATTGGTTTAAGACCGGCGCAATCGTATTTAATTATTTTAAAAGGGGGGGAGGCCAATGATTAACGGATTAAGTCATATTACCTTCATTGTACGCGATCTAAATAAAATGGAAGACGTTCTTACAACCGTGTTGGATGGACGGAAAATACATGACAGCGGGACGCAAATATTTTCCTATTCAAAAGAGCGGTTCTTTGATGTGGGAGGTATTTGGATCGCCATAATGGAGGGCAATCCCCTGAAGGAACGCAGCTACAACCATATTGCGTTTGCGTTGAACGCTGAAGAGTTCGACGAAAAATTACGACGCATTCGCGCCTTGGGGCTGACCGTCAAAGAGGATCGTTCGCGCGTTTCTGGTGAAGGGTGCTCTCTTTATTTTTATGATTATGACAATCACCTTTTTGAACTGCACAGCGGCAGTCTGGACGACCGTTTACGCAGATATGCGGGTTCCTAAACCTCCCGTTTGGGATTTCGCCTGACATATTTTTATGGGAAACTGAGTGTTTCGGTCACAATATTATCGTTGGCTTCATGCCTCATTCATACGGCAAGGCCTGATGTGTGACGGAGTACCATGGCGTTTATTTACAGTAAACGCCATGACAGAGTCTGGTTTAGCGGCGGATACCCAAGCGAGTGATCAAATTTTGATACCGGCTCTCTTCAACACCTTTGAGGTAATCCAAAAGCTTCCGGCGCTGTGCCACCAATTTCAAAAGGCCACGACGAGAATGATTATCTTTCTTGTGGGTTTTGAAGTGCTCGGTGAGCGTTGTGATGCGAGATGTTAGAATAGCAACTTGTACCTCAGGCGATCCTGTGTCGCCTTCTTTCGTTGCGAATTCGGTCATCACGCGTGCTTTTTCTTCAGCAGTAATCGACATCGGGGTCTCCTTCATGGTTGGTGTTATGGTGCAAGCCGGGATGTCGTCCAGCAGGACCCTTGGAGTAACAGCGCACACGCGCTGCCGAAGTCGGGCGTATAGCCCCTTTTTTTAAAAATGGAAAGCAGAAATATGGCGGTTAGCCTGAGGATTGGAAAATGAAGTTCAAATCACCTTCGTTTATCTCAAGTCCCGCCTTGATCTGGACGAGCGGGAGCCCGTTTATCATGATATGAATTGTTCCGTTTGCTTGTTCTTCAAATTCAATCTTTGGGTTTTCATCGATACCTCCTTTGATGTCAAATGCGATGTCAATGCTGTCCTGACCGCTTCTGAAATCGGTGATTTCCGGAAGCGTATCTTCTGTGGCATCTCCCAAGCGGATGACAAATGTGTCCGCGCCATGTCCACCGGTTACGATGTCATTTTTTCCAGCAAAGAGAATATCTTGCCCTGCGCCACCATTCAGGAAATCTGCGGAGTCATCTGCGTCAATGCCGTCGATCCAATCGTTTCCTTCCCCTCCAAAGAGGCTGTCCCCGCCAAGCCCTCCGATCAGTGTATCCTGTCCATATCCTCCGATCAGGGCATCGTCATCTTTACCGCCCCAAAGCTGATCACTGCCTAGACCGCCATAAAGCGTATCGGCGCCATAACCTCCGTAAAGCGTATCTTGTCCCATTCCTCCGTAGACATCGTCGTCACCGTCGCCCCCAGTTAGAAGATCATCGTCAAGATCACCTTTCAGAATATCGTTGCCCCCATCTCCATGAAGCGTATCTTTGCCAGAGCCGCCAAAAATCTCATCAGCGCCTTCACCGCCGTTCAAGACGTCATCGCCCCCGTATCCATTTAGCTGATCGTTGCCGTCGAGCGCATCAATTAGATCGTCAGCATTGGTGCCCCAAAGAATATCAGATGAGGCTGTGGCAAAGGGAGGCAATTCATAATTGGTCTGTGATTGAACGAGGGGATCGTCATGTCCTGCGCCATCAGTATCTGATGAGTTTATTTCGTCGTCTTCGGCCCCGTCCGGCACAAAAACGAGACTTCCCAGTGCAAATGCACAAATGATTCCCGTCAACAAAAACATTGCAAACCCCACATACCTTACCCAAAAGTAAATGTGCCTTTGGGGAAGGGATATCGCAACTTTCTTTTAACGTTTTGGTTAACGGTTTTTAACGATGGATTAACGGCTTTTTTCAATCTCCGAAATCAATCTTAGCGCCCAGTCACCCAGAATCGGGATGAATTCAATTTGGGCCAAGACTTGAACGGTGATATAAACAAGAATACTCGCGCCGATAACCGAGCCCAGTCCAAAGGCCAGACCACGCAGAAAATTCGTCCAAATGATCCACCAACTGGAACTGTAAATCCGCATAAGGTTGTGATCGTTTAAGGTTTCGATGGCCTCAGCCAAACGTAATTGCACTGCTTTTTCGTCGTCCAATTAAAACTCCCATGGTTCAGGCAGTTGTTGATAGGCAATATAAAGAGGGTGCTTTGGATGCCCCTCTTTGCTCAGACCAAGGTGAAACACAGGCGCCTTAAGTGTTCCCAAAAGACGTTTCACCTGCGCTCCCCGATCCAGATGCGCCCCATGGGTGCCCCAAGCGGCAATTGTTAAGTCTGCCCAACGGGATGCTTTGGAAATCGCCTCATCGTTATGTGCACCTATCGGGTCAGGCACTGCGCGCATTTTTTTAGGATCCGTTTCACGCCAAGCAAAAATATTTGTGACGCAAAAGGCTCCATATCCTAAAGCGCGCGCGCGTCTTTCGCAGCGTTCAACAGTGGGATCATTTTGCACTTCTGTCGCAGTGGACGGGTTGAGCGTGACAAAATGGATCCGTTTCCCATTTAAATCCCAGACACGCCTGAGGCTGTAGCGATAGGACAGGCAGTCAGAATAAAGCGCTGTGGACTGTGCATCGCCTTTTTGGTGGTGTTTTTCGATCATGGTATGGTTTTGGCGTCAACAGGACGGATTGGCAAGAGCGCAGAAGCCTTCCTCAACAGGGAGACATTTACCCTCCCTTTACGGAAGAACAAAAACTCGGCTGGGCTGCAGAGACCCTGCGCGATATTGGCCAATGGCGACGGGCTTTCCTTCGTGTGCCACCCAACAGATATCACCATAGCCGGCATCATTTATGACGACTGGGGCGGGGTTGCCGTTTCGTAAGCGCGTCGCGCTTTCTTGTGAACAACTGCCTCTGGGCAGGTCAATCAGGCCGACTTCGATAGGGTGAATATGGTTGTCCAAATCGGGTGTTTTCTGAAGCGCCTCGATGAGCTCAAATCCGATACAATCGGAAACCTCAAAGGGACCCGCCCACAAACGGCGAAGGCTTTGGACATGGCCGTGACAGGATAAATATTCCCCAAGATCGCGCGCAATGGAACGCACATATCCCCCTTTGCCGCAGACCATTTCCAAAACTGCATGGTCCCTGTCTGGCCGATCAATCATCAAGAGTGATTGAACAAACAAGGGGCGTGACGCAAGTTCGATATTCTCACCCTGACGCGCTAAGGCATAGGCGCGTTCCCCATCAATTTTCACGGCAGAAAATTTCGGCGGAATTTGTTCTATGTCGCCAATAAACCGGTTGAGTGCGTCTTTGATTTCAGCATCGCTTGGACGAAGATCACTTTCGGCGATGACCTCTCCTTCGGCATCATCGGTATTGGTCGCCGCACCAAAACGCACTGTAAAGCGATAACACTTCAGCGCCTCTGTAACGTAAGAGACTGTTTTTGTGGCCTCACCCAAAGCAATGGCAAGCACGCCGGTGGCCTCTGGATCCAAGGTGCCGCAATGACCTGCTTTGTTCGCGTTAAGTGCCCATTTGACCTTGTTGACAACTGCGGTTGACGTCATGCCGGCGGGTTTGTCCACCAACAACCATCCCGAAATATCGCGGCCCTTGCGTTTTCTGCCCATACGTCCCACCGTCGGATTAAAGGTCCCGCCTAGATCAGACCGGATTCAAGGTCAAGACGTGCAGCGTGGTTTTGCATCCTCTTAGACGGCTCTAAAGCAAACGTTCCTCCAAAAGATGACGTTTTATTTTACCCGTTGTGCTGCGCGGAAACTCCGCTTCGGGGATGAAATAAATGGCTTTGGGCCGTTTGTAGCGCGCTATTTTGTCCTCAAGCATATCAAAGACCGCTGAGGCGTCCAAAAAATCATCTTTGCGCGCAATGAAAGCAATCGGGACTTCTCCCCATTCAGCGTCTTTTTGGCGAACAACCGCAGCTTCTATCACGCGGGGATCAGAAAGGATAATGCGTTCCAATTCTGCGGGATAAATATTTTCACCTCCAGATTTGATCAGGTATTTGCGTCGATCGACGAATTTGAGCGTTCCGTCAGGATTGCGCAGAAACATATCGCCCATATGAAACCATCCCCCGCGGAAATCATGCGCATTGGTTTCGGGATTATTCCAATAACCGCTGAAAAGAGCAGGGCTTCGGATTGCGAGCTCACCGGGCGTGCCGTCGGGCACCTCGTTATCCTCTTCATCCACCAGTCTGATCTCACAAAGTGCACTTTGAGTTTTGTCGAGGTTTTTTGCAATCTTGCCCACAGGGATCGTTCCGGCAGAGGCAGGCGCCAGCCCTGTTTCAGTTGCCCCAAAGGTGTTAAGATAAGGCGCGTTTAAAAGCGTGGTCACCTCTGCAATTTGATCAAGTGGAACAAGATCGGCCATGACGCCGATCCATTTGATGCCTTTTACGCGCGATCCGTTTTTGCGCACGGCCTCTATCAGCGGGGAGATCATCCCAGGCATTAACGTCAGCCGCCCAAGCGGTTCATCGGCGATGATACTGGCAAGCTCCTGAGCATCAAATCCATCGGTGACGTGAACGGTTCCCCCGATCATGAGTGTTTTAAACACGGTGTCAGTGGAAACCATATGAAAGAGCGGCGCCCAAGCGACAAAAATATCTTGCGGTTCTGCGGGCAGGTCAATCATCTGGATATGCGCCCGCGCAATTTGGGCGCGGTGACTGATCAGAGCCCCTTTGGGCAGTCCGGTTGTGCCACTCGTGTATAAAATAACTGCGCCATCTTCAGGGGTGGTCACATCTTCCGGAGCAATTTCGGGATATGTTGCGCGAAGATCAGCGAAGCTTGCATCCAAAATATATGTCTTTAATTGGAGCGGCAGCGCGTTTGCCTTTTGGGCATGACGGGGGGATGTCAGTAACAGCTTTGGGGCAACCAAGGAAATACAATGGGTCAATTCAGGTTCTGCAAGGCGCCAGTTTTGACAGGCAATGATGGCACCGATTTTTGCCCCCGCAACGAGCAGTTCGACATAGTCCGTCGAGTTTTCTGACAGAATAGCCACGCGGTCGCCGCGGCGGATGCCCTCGGAGAGCAAAAAATTGGCAAACTGTGAAGTGCGCCTGTCAAATTCTTGATAGCTGCAACTCTTATGAGCATCTTTCAAGGCAATGTGATGGGGTGTCTTGCGCGCTTGTTGGGAAATAAGCGATCCAAGGCTCAGATGCGCAGATTGCAAAGCCAATGCCATATTGATCCCATCATGCATTGATGCGCCTCCATGGGGTGGGTGTCACCCGCGAATCCTAGGACGAAGATTTTCACCTTTCAATAGCGTGCGGCAGGGGTGCGGTTTTGAGAAATGCTATCACAGGGATTGGGTCAAAAGACATGCGGGGGAAAAGGATTGGGATTAATATCCTAAATTTTCAAATTATAGACAAATGATATTTTTATTACTTTGGTTATATTTGCTACGCTAAATCTAGGCTCAAATATGGTTCGTTACTTTTGAGTTGGTTCTGGTAAGGGCACCCGCGTTCCTTAAAGCATCCCCCATCCCACAGTCCGGGCGTGGGTGTCCTGAAGAACAGTGTTATATGAGGCAGGGTTACCAAAAGCCCGCGAGCAATGGCTGGAGCCCCTTATACGGCGGCTCCAGCCGCATTTTGCACTATGCATCATTATCCTGCAGTGCCATACTTCTTGTCATTTTTGCGATCCCATCATAGGAACGTAGTGACGTTATAGGAGGTCGCGAATGTTTAAAGGCTTGGGTAATCTTGGTGATATGGGCAAAATGATGAAAGCTGCCCAAGAAATGCAGGGCAAGATGGCCCAGATGCAAGAAGGGCTGAATTCTATCATGGTGACCGGCGAAGCCGGAGCCGGACTGGTCAAAGCGACTGCGACGGCCAAAGGTGAATTGACGGCGCTGGATATAGATCCGTCGATTTTTTCTGGCGATGACAAAGAAGTGGTTGAAGATTTGATCCTTGCGGCGATTAAAGATGCTCAGCAAAAAGCCAGTGAGCGTGCACAGGAAGAGGCTGCTAAACTGACGGAAGGACTGGGCTTGCCTGCGGGAATGAAGCTGCCGTTTTAGCCAGATTTAAAGCTCATGAGGCAGAGCAAGATGAGCAGTACAAAAGACATAGATGATTTAATTGATCTGATGGCAAAGCTACCAGGGCTCGGCCCGCGTTCCGCGCGACGAGCCGTTTTGCATTTGATCCGCAAACGTGCGTTACATCTTATACCATTGGCTGATACGTTGCAGACAGTGGCACAAACCGCGCGTGAATGTCTCAATTGTGGAAATGTGGGAACGGCAGATATTTGCGATATTTGTCAGAGTGAAAAACGCGCTAACGGGGAAATGTGTGTTGTGGAAGATGTGGCTGATCTATGGGCCATGGAGCGCACAATGGTTTTTAAGGGACGTTACCATGTTCTGGGAGGCACACTTTCTGCACTTGATGCGATTGGCCCAGAGGAACTGCGCATCCCCAAATTGATCGACCGCATAGAAAACGAAAACATCTCTGAGGTGATTCTCGCCTTGAACGCGACAATCGACGGTCAAACAACTGCGCATTACATTTCAGATCAGCTCTCAGATCGGGTAAAGGTAACATCGCTCGCCCAAGGGGTTCCCATGGGGGGCGAGCTTGATTACCTTGATGACGGAACCATTTCAGCCGCTTTAAAGGCGCGTAAATCGTTTTGAGATCCGCGAATATTATTTCTCTGAATAATCCGGCTGGTCATCATCATCCGGCAGGTTGAAAAAGCTGTCGGCATCCAAAAACTCATTCTCGTCGGATTTATCCTCGTCGCTTTCGTCACGCAGAGTAAAGGCTTCGAGACCTTCGATGGCAGACGGCATTTTAGGCTGTGCCGGCATGTCCAAAGACTGCTCCGTTCCCACCAATTTGCGCCGTTCATCATCGCTCATGACCCCACCTTCAGCCGCCTTTTTCTCAGCTGCCTTCTGGACGATCTTATCCAGCTCGCTTTGTTTGCAAAGGCCAAGTGCCACAGGGTCAATGGGTTGAATGTTGGATATGTTCCAATGCGTGCGGTCGCGGATTGCCTGAATGGTCGGTTTGGTTGTTCCAACCAGTTTTCCGATTTGCCCGTCCGATAGCTCTGGGTGAAACTTAACCAGCCAATAGATTGCAGCGGGCCGGTCCTGACGCTTTGACAATGGCGTGTAACGCGGTCCACGGCGCTTTTCTTCGCCAACGGCCGCGGCATTGAATTTCAGCTTCAGTTTATGGAGAGGATCGGCCTCAGCAGCTTTGATTTCATCTGCATCCAGTTGGTTGTTGGCAATTGGATCAAACCCTTTTACCCCAGTTGCCACGTCACCGTCTGCAATTCCCTGAATTTCCAGCTCATGCATGCCGACAAAATCAGCGATCTGCTTAAATGTCATCGTTGTGTTGTCTACAAGCCAAACTGCGGTTGCACGCGCCATGATTGGTTTTGCCATCAAAGTCTCTCCTTGCCATATTTTCCCCATCGCCTGAAACGCAGGCTGCCTGTATAAGGCGGTTCACCAATGTGGGGAAACACAGGGCGTATACTCTGATTAAAATAAAAAGGAAAGAGCCAATGCATATGCGGTGTCTGATATTGTCTTTGTTTTTTCTGGTATCGGCGACGAAGCTTGGTGCGCAGAATTTTGATCATTATGTCCTTTCGCTCAGCTGGTCGCCCAGCTGGTGTGCGACCGAGGGCAAAGCGCGGGGTTCTGAGCAATGTTCAAACTCGGCTGATTTTGGATGGATCTTGCATGGTTTGTGGCCTCAAAACGACACATCCTGGCCGAGCTACTGCCAAAGTCGGCATGCTCCACCCAGCCGGCGTTTAACGGGTTCAATGAAAGACATCATGGGCACCAGTGGATTGGCATGGCATCAATGGAAAAAACACGGCAGCTGCAGCGATTTGGCGGCTGAAGTGTATTTTGAGATGTCACGAAACGCCTATGAAAATATCACGCGTCCCAGTTTGTTTCGCCGGCTGAAGGAACCCGTGACCCTTAGGGCTGAAATTGTTGAAACTGCATTTTTAAAGGAAAATCCTTCCTTAAATGACGATATGGTGCGTGTGACCTGCAAAGACGGGCATGTCGCAGAGATCCGGATATGTCTGAACAAAGACCTTTCCTATCGCAGCTGTGCGCTTTCGATGCGTGCGGATTGTGATGAAACCGTCGTGATGCCACATATACCCTGAACGCGCAGGCCTCTTCCCGCTGTGCTCACATAAACCACGCTCTTCGGATAAGATTTGCCCCTACAAGGATCAGTACCCCCAACGTGACCTTTCGAAACATGTTTTGATCAAAGGTGTTTCGGATGCGTGCGCCAATCCAAAACCCGCAGACGCATGGCAGGATCAAAAAGGCAGAGAGTGGCGCTGTGGAGAAGTTGAAAATACCAGACGTCATATGTCCAAGGAACATCAACATAGCACCGGTGCCGTAGATCAGAGCCTGTATCTTCATCTGTTCGTTCTTGGCGGTGTTTATTGCGGTAAGATAGGCCACAGTGGGCGGACCAAATGCTCCGCACAGTCCTCCTGCAACACCGGCAATGCTCCCAAATAGAAATTGCGCTCTATAGTCCCCGCTAGAGAGGGAAAAGCGGTAGCCTGACATTTGAAATATCGAAAAAGACAGAATGAAGATCCCCAGAATGCCCAACAAGAATTGCTGGGGAAGATTGGGTGTTAGGGCGGCGCTCGAAAAAATTAAAATGACCATCACGCCGATAAAGATTTTATGTTTGGCCATAAGAGGTATCGACTGGCTCAGCCCTTGTTCGCGTGCCTGCTGAAGGTTGGTCAGCAGGGTAGGCAGAATCAGTGCTGCAAGTGCACTGTAGATCGGAAGGAACATTGCCAGACTCGACAAGAGAATCATGGGCATCCCAAATCCGACCACTCCTTTGACAAGGCCTGCTGCAAGGCCCGCAACAGTCGCAAAGATGAGGACACTTAAGTCAATATGGGATATATAGCTCTCCATAAAAAGCGTCCTATCATAGACAAAGACGGGTCGCATTAGAAATGCGATGCGAAATATAAGAACAAATTTTGCATTCTAATCGCATTTTTGTTGCGCTGCAGTTGCAAAATGATTAGAAGACATCTGGTAAAAAAGAGGGTAGACACAATGGCACACGATGGACAGGACCAGTTTTTGACGCAGAATGCACTTCTAACAGACCTGCTCGACCAGACAGGGCGCAGCGCTGAGGTGGTGAATGTGGTGCTTGAGCGGGCGATTGAGGCAGTCCGATCGAAGGTGTCTCAAGATGGGCGCATTAGTGCGACTTTGATCGAACTCAACCAAACGGCGGCGCATGGTTTGGCTTGGCTTGCGACCTATGTCGAATCATTGAAGCAGATGCAGAAATGGGCTGAAACCCTGCAAACGCAGGGATGTTTCGGGGAAACTGAACAGCTTATTTTGCAAATTTCTTTCGGAGAATATCTGAGCCAGATCTTGGGCGGCATCCCCATGAGCCAGAATGAGATTGTACGCCTTTCAGACCTTGGTCTGACGTCCGAAGATACAGCTGTGTTGGCTGACGATGCTGTGATGGCGCTTGTGAGCAACGGCAATGTTCAAGGTGTCCGCTTGCGTCTTGTCGAATTGATGCAGGAAAATAATGCGGATGTGATCGTTGGCGCTTCGGGGCTTGATGAAGAGCTGGAGATGATCCGCGAACAATTCCGCCGCTACAGCGTGGATCGCATCGAACCTGTGGCCCATGAATGGCATCTGAACGACGAACTGATCCCGATGGAGATTATCGAGGAGCTTGCAGAGCTTGGTGTCTTCGGTCTGACGATCCCTGAAGAGTACGATGGCCTTGGTATGAGCAAAGCGTCTATGGCTGTGGTGTCCGAAGAATTGTCACGCGGCTATATCGGGGTTGGCTCGCTTGGGACGCGTTCAGAAATCGCCGCTGAGCTGATCTTGTGCGGGGGTACAGAAGAGCAAAAGGCCCATTGGCTTCCCAAGATTGCCAGCGCCGAAATTCTGCCCACAGCGGTCTTTACAGAACCAAATACGGGATCTGACCTGGGCGCATTGCGCACCCGTGCGGTGAAAGAGGGCGCGGATTACCGCATCACTGGCAATAAAACATGGATCACTCATGCCTCAAGGACCCATGTCATGACGCTATTGGCACGCACTGATCCGGACAGTACCGATCATCGTGGCCTGTCTATGTTTTTGGCGGAAAAGACACCCGGTACTGACGAACATCCTTTCCCAACCGAAGGAATGAGCGGGGGCGAGATCGAAGTGCTCGGTTATCGCGGCATGAAAGAATACGAGCTGGGCTTTGATAATTTTCACGTGAAAGGCGAAAACTTGCTCGGCGGGGAAGAGGGCAAAGGGTTCAAGCAGCTTATGCAAACCTTTGAAAGCGCGCGTATTCAAACGGCGGCCCGCGCGGTGGGTGTTGCTCAGGCGGCGCTTGATGTGTCGATGCAATATGCCCAAGATCGCAAACAGTTTGGCAAGTCTTTGATCCAGTTTCCACGCGTTGCAAGCAAATTGGCGATGATGGCGGTGGAAATCATGATCGCCCGTCAGCTCACCTATTTTAGCGCTTACGAAAAAGACAATGACCGCCGTTGTGACCTAGAAGCGGGAATGGCCAAATTGCTTGGTGCGCGTGTGGCTTGGGCAGCGGCCGACAACGGATTGCAGATCCATGGTGGCAACGGCTTTGCCTTGGAATACAAAATCAGTCGCATTTTGTGCGATGCACGGATCCTCAATATCTTTGAAGGGGCGGCAGAAATTCAAGCGCAGGTGATCGCGCGCCGGTTGCTTCAATAAATATCTGTGGTGTCAGAGGGGTGGTATGTCGATCCCCTCGCGCCAGGGTTTGATATCAAGCACAGGTGTTGCGTCAAAGGCATCGGTGGCATCAATGCCAATATATCCTTCCGAATGATCAATCTCAGTGATTGTCACGGCCTGAATTGAAATCGGATTGGGCCTGACTGGGCTGCGCAGGGCGAAGGCGCCTTTGACGCTATCACTATGGCGCGGAGCTTGAACAATGATATCTCGGCGTGCTCTGTCGAACCACAACACTAGCCAGATTTTAGCTCCCACCTCTAATCCTTGCAGACCTGCGCGATAGGGTGCCTCAATTTGCACAGAAGCTTTGGCATGCACCGAAGCGCGGGCTTCTGTCAGGTTTTTGGGGCAATCACGTTTGGACCAATGCGACGACAGTTTTCCGATAAATGCCAATTTTGCATGCGCTTTTAGTTCTGGATCAAAGCCAAGGGTCAGCTCATTTTTGCGAGGGCGATCTTTTTCTGTCACAGGCGTTCTCCCGCTTATCTCATTTCAACGACTTGAGATTTGCCTAACGCGCAGGCAGTCTTCCTGTCAAAGGAGAAGGGCATGCGGTATCTCATTTTAAATCTCGTCATCGTTTTTTGCACGATGTCTTGTCAATCCAGCAAACCGGTACAAACGAACCTGATGCAAGGGGAAATGTGGCGGGTTACAGAAATAAACAATATTCCTTTGACAGTGCCGGCGAACATGCATCTTTCTGAGGGAATGGTAAGAGGACAGGCGGCTTGCAACAGGTTTTTCGCATCATTTAGTGAAACCAAAACAGGGTTTGAGATTGGTTCTGTCGCATCAACCCGCAAGGGATGTATTTCAGATGTGGCATCGAAAGAAGAATTTCTTTTGTTCCAAAATTTGCCAAAAATGACGCGCGCTGTGCAGGTGGATAATGCGCTCCGTCTGGAAGGTCACGACGGGGCGTTTATGCGTTTGATCCAAAATGAATTAAAATGAAGGGCGGAGTTTCCACAATTGCAATTATTTTAAAACCAGTTTGGAGGTCTGTTACGTATATCTTTTGAGTCGCGCCATAAGAATTGGAAATTATAATGAAACGGTTTTTTGTACTTATTTTTGTGTTGTTTCTGACCGGATGCAGTCTGAAACCGTCCCTGAAAGATGATAAGCTCTCTGATCTTCAATTAAATCTTGAAGAATTCTTTGACGGTCGGGTCATCGCCTATGGGCAGTTTCAAGATATCTTGGGCAACGTCAGCCGTAGGTTTGTTGTGAATGTCAGTGGGACTTGGGATGGAAAACTGCTCACATTGGTCGAAGATTTCACATATTCAGATGGGACAGAGGAACAGCGTATATGGACGCTGTCGAAGACCGGTGAGAACACATGGACGGGCGATGCCGCGGGTGTAATCGGTACTGCTTCGGGCGAAGAGAGCGGGGACACCTTCTATTGGGCGTATACCATTGACTTGCCGGTACCGGATGGAACGATGCGGGTAAGCTTTAACGACTACATGTGGCTTCAAACAACTGACCGTCTCTTTAATAAGGCCTATATGTCAAAATGGGGATTTCCGCTTGGCGAGGTGTCCATCATGTTTGAAAAACAGCCTTGAGTCTTTTCAAAACAAAGATTTTTCCGGGCGGAAATCGTCTGGTATGTGATCAATACCTTCCAGCATGAGATCGGCCATGACCTCTGCAATTCTTGGCGCCATCCCAAGGCCGATTTTAAACCCGCCGTTTGCAATATAGGCGTCTGGGTAAAGAGGATGCGCGCCCAATACCGGGGCGCGGGACTGTGTTCGTGGACGCAGGCCTGCCCATTTTAGGATCAGTTTTGCAGATTTGATCTCCGGCAGGATTGCCAGAGCATCGGTGATTAAACGATCCAGCTTCTCATCTGTTGAGCTTGCACACTCATAGTGCCGTTCAGAGGTCGAACCCACCGCAAGTGTTCCGTCCGCATGAGGGATAAAATGAAGGCTTTGTGCAAAAACTTGGCTGCATTCCCTGCGGTCCAAATCAAATAGTACGGCCTGTCCTTTCACGCCATTGCCAAAAGGACGGTTCAGCACTTTTGAAATGTGAAACAGATCTTGTGCGCCTGTGGCCCAAAGCGTTTTTCCCTGATCTGTTCCTTCTTTTGCAAAGGATACGCCGCGCAGGCGTAACGCCTCCGCAAGGGCGTCACAGGCAAGACGGGGGTTAAGCCGGGCGCTTAGCGTGTCAGTGATCCAAAATCCGGTTGCAGACGCCGGCGCAAAACGGGGGGCGTTGTCCAATACGCTCCAACTGGCTTTGCCGCGCCAGAGTGTTTTTGAATTTTCGGCACGTTGATGGGCCAAGGCAAGCTGGCTTGCATCCGATATAGGTTGAACACGTCCGGTGCGTCCATAGCCCGAAGATATTCCCGACATCGCTTCGACCTGCGCCCAGAAGGGCTCAGCTTTGATCAGGCTTTGGAATTGAAATTCTTTTTTCGCGTTCCAGTTTTCCGGTACATGGGGAGCAAGTGCGCCGACAATCCCGCCGCTGGCGCCAGCCCCGATGCCGTTGGGGTCAATCACCTGCACGCGGGCGCCGCGTAATGCGCAGGCCCAAGCGATTGAAAGTCCGAAAATGCCTGCACCCCTGATTGTCACATCCATCATTGCGCCGTCCTAATTCTTTGGCTAAAGGCCTTAGATGTGATTAAAACCTTCCGCAAGGCGCGTGCATGAAAACTGTCTGTCCTGATCTTGAATGGAAGGGTGATCAGGTCCCTGTGTCCAAGCGCTTTGATGATCCTTACTATTCATTGGAAAACGGTTTTGGTGAAACACAACATGTGTTTTTAAAAGCCAACACGTTGCCCGAGCGATTTGTTGATGGGTTTTCCATTGGTGAGCTTGGCTTTGGCACAGGACTAAATTTTCTGGCAACTCTGCTTGAATGGCGACGCTCTGGTCAGGTTGGACAGCTGCAGTTCACAAGCTTCGAAGCTTATCCGCTGACAAAAGTAGATCTTGCCCGCGCATTGGCTCCGTTTGAAGATTTAGCCCCTCTGTCTTCTGGGCTTATTGACGGTTGGAGTGACCTTTTGGAAACGGGGCAAATGATCTGGCCGGACGTGGTGCTTAATCTGAAGGTGGGCGATGCTCGCAAAATGCTTCCAGAGTGGGAAAACAAAGTGGACTGTTGGTATCTTGACGGATTTTCACCGGCGAAAAATCCGGAGCTTTGGGGCGCAGAATTGCTTTGTGCGGTTTTTGAACACACCAAAAATGGCGGAAGCGCTGCCACCTACACCGCCGCCGGATTCGTTAGGCGCAACCTAGAAGCTGCCGGGTTTCGGGTCCAGCGTATTAAAGGTTATGGACGAAAACGTCATATGAGCTTGGCATATAAAGAGGCACAGGATGCAGAATAATCTCCGTAGCGGTATTTTGTTGATGATCCTCACCATGTTTGTTTTTGCCTCACAGGACGGGATTTCAAGGCATCTCGCGTCAACCTATAATGTTGAGATGGTTGTCATGGTCCGCTATTGGTTTTTTGCGGCTTTCGTTCTTTGGCTGGCAACGCGTACAGAAGGCGGAATTAAGGCTGTTGCCAGATCCCCCGTTGTGGGATTGCAAATTTTGCGTGGGGTCATTTTGGCGGTTGAGATCTGGATTGCCATTCTGGGCTTTACGTATCTGGGCCTTATTGCCAGCCACGCGATTTTTGCCTGTTATCCACTGATGATTGCGGCACTTTCGGGTCCGATTCTCGGTGAAAAGGTCGGTTGGCGACGCTGGATTGCAATTGGGATCGGGTTTGTGGGATTGCTGATTGTGCTGCAACCGGGGGCAGGGGTTTTCAGCATCGCAGCCGCATTGCCATTTATCTCTGCATTGTTGTTTGCTGTCTATGGTCTGTTAAATAGGTATGTCGCGCGTACTGACCGTACCAGTACGTCGTTTTTCTGGACTGGAACCGTGGGTGCTGTGCTGGCAACCTTTGTCGGAATTTGGTCTTGGGAAAACATGACGCCAAATGATTGGCTTTGGATGGGAACATTGTGTGTCAGTGGAGCCCTAGGCCATTGGTTGTTGATCAAGTGCTATGAATTGGCAGAAGCCAGCGTGTTGCAGCCTTTCGCCTATTTCCATCTGGTTTTTGTCACCCTGATCGGGATAGCCGTCTTCGGAGAGACGCTGAGCTTTCACATCGCCCTTGGCAGCGCGGTTGTCATTGGCGCGGGGCTATTTACCTTGTGGCGGGAACGATTAAAAACCAGCCCCCTGAAGGAACTGTGAAAAGGGGACCGGAAGGGGATCTTTTCCCAGTCTTGCCCGATACATCGGAATACTTTCGGCAGTGCGCATCACATAATTGCGTGTCTCATCAAAAGGGATCATTTCGATCCAATCAACAATATTTATTTTCTTGCTGCGCGGATCACCTAAAAGTGCGCTCCAGTTTTCTGCACGCGTCGGTCCTGCGTTATAGGCAACCGAGACAAGTACCGGATTGGAGCCAAAGCGTTCGTTTAATTCCTTAAGATAGGCGGTTCCCAGACGGGCATTATATTTCCAGTCGCGCGTCATGCGGTTTTGATCATAGCGCACCCCAATTTTTCCTGCCATCTCCCGCGCCGTGCGGGGCATAACCTGCATAAGGCCTGCCGCCCCAACCGGCGAGACGACTTTGGGGTCAAATTCGCTTTCACGCCGTGCAATAGAAAGGCTTAGCTGTGCCGGAACGGAGTATCCCTCTTGTGCTAAAGGGTGCAGAGCAAAGTAAGGTCGTGGAAAATTCTTACCTTGGCTTGCCTTGCGCTTTCCGAGCATCACAAGGACATGTGGACGCTGATATTCTTCGAGAAAATCTGTCATCTGATCGATTTCACGATCGCTGAGAGTTTCGGCCAGATGGGTAATAAACCGTTCTCCAAGAGCGTCTTCACCGGATGCAAAGAGCAATATGGCGGCCTTGAAGACGCTGCTTTTTCGAAAAGAGGCACTTCGCCAATCAGGCAGCTCTGGCAAAGGATCAAAGCGATAGGGGAAGGGGGCAGAAATTTCTTCGGCGCTCAGAAGCCCATAGAAGCTGGTTTGATGTTCAGCACCCTGTGCAAATATTTTTTGTGCCTCAGCTGTGCGTCCCTGCTTTTTATGTGCCTGTGCAAGCCAATAATAGGCACGCCCCAGAGATATGGGTGTATCGACCGCCAACAACATGCGTTCAAAATGTACCTGTGCGGTTTTCGGGTCGTTTAGATGACGCAGCGCCGTATATCCTGCAATCCATTCCAAATCTGAGTAATCGGTCCCACTTGAGAGGTGGTGGTTCGCCGCCAGACGATAGGCAGTTTTGTATTTCTTATCAAAAAGAAGGTCGCGCGCGATTGTACGTCGATCCGCGGCCCAAACTTCGGGCCTTCCCAGCGATTTGGCCGATTTGCTGGCGCTTTGCATCATTTCAATAGCAGAAGAGCGGTTCCGTGTTTTCATGCGCCAAGTGAACCGTGCATGGGCCAGCACAGGTTCACTACGCATGGATTTGGACAGTTTAGAAATAAGCGGATCTACGCCATCTTTGCCGGCATAAAGCGCCAGACAGGCCATCGCCAGTGCATGGTCTTGGGACGTCAGATGTGGCAACAGGGCGCGCACCTGTCCAAAATTCTGCTGCCAGAGCATTTCGCGCAAGCGTTCTGGCGAACTGGATTTTATCACCGAACCGTATTGCGTTACATAGGCGTCCTGCAGTTCTGCATCCATTTCAAAGCTTTCCCAAGCCCGCTTGATCAAAGCATTTGCGTCTTTGGCCTGCTTGCCTGCCTCAAGGGCACGGGCATATGCAAAGGCGCCCTCCGCCGTTTGGGGGGCTTCTTTTGCGAAAAACTGCGCTGTCTGTTTCATCGATGCAGTTAGAAAAGACCCTTCCGAGCGTTTTCTGAAATAGGGAAGCCCCGGCCAATCGGGCCGTCGGTTCAAAAATGACAAAGCGGCCTCTGCAGTGCCTTTTTGCGCGCGATGCCAATGCCATTCAATAATATCGCGTGCAATCTCTCCGTCTCGGCTGGCCAAATCAAAGGCAAGGTCCCAATTGTCTTGTTTCATCGCCGAAAAGGCATTCGCAAGCGGACGTGGGTTCGCCTGTACCACAGCCGCATAAGAAATAATCAAAAAAATTCCCAAAACCTTGGTCAACATAACTTGTAATTTCTGGCACGAAACGGATAGTTGCCTTGAAGTGTAGCGCGTTGGGTTGAGATCACCAGAGACTTCCTGTACCTCGGCGATAATTTGCTTCACTCATTTGGATAGACAGATACAGCGAAAGGAGCGTTAGATGCTGAGAGGATCACTTGTTGCATTGGTCACACCGTTCAAAAACGGT
>Ga0075480_10000330_pt1 | contig 27414 bp, 25 predicted proteins | sample DEB08_DNA_7_FD_81590 | JGI IMG/M metagenome (GOLD analysis project Ga0075480, IMG submission 81590) | Aqueous microbial communities from the Delaware River and Bay under freshwater to marine salinity gradient to study organic matter... | ecosystem: Environmental > Aquatic > Marine > Coastal ... | reverse complement strand
GCCTTCTTCGCCGGCGCCTTCTTGGCGGGCGCCTTCTTCGCCGGCGCCTTCTTGGCGGGCGCCTTCTTCGCCGGCGCCTTCTTCGCGGCGGGCTTCTTCGCCGGCGCCTTTTTCGCCGGGGCCTTCTTGGCGGGGGCCTTCTTCGCCGGGGCCTTCCTGGCGGCGGAGGTGCGCGCGCGGGACTTCTTCTCTGCCACGACGATGGCTCCTTCCGGACCGCGGGGTTCGGCGCCGTACCCCCGACCGGATTCGAACCGGCGTCACCACCTTGAAAGGGTGGGATCCTAGGCCGCTGGACGACGGGGGCGGGATCCTCGGCGGCGCCGACGACGGGGCAGGCTACCCAGTGCGGTCCCGGCGACCGCGGCCGCACCGACCCCTCCGAGCAGGTCGCCCAGCACCAGGTACGGGGTCGTCCCGACCGCGAGCGGGACGTCGCGACGGATCGTCGCCAGGGTGAACGGCTCGGTCCGCGCGACGACCCGGCCGTCGGGATCGACGACCGCGGTCACCCCGGAGATCGCGGCGTGGACCACCCAGCGGCCGGTCTCGACGGCGCGCATGCGGCTCTGGGCCAGATGCTGCTCGGGCTGCCCGGAGTCCCGGAAGGACGCGTCGTTGGTCAGGGTCAGGACGACCCCCGCGGGCTCGGTCCCCGCCATCACGTTGCTGCGGACGACGGCCGGGAACAGCGTCTCGAAGCAGTAGGCGATGGCCGCCGTGACCCCCGGCGCGACCTCGACCATGGTCGCCTCGCCGCCCCGGACCGCGTCCCGGGGCACGCGGTCCAGCGCCGGGATCCAGTCGAGGAGCGCCCTGGCCGGGACGAACTCGCCGAAGGGCACCGGCATGCGCTTGACGTACCGGTCGCGCTCCCCCTCCGGCCCGAGGACGACCGCGCCGACGATGCGCTGGGTCGCGGGGTCCGGTCCGTCGAGGCTGACCCCCGCCACGAGCGTCCCCGCGGCGCGGGCCGCCTCTCCGGCCAGCTCCCAGAGCGGGGCGCCGGCGGCCCGGGACGGGTCGCGGTCGATGCTGGACTCCGGCCAGACGGCGACGTCCGGCGGGCCGTCGCGCGCCACGGCCGCCACGGTCAGGTCCCGATGGTTGCGGGTGATGACCAGCGGTGCGTTCGGGACCGGCGCCTCCCAGTGCCGCACGTCGTTCCCCTGCACGGCGAGGACGTCGAGCGCGCCCTCGGTCGGCGGGGGTCCGACCGTCACGAGGGTCACGAGCAGCACGGGCAGGACGAGCTGGACGAGGGCGGTCCGCGGCGGCGTCTCACGGTCGAGCCGCAGACCGAGGAGGCCCTGGAGGGCCGCGATGCCGACGATGACGACGACGAGGCTGAGACCGGAGGCGCCGAGGACGCGGCCGGTCGGCGCCAGCCAGGCGAGCTCGACCTGGCTGTAGGCCAGACGGCCCCACGCGAAGCCGTCGAGCGGCCATCGCGTCCGAAGCCACTCGATGCCGACCCAGAGGACCGCGCCGTGCAGGGGCAGCAGGCGGGACCCCAGCCGAGGGGCGACGAGGAGCGCCCAGAGCCCCACCCAGCCGGCCTGGATCCCGGCCAGGAGGACCCACGCCACCGCGCCGCCGGCGAACGCGATCCAGTGGAGCATGACGCCGTACCCGACGGCGCCCGCGACGAGGCCGAGGACCACGGCCCGCCCGGCCCCCGGCCCGACGCCGGCCGGGTCGGCCGGATGGTCCGGTCCGGCGGTCCGGAGCGCGACGACCAGCAGCGGTGCGACGAGCCAGGCGGCCCACCACCAGCCCAGCGGCGGGTGGGCCACCACCAGGGCCAGTCCCGCCGCGCCGGCCGCCGCGACCGCGGCGGCGGTCCGGGCCGGCGCGGGGGGAGCGCTCACGCGCAGTCGCGGCAGATGCGCAGCCGTGGTCGTGCGAGCTGGGTGTCGCGCTTCACGAGGTGGCAGCGCGTGCAGACGAACTCCCCGCTGCGCTGCACGGCGAGGTCGTCGTCCTCGTCGTCGTCCGCACCACGGTCCCGGGCGGCCGCCTCCAGCACGTCGGTGGCCCGCTCGCGGTCCTCCTCGACCGCCGTGGCCCGCGCCGGTACGGCGGGGTCCTCGTCGTCGGAGGGAGGGCCGTCGTCGGCGTCGACGACGCTGAACCCCTCGGGGAGGTCCGTGCCGTCGTCCTCCTCGAGGTCCTCGTCCTCCGCCAGTCCGCCGAGGTCGTCGTCGAGCTCGTCGACGTCGTCCTCCGCCACGACGGGATCGTCGTCGATCCCCGGCCCCTCGTCCCCGTCCTGCCGGCGTGCCCTCGCCACGACGTCCCCCACCCGCCCGGGGCCGGACGGCCCCGACGGCGCGCGGTGGGTACCACGGGGCGGGTGGTCCTGCAACAACGTCACGCCGTCGCGAGACCCGCCAGGAGCAGGGCGACCGCGAGGGGCAGGACGGCCGCGACGTAGGCCCGACGGTCCGGCGCGTCCCGACGCCACTCGCGGCGCGCGAGGACGAGGACGCGCCGGAGACCGACGACGAGCAGCCCCGCCGCGACGCCGACGGCCGGCGCCCGCCACGCGGCCGCGCCCCCCCCGACCAGGACCGCGAGGACGACGCCGACGGCGAGCCCGACGCCGACGGCCGGGAGGAGCCGGGGGGAGGTCATGCGGCGCCGGACGTCCGTTCCGGGACCATCAGGATCCGGCCGGGGCGGTAGCCGGACGCCTCGAGGAAGGCGACGCCACCCGGGTTGTCGGCGTTCACGGCGATCTCGACCACGGGGACGCCGGTGTCGGTCACCCACCGCTCGATCGCGGCGAGGAGCGCCGCCCCCGTGCCACGGCGACGGCCGGTCTCGCGCGTGAAGATCGGACCGATGCTGCACCCCTCCGGCCGCAGCGTCCCGGCGGCGTACCCGAGCGCCGTCCCGTCCGCGTCCTCGGCCAGCCAGAACACGCCGCCCTGCGGCAGCGGCGGCGAGGTGGGCCGCCCGAACCGCGCCTCCTGCTCGGCGAGGTACTCGGCGGCCAGCGGGCGTATCTCCTCGAGCCGGGCGCGACGGACCTCCATCACGCGACCACCCGCAGGCCGCGCGGTTCGCGGTTCAGCACCTCGACCCCGTCGGCGGTGACGGCGACGATGTCCTCGATGCGCGCCCCGGTCCGACCCGCGAGGTAGTACCCGGGCTCGACGCTGAACGTCATGCCCGGCGCGAGCACGGTGCCCTCCCCCGCGACGATCCAGGGCGGCTCGTGGACCTCGAGGCCGATGCCATGACCGGTCCGGTGCAGGAACGCGTCACCCAGTCCGGCGGCGGTCATGACGGCCCGTGCCGCGGCGTCGACCTCCTCGGCGGTGACGCCGGGTCGCACGGCCGCGACGCCGGCGTCCCGCGCCGCCTCGAGGACGGCGTACGCCTCGACGGTGCCCGGCGGGGGCGGCCCGAGGTGGTACGTCCGCGTCATGTCCGAGTGGTACCCGCGGAGCGGCCCGCCGATGTCGACGACCACGGCGTCCCCGAGCGCGAGCGGGCGGGCACCCGGGTGGTGGTGGGGTGAGGCCGCGTTCGGCCCGGCGGCGACGATGACGAAGGCGACCTCGTCGTGGTCCTCGCGGATGAGGGCCGCGAGGTCGGCGGCGACCTCGGCCTCCGTGCGGCCGGGTCGGAGCAGGCCGGGGACGCGGCGGTGGACGGCGTCGATCGCGGCGGCGACCTCGCGCAGCACCACGAGCTCCTCCTCGTCCTTCACCGCCCGCAGCGGCGCGGTGACGCGGGAGGCCCGCTCGGTCACGCGCCCCGGGAGGTGCGCCTGCAGGTCCAGGGTCGTCGTCGACCACAGCCGGTCGCCGACCGCCACCGCTCCCGTCGCCGGGACGGCCGCCACGGCCGCCGCGAGCGGGTCGTCCGTCTCGCCGTAGCTCCGCAGGTCGACCCCGGCGAGCTCGGCGTCCGCCCGGGCGCGGGGGGCCTCCAGCGCGGGCACGACCAGGACCGGGGTCCCCCGCCCCGGCACGACGAGGAGGGTCGGGCGCTCGGACTCGTGGACGTCCCACCCCGTCAGGTACCGGAGATCGGGGCCCGGACCCAGGACGACGGCCCCGAGATCGGCGTCCAGGATCCGTTCGACCAGGAGGCCGCGACGTCGCAGGGTGGCGTCCATCGTCAGACCTTCAGGCGGACGGCGGCGGGGAGGACCGTGCAGGTCACCGGCGACCGGCCGAGCGGCTCGCCGTCCGCCTCGACCCGGACCGGCCGGTCGGTCTCGACCGTGACGCTAGCGGTGGACCATGCACGGACGTCCGGCCGGGACAGGTGGGAGCCGTCCCGGAGCAGCCGTGCGGCGCGGACCACGTCCGTCGGGGATCCTCCCCAGGCCTGGAGGTCGAGGCGCCCGTCGTCCGGCAGCGACCGGGGTGCGACGTGGAGTCCACCGCCGAAGAACTGCCCGTTCGCCACGACCACGTTGCACAGCGCGGCCTCGTGCACACCGCCGTCGTGCGCGACGCGCATCCCCACGCGCCGGAAGGCCCCCCACGCGGCGACGATGCCGGCGCGGTAGCGGCCCGCACCGAGACGACGCGGCAGGACGGCGGCCACCGCCGCGACCGTGCCGCCGAAGCCGACCTCGACCGCGTTCGCCGCGAGGCGGACCCGACGGTCGGACGCCCCCCCGACCTCGACCCGGATCAGGTCGAGCGGCGTCGTGTGCGGCGAGGCCAGATGGGCGGCGAGCACCTCGGGCGGCCGGTCCAGCCCGAAGGTCCGGACGAGGTCGCTGCCGCTCCCCGCCGGGACGACGCCGAGCACCGGCCGGGTCCCGGCGTCGCCGGGGGCACCCGGGTCGACGAGGCCGTTCACGACCTCGTGGACGGTGCCGTCCCCGCCGACCGCGACGACCAGTCCGACCCCGCGCCGGGCCGCCTCCGCGGCCACCGCGGTCGCGTCCCCCGGACCGCCGGTGACGGCCGTCTCCGTCCGGATCCCGCGGTCGGCGAGGAGCGCTGCGGTCCGTGCGGCGGCGTCCCGGGTCCCGGTGCCGGCACGGGGGTTCGCGACCAGGAGGACCGGCCCGAGGCTGGGATGCGACATGCCGAGGAGCCTAGGTCCCGACCTCAGGCGTCGACGATGCCCCGCTGCAGCTGCCGGGCCGCGGTCCCGAGAGCGGACCGCCGCTCCCCCGCGGCGACGTCGCGGAGCTGCCCGAGGAGGTCGATGCACTGCTTCACGCCGCGCACGAAGTCGCCGCCGGTCATCCCGGTCTCGCCGACCGCCTCCTCGAGGCTGCCCCCGCGGGCCCAGACGTGGGCGGTGGCGACGAGGCCGGGGTCGAGCTCGCGCAGCGGGGAGACGCCGTGCGCCGACTCGGTGGCCCGGACGTCGGCGGCCAGCGCGAGCAGACGCTCCGCCGCCCGGTCGAGGGCCGGCGTCGGGAGGTGCTCCGGCGCCGGGACGTCGTCGCGCCGCGGCTCATGGACCAGGAGCGCGACCAGTCCCGCGAGCTCCGGCGGGGCGAGACCGTCGAGCAGACCACCGACCAGCGCCTCGGTGGCGACGAGGTCCGTCGCGCCGTGGACGCCGGCCAGCAGCCGACCCGACGGGGTCGGCCGGTCGTCGCCGCCGAGATGACCACGGACCCGCAGCACGTCCATGTGCTGGTGGAACGCCGTCACCAGGGAGCCACCGCGCCGCGCGACCTCGGCGGTCAGCCGTGCCGTCTCGGACGCGACCCGGTCGACGCGGCGCTGTTCACGGACGTGCGCGGCCCGGTCGGGGCAGGCGTGGCAGGAATGCGCGCGGAGCTCGGCCCGCAGTCCGTCGATGACCGCACGGTCCGTCGCGCGCCGCCCACCCCGGGCGCGGCCGGCGGCCCGCTCGGTCTCGGTGAGGCGCCGCCGGAGGTCGGCGTACCCGGCCCAGTCGCCCGCACCGCACCGCACCGCCGGAGCGTCCTCCCCCGCGAGCTCCGCCAGGCGGTCCTCGTCGCGCGCGGTCTCGGCGTCCAGCTCGAACTGGGCGAAGGACCGCCGGAGCACGGACTCCGCACCCGCGACGTCGTGGCGCGCGAGGAGGTTGACGACCATGTTGTAGGACGGTGCGAACGAGCTGTGCAGCGGGTAGGACCGGGCGCCGACCAGGCCGGCCGTGGTCCTGAACTCGACGTCGCGCTGGTGCAGGACGACCGCGTGTCCGATCGTGTCGATCCCACGACGTCCGGCCCGACCCGTCAGCTGCGTGTACTGGCCGGGGGTGATCAGTCGGTGCCCCTCTCCGTCGTACTTCTCGAGCCGCTCGATGACGACGGTCCGGGCCGGCATGTTGATGCCGAGCGCCAGCGTCTCGGTCGCGAAGACCAGCTTGAGGAGCCCCGCCTGGAACGCGGCCTCGACGACCTCCTTGAACAGCGGGACGAGCCCGGCGTGATGCGCCGCCACGCCGTCCAGCAGCGAGCGGCGCCAGGCCGAGACGCCGAGCACCTCGAGGTCCTCGGGCGGCAGCTCCCAGAGCCGGTCGTCGACGAGCTCGGCGATGCGGTCGCGCTCGCCGTCGTCGGTCAGCGCGACGCCGGCGCGACGCAGCTCCGCGACGGCGTCGTCGCAGCCGGCCCGCGAGAACACGAACACGATGCCGGGCAGCCAGCCCCGCCGGGAGAGCTCCTCCGCGACCTCGGTCCGCGACGGCCACCGCAGCCGCGGGCCGCCCCGGTGCGAGCGACCCCGGCGATCCACCGTCCGTCGACGGGCGCGCTGCTCGAGCATGAGCACGTCGGGGTTCGGGACGCCGGCCTCCGCCCGGGAGGCCGCCTCGCGCTGGACGGCGGAACCGCTCCGTGACGTCCGGAAGGTGTCGTGGATGCGCCCGTTCACGAAGTAGTGGTGGCGGAGCGGCACCGGACGGTGCTCCTCGAGGACCAGGGCGCAGTCGCCACGGACGCGCGCCAGCCAGGCGCCGAACCGTTCGGCGTTGGAGACGGTGGCCGAGAGCGCGACCAGACGGACGTGATCGGGGAGATGGAGGATGACCTCCTCCCAGACGGCGCCGCGCTCCCGATCGGCGAGGTAGTGCACCTCGTCGAGCACGACGTACGCCAGGCCGTCGAGACCGTCCCCGTCCGCGTACAGCATGTTCCTCAGGACCTCGGTCGTCATCACGACGACCGGCGCATCGCCGTCGAGGGATCGGTCGCCCGTCAGCAGGCCCACCCGACCCTCGCCGTGGACGGCGAGGAGGTCCCGGTACTTCTGGTTCGAGAGGGCCTTGATCGGGGTCGTGTAGAAGGTCCGGCCCCCGGCCTCCGGTCCCGCGGCGCAGGCGTACTCACCGACGACCGTCTTGCCGGCGCCGGTCGGGGCGGCGACGAGGACGTCCCGGCCCGCCGCGAGATGCCCGATGGCCTCGAGCTGGAACGGGTCGAGGGGGAAGGCCTGCCGGGCGGCGAACCGCTCCGGGGTCAGCGCCGCGATCACGCCCGGACGCCGTCCGGCAGCGGGGGCAGCGGGGCGATCCGCCGACCGCCGGTCCGGAGCTCCTCGACGGCCGCGAGGGCCGAGGCGACCAGCTGCTCGCTGCGCAGCCGGAGCCGGACCGCCTCGAGTCCGAGCTCGCGGCGCGCGCTCGCCTCGGGGACGCCGGCGGCACGGGCCACGAGGGCGGCGGCGTCCGCCGCCAGGGTCACGGCCGTGACGGCCTGGCGCTGGGCCCCCAGCGCCGGGGCCGGGAGGTCGAGGCCGACCACGCGGACCAGCAGGGCCGCGTGCGCCCCCGACCAGTCCGCGGCCGCGTCGGGGTCCGGTGGGACGCCGTCGTCCCGGAGGGCGGCCAGCGCACCGCCGGGACCGGTCGCGTCCGCGGCGGCCCACAGGACGTCGAGCTCGTCGAGGAGGGGGACGAGGCGGGCGCGTGCGGCCGCCGCTGCGGCGGCGTCCTCGGCGGCGGCCCGCTGCTGGGCCAGCACCGCCCCCACGCCGACGGCGAGGACGACGACCAGCACCACCAGGCGCCACGGGGCCCGCCACCGCGTGGTCCGGATCCGCCGCGGCGACGCGTCGCGGCGCCGGCCGAGCCGCACGTCAGACCCGCCGGCGGGAGCGCTCGATCAGCGCCACGGCGAGGATCGCGACCTCGTAGAAGACGACCAGCGGGACCCCCACGGCGACGAGGCTGAGGATGTCGGTCGGCGTCACCAGCGCGGCGACGATCAGGTTGCCGACGATGGCGTACCGACGGGCGCTCCGGAGGGACGCCGCCGAGAGGACGCCGACGGCACCGAGGAACACGAGGACCAGCGGCACCTCGAACACGACGCCGAACCCGATGCCCATGGCCAGCAGGAACGTCAGGTACTCGTTCGCACCGAGCAGCGGCTGGATGTCCGTGCCGCCCAGCGTCAGCAGCACCTCGAGGCCGGTCGGGACGAACCAGACCGCGAACGCGAGGCCGAGGGCGAACATCACCTGGCTCATCAGGACGAAGGGCAGCGTGAAGCGCTTCTCGCGGCTCGTCAGCCCGGGCGCCACGAACCGCCACAGCTCGTAGAACAGGACCGGCGCGCCGAGGAACAGCCCGACGACCAGCGAGGCCCGGATCCGGACCGCGATCGGGTCCGTCGCACGGAACGCGTTGACCTGGCACGACTCCACCCCGACCACGTCGCAGTACGGGCCGAGGAGGACGTCGAAGAAGGTCGGGAACAGCAGGTACCCGATGACCGCGCCGAGTCCGATCGCGACGAGCGCGATCGAGAAGCGACGTCGGAACTCGCGGAGGTGCTCGGAGAGGGGCATCTCCCCGCGACGCCGGGCGTCACGGCGCGCCGCCTCGTCCGCCTCCCCGCCGCTCGGCAGGGGGTCGGGACCGGCGCTCACGCGTCGCGGTCGGTCCCGCTCCGCCCGGACTCGTCACGCGCCGTGTCGCGGGGGGCACCGGCCTGCTTCCCGTCCTCGACCTCGGCGGTCTCCTTGCGGAACTCCCGCATCGACCGGCCGATCGAGCCGGCGAGGTCCGGCAGGCGGCGCGAGCCGAAGAGGAGCAGGACGATGAACAGGATGATGAGCAGCTGCGGTCCGCCGACCCGTCCCATGTGCGGTCTCCCGTGTCAGGCGTCCGACGTCCCGGACGCGGCGCCCGAGCTGCGCTCGAGCCGTTCGAGCCCCGCGAGGGCCCGCCGGTGGACGAGGGTACGCATCCCGGACGGGTCCCGGACCTCCGCGTGGCCGCCCGCCATCAGGATCAGCCGTGCGAACCACTCGGGGGCCCCGACGCGGAACCGCGCCGTCCGACCCCCCGGCGCCGCCCCCGTGGCCTCCGGGGCCACGGTGACGGCGTCCAGCAGCCACGTGCCCCCGGGGCCGAGCAGGACCTCGACCTCGGGGTCCTCCGGGCCCGGGACGTACCGCGGGGCCTCCAGCTTGGCGGGGACCGGGACGGTCACGGGCTGCTCGGTCACGCGGAGGGCCGCGGCCCGGTCCAGGCGGAAGATGCGGGCCGCGCCGGCCCCGTGGTCGTGGGCGTGCAGGTACCAGGCCCCGTCGTGCAGCTCGAGGCGCCAGGGATCGAGGTCGCGGTCCACGGCGGTGGTGTCGCCGCGGCCCCGGTAGGAGATCCGGACCCGGCGTCCCGCGACGACGGCGGCCCGCAGCTCCTCGACCAGGTCACCCGCCTCCGGCTCGACCACCACGACCGCGTCCTCCGGGACGCCGAGCGCCGCGCGCAGCTTGGCGACCGCGCGGGTCAGCGCCCCCGCGGCGGGGCCGAGCATCCGCTCGGCCTGGGAGGCCGCGAGGAGGAGGCGGAGGGTCTCGGCCGGCGTGGTGCGCATCGGACGGCGGAGCTCGTCCGCCATTCCGACCACGACGGTGTCCCCCAGGATGCGGACGTCGATGAGATCGCCGCCGCCGAGCCCCGGCAGTCCGCAGTAGTCCAGGTGGTCGAGCTCGGTCCGGATCGCCTCCTCGGTCGTGGCGAAGGCCGCGGCGATCTCGGCGATCGAGGCGCCGGGCCGCTCCAGCAGCCACGGCACCAGCGTCAGCATCCGCACGACGTCGGGCACCCGGCTCACGAGGGGACCTCCGCGTGGGCCTCGACCACGCGGTGCAGACCGTGCGCGACGTCGTCCCGCACCTCCGGTGGCCCGAGGACCGCCACCTCCGGCGAGATCGCGAGCAGCCAGGCCAGGTCCCGGACACGGTCCAGGCCCTCGACCCGCATCACGCGCGTCCCGTGGGCGCCCGGACCGACGTCCCGGCCGCCGCGGGCGACGACGTCCCGGACACCCTCGGGCGTCACCTCGAGGTCGACGGCCACCGGCCGGGCCTCGGGCCCGCTGACGACGGCGGCGAGGTCCAGGCCGTCGGGGACCTCGAAGGCACCGGCCTCCCCCACCGCCTCCAGCGGACCGGTCATGCGGTCGAGGCGGAAGCCGCGGAGCCCGTCGCGCGCCACGTCGCGACCCACCAGGTACCAGGCGCGGCGGCGGCGGACGACCCCGTACGGCTCGACCTCGCGCGGCTCCTCCCGGCCGTCGGCCGTCCGGTACGGGAACCGGACGCGACGCCGCTCGACCACGACGGCGGCGGCCCCGTCCACCGCGGTGACGTCCAGCGGGAGCCGCGCCGCCGGGACGACGTCCGGATCGGGGTCCGGACCACGCGCCGAGACCTTGGCCAGCGCCAGGGCCAGCTCCGCGGGGGCGACCAGCTCGGCCGCCAGGGCGAGGGCCGTGACCTCGTCCGGCTCGAGGTGGAGGTCGCGGAGCTCGTACTCCCGTCGGTCGATGCGGTAGCCCGGCTCCTCCATCCCGTAGGCCTGCTCGGTCCGGATCGGGACGCCGAGACTCCGCAGCAGCTCCTTGTCCCGCTCGAACATCCGCCGTGCGGTCGCGTGCTCCGGCTGGGGGTAGTACCGCGTCCGCCGGCGGAGCTCGTCGAAGGTCATCGGCCGCCGGGCCTCGAGCAGGGCGATGGTGAGGTTCACGAGGCGTTCGGCGGCATGCATGGGCGGATCCTCAGAGGGCGTCGATGAGGCGGTCGACCCGCTCGTCCTGCCAGACCAGGGGGTCCTTGCACAGCACCGTCCGCTGCGCCTGCTCGTTCAGCTTGAGGTGGACCCAGTCGACCGTGACGTCCCGCCCGGCCCGGCGCGCGGCCGCGAGGAACCGTCCGCGCAGCGCCGCCCGCGTCCGGCGGGGCGGGTGCTCCATCGCGTCGGCCACGGCCGCGTCGTCCACGAGCCGCTGCATCCTCCCCTCCCGGACCAGCAGGTGGTGCAGCCCGCGACGCGGGTCCAGGTCGTGATAGGCGAGATCGACGAGCGCCAGCCGCGGGTCGTCCGCGGGGAGGTCGTGTCGCGCGCGGTACGCCTCGAGCAGCCGCAGCTTCGCGACCCAGTCGAGCTGCCGCTCCAGCCGCATCGGATCCTCGCGCAGGGCGGCGAGGACGAACCGCCACTCCCCCAGCGCGTGCTCCGCCAGCTCGTCGTCCGAGTGACGGGCCGCCACGAACCGCTCGACCGCGACGAGGTACAGCTCCTGGACGTCGAGGGCCGTCGGGGTGCGACCGGAGGTCAGGCGGACCGGTCCGCGTCCCGACAGGTCACGACTGACGTCCCGGATCGCCACGGCGGGATCGGCCAGCTCCGGGGCGGCGAACGCGGCGCGCTCCTCGAGCATCCGGACGACTAGATCGGTGGTCGCGAGGCGGAGCCAGCAGGCGTAGTCCGACATGTTCGAGTCGCCGACGATCACGTGCAGCCGGCGGAACCGCTCGGCGTCGGCGTGGGGCTCGTCCCGTGTGTTGATGAGCGGCCGCGATCGCGTCGTCGCGCTGGACACACCCTCCCAGACGTGCTCGGCGCGCTGGGAGAGGACGTACTCGGTCCCGCCGGGGCCGCGGAGCAGCTTGCCCGCGCCGGCGAAGACCTGACGGGTCACGAGGAACGGGACGAGTCCGGAGGTGATGCGTCCGAAGTCACCGGCGCGGTCCACGAGGTAGTTCTCGTGCGACCCGTAGGAGTTCCCCGCGCTGTCGGTGTTGTTCCTGAACACGCGGACCTCGCCGCGGATGCCCTCCGCGGCGAGCGCCTCCCCCGTCCGGACGGCGAGGTCGTGGACGATGCGGTCGCCCGCGCGCTCGTGGACCACGGCCTCCAACGGCGTGGCGCACTCGGGGGTGGCGTACTCCGGATGCGCGCCGACGTCGAGGTACAGCCGGGCCCCGTTCTCGAGGAAGACGCTGGACGAGCGACCCCAGGCGACCACGTGCCGGAACATGTGCCGGGCGACCTCGTCGGTGCTGAGGCGCCGCTGACCCCCGAGCGTGAACGAGACGCCGTACTCGGTCTCGAGCCCGATCACGCGTCGCCGCACGTCAGCCCCCGGTCGTCGTGCGGTGCCGTCGGCGCGTCACCGCGCCGCGACGCCGGTCACTCGCCGCCCTTCTGGACGTAGCCGCGGACGAACTCCTCGGCGTTGTCCTCGAGGACCTCGTCGATCTCGTCGAGCAGGTCCTCCACCCCGTCCAGCAGCTCGCGGGCCGGCGCCGCCGCCTCGGCCACCACGACGTCGTCGTCCCGCGGGACGTCGCCGGACCGCGACACGCGCTCCGTGCCGGCCATCCGTCCCTCCGGGTCCCCGTGCACCGGACGCGGCCCGATGCGCGCGCCGAGCGTAGCCGTGGCCTCAGGCGAGCTGGCCGGGGAGCTCCGGCGCGCCGCCGAGCCGCGCCAGCAGGTCGGCGGCGTCGACCGCCTCCTCGACGAGGTCGCCGACGCGCGCCCGCGTCCCGCGGCCGGGCTCGTCCAGCGGGAGCCGGACGAGCGCCTCGGCTCCCGTGTCGAGGACGACGCTGTCCCACCCCGCGGCCACCACCGCGTCCGGGAACCGGGCGATGCACCGCCCGCGGAACCACGCCCGCGTGTTCTCCGGCGGCACGGTCATCGCCCGCTCGACCTCGGCGTCGGTGGTGAGGCGCACGACCCGGCCCGCCGCCACCAGCCGGTGGTGGAGCCCGCGGTCGCGCCGGACGTCGTGGTACTGGAGGTCCAGCATCCGGACACGGGCGTCCTCGGGTCCGAGGCCGTGCCGCTCGCGGTAGGCCTCGAGCACGGCCAGCTTCGTCGCCCAGTCGACGAGGCCCCCGAGGGCCGCCGGATCGGCGCGGGCGGTGTCGAGGAGGCGGGTCCACCATCCGAGGACCAGCTCCTCCCCCGGACGGGCCCCCTCCCGAGCGACGAGGTCGGCGCAGGCGTCGCGGAGCCCCTCCTGGAGGTCGAGGGCCGTGACCCGGCGTCCGTCGGTCAGCGGGAGGGTCGCGCGGAGCGTGGTGTCCCGGCTGACGGTCCGGAACGCCCGGAGCGGATCCTCGAGCTCGGTCGGGTCCCCGAGCGCGCCGGCCGCGACCGCGCGGAGCACGAGCAGCATCGCCCCGACCTTCACCAGCGTCGCGACCTCGCAGAGGTTCGCGTCCCCGTTGATGACGTGGAGGCGCCGCCACCGGTCCGGGTCCGCGTGGGGCTCGTCGCGCGTGTTCATCAACGGGCGGCGGACGGTCGTCTCGAGGCCGACCTCGGCCTCGAAGAAGTCCGCCCGCTGGGACAGCTGGAACGACGCCTCGGGGGCGGCGTCGCTCCCGACGCGCCCCGCGCCGGTCAGCACGACCCGGCTGACGAACATCGGGAGGAGGTGGCGGGTGAGCAGCCCGAACGGCACCTCGCGCGGGACGAGGTAGTTCTCGTGGGTGCCGTACGCCGCGCCCTTGCCGTCCGTGTTGTTCTTGTGGAGGTGGACGGTCGAACCGGGCGGCAGCGCGGCCTCCGCGCGGCGACCCGCGGCCTCCATGATGCGCTCGCCCGCGACGTCCCAGACCACGAGGTCCCGGGCGGACGCGCACTCGGGCGTCGCGTACTCCGGATGGGCGTGATCGACGTACAGCCGCGCCCCGCTCGTCAGGACGGTGTTCGCGGCGCCGGCGTCTCCGATCACGGGCTCGGGACGGTCCGGCCGGACCTCGGGGATCCGGGCGTCGCGGTCCGGCTGCTCCTCGGTGTGGTCCCATCGCACCGCCGCACCGCCCCGACCGCGCCAGGCGTCGACGACCAGCGTCGAGGCCCGGACCGGGTGGACCTCCTCGGGACCGGTGACGGCGACCCCGTACTCGGTCTCGACGCCGACGTACCCGGCCGGGGTCAGAGCGACCGCCCGGCGGGGTGGGGGTCGACGGGCCGTCGGCGCGCGGCGTCACCGGCGAGCGGGCGCACGGCCACGACGGTGCCGCCGCGGCGGCCGCCGATGCGGGCCCAGTCGCCGGGGTGTCCGGCCCCCGGCAGGTCCTCGTTCTCGCGCAGCTCCTCGGCAACCGCGGCCACGAGGTCGCCGGGCGCGAGGCCGTCGCCCCCCGCGTCGAGCTCCCGCCGGATGGCGTGCCGCTTCGCACGTGCGACGACGTTCTCGAGCAGCGCTCCGGACGCGAGGACGCCGAGGTGCAGGACCTCCCGCTCGCCCGAGGCGTAGGTCATCTCGAGGAGCTCCGTCCCCGGCTCCTCGGCGTAGACCAGCTCGGTCGCGCGGTCGACCAGCGCGGCGGCGGCGGCGGCGCGGTCGCCGCCGTGGGCGGCGAGCAGGGTCGCGTCGAGCGGGACGTCGGCGGTGAGATGGAGGGCGAGGATCTCGCGTCCGGCGGTGCGGTCCGGCCGGTCGACGCGGATCTTGACGTCGAGCCGCCCGGGCCGGAGCAGCGCGGGGTCGATCATGTCCTCGCGGTTGGACGCGCCGATCACGATGACGTCGCGGAGCCGCTCGACGCCGTCGATCTCGGCGAGGAGCTGCGGGACGATCGTCGTCTCGACGTCGCTCGAGACACCGGTGCCGCGGGTGCGGAACAGCGCCTCCATCTCGTCGAAGAACACGACGACCGGCGAGCCGTCGGCCGAGAGCTCGCGGGCGCGCTGGAAGATGACGCGGATCTGCCGCTCGGTCTCCCCCACGTACTTGTCCAGCAGCTCCGGACCCTTCACGTTGAGGAAGTGCCCCCGGACCTCGGCGCCCCTCGCGGCCCCGACGCGGTCCGCGAGGGAGCGCGCGACGGCGCGTGCGATCAGCGTCTTCCCGCAGCCCGGCGGGCCGTACAGGAGGATCCCGCGCGGCGCCCGCAGGCCGTACCGGGCGTAGCGGTCCGCGTGGAGGAACGGCAGCTCGACGGCGTCGCGGACGGCCCCGACCTGGGCGGCGAGACCGCCGATGCGCGACCAGTCGACGTCCGGCACCTCCTCGAGCACGAGGTGCTCGACCTCGGAGCGCTCGACGCGCTCGGCCGCGGTCCCGGCCCGTGGGTCGACGAGCAGCGTGTCTCCGGCCCGCACGCCGGCGGTCCGGACGGGCCCGGCGAGATGGACGACCCGCTCCTCCCCGCCCCGACCGACGACGAGCACACGACCGTCGTCGAGGACCTCGGCGACGCGCATCAGCTCGCCCCGGTCCTCGAACGCCCCGAGCCCGACCACGGCGAGGGTCTCGTTCAGCAGGACCTGCTGGCCGGGGACGGGGTCCTCGGCGCGGACCTCCTCGGACCAGGCGACGTCGAGGACCCGGCCGGCGACCGCGACGGACATCCCGCCCCCTGGTCCCGGCCCGAGGTAGGTCCCGTACGAGCGGGGCGCGGCCGAGAGCCGCTCCACCTCGTCGCGGAGCTCCTCGATGCGGGCGCGGGCCTCGCGCAGCGTCTCGGCGAGACGCGCGTTCTGGGCCGTCGCCTCGGCCAGCTCGCGCCGGAGCCGCGTCAGCTCGGAGGGCCGGGCCGAGCGGGCACCGAGCCCGGGAGCCGTCCGTCCGGAGGCGCCGGCGTCCCACTCCGCGTCGCGGTCCCGGTCGGGCCCGGGCGCCGGGATGCGTGGCACGGCCGCCTCCGCGGACCGCCCTCGAACGGCGGTCGGGCTCAGTCTACGTCGGAGCCCACCGGGCCGCGCCGGCGCGGTGCGGACGGGCCGCCGTCCTCGACGCGGGGGACGCGTCGCGCCCGGGTCAGGAACGCCGTGTGGGCCACCATCCGGTGAGCCGGGCGCACGGCCGGACCGTCGACGTCCCACGGGCGGACCAGCGTCTCGGTGGTCGCGACGTCGGCGAACCGTCCGTCGTCGCGCAGCGCCTCGGTGACGCGGGCGACCTGGACGATGGACGGGAGGTACGTGACGAGGACCCCGCCGGGGGCGAGCGCCGTCGCGACGGCGTCGAGCAGCGGCCAGGGCTCGGGCAGATCGAGGACGACCCGGTGGACCGCGATCCCGGCCAGGACGTCGGCGGCCTCGCCGATCCGGAGGTCCCACCGCGCCGGCGCGCCGCCGTGGAACCGCTCGACGTTCGCGCGGGCCACCTCCGCGTGGTCCTCGCGGCGCTCGACGGACGTCACCCGACCCTCGGGTCCGACGGCGTCGAGCAGCGCCAGCGTCAGCGCGCCCGAGCCCGCCCCGGCCTCGGCGACGTGCATGCCGGGCCGGACGTCGCCGAGCGCGACGATCATGGCCTGGTCCTTGGGGTAGACGACCTGAGCGCCGCGCCGCATCTTCAGGACCATGTCCTCGCGCGTCGGACGGAGGGCCACGACCTCGGTCCCGCGCGGCGTCCGGACGGCCGTCCCCTCGGGACGACCGATGAGTCCGTCGTGCGGCACGGCCCCGGCGTTGGAGTGCCACGTCCCGCCGTCCTCGAGCGTGACGAGCGACCGCCGCCCGCGGGCGTCACGGAGGACGACGACCTCACCGGCCGCGAGGGGCGCGCGGTCCCCGGGGACGCCGAACCGGCCCGCGCTCACGCCGCGCCCCCGGCCGTCCAGCGCGGCGGGACGGCGACCTCGACGGCGGCTCCGGGTGTCACGGCGAGGACGTCACCACGCACGCCGATCTCGACCGCCTCCCCCTCGTCGAGTACGAGCCGCAGCCGACCGGGACGCAGCTCCACGGCCAGGACCCGCTCTCGGAACCGCAGCCGGAACGCGAGGCGCCCCCAGCCGTCGGGGAGCGTCGGATCGAACGCCAGGCGACCGCCGTGGTCGGTCAGTCCGGCGAAGCCGTACACGAGGGCCATCCAGACCCCACCGGCCGAGGCGACGTGGACGCCGTCGACGGCGTTCCCGGCCGCGTCGGCCAGATCCATCATCAGGGCCCGCTCGAAGTGGGCGACCGCCCGCCCCTGGTCGCCGATCGAGGCGGCGAGGATCGACTGGACGCAGGCCGAGAGGGAGGAGTCCCCCGTCGTGATCGGGTCGTAGTACGCGAAGTTCCGCTGGCGCTGCTCGGGTGAGAACTCGTGGGAGAGCAGGAACATCGCGAGCACCACGTCCGCCTGCTTGATCACCTGGTGGCGGTAGATGACGAGCGGGTGGTAGTGGAGGAGCAGCGGGTACCGGTCCGGGGGCGTGCCGGCGAAGTCCCAGACCTCCCGCTCGAGGAAGCCGTCGTCCTGCGGGTGGACGCCCCGCTCGGCGTCGAACGGGACGTACATCGCGTCCGCCGTCCGGCGCCAAGTGGCCGGCTCCTCCGGGAGGAGACCGAGCTCCCGCACGAGCCGCCGGTGGGCCGCCGGGCGCTCGGCCGCGAGCCACTCCAGCGCCTCGGCCGCGAGACGGAGGTTGTGACGGGCCATCAGGTTCGTGTAGGCGTTGTCGTTCACGACGGTCGTGTACTCGTCCGGCCCCGTGACGCCGTGGATGTGGAAGCGGTCGTCGTCCGGGCTGAGGAACCCGAGCCCGCACCACATCCGGGCCGTCTCGACCAGCATCTCGGCGCCGATCTCGACGAGCAGCTCGCGGTCGCCGCGGACGTCGAGGTACCGCCCGATGGCGTGCGCGATGTCGGCGTTGATGTGGTACTGGGCCGTCCCCGCCGCGTAGTACGACGACGCCTCCTCGCCGTTGATCGTCCGCCAGGGGAACAGGGCACCGTGCTCGGAGAGCTCGTCCGCCCGCTCGCGCGCCTTCGGCAGCATGGAGTGCCGGAACCGCAGCAGGTTCCGCGTCAGGCGCGGTTCGGTGTAGGTCAGGAACGGCGTGACGTAGACGTCGGCGTCCCAGAAGTAGTGCCCCTCGTACCCCGCGCCCGTCAGCCCCTTCGCGCCGATGCCGGCGGTCTCGGCGCGGCTGGAGGCCTGGTGCAGCTGGAACAGGTTCCACCGCACCGCCTGCTGGACCCGCGGGGTCGCGTCGACCTCGACCTCGACGTCGGCCCGGTCCCAGAACGCGTCGAGGGCAGCGCGCTGCCCCACGTGGAGTCCCTCGATGCCGGTCGCGACGGCGCGGTCGAGGCTGCGCAGTCCCCGGTCGACCAGCTCCTCCGCCGGGACGACGCGGGACGTGTGGTAGGTGACGTGCTTCTCGATGCGCAGCGTCCGACCCGCCGTGGCCTCGACCGTGACCACGTGCTTCGCGAGGTCCTCGGTCCAGGTCGTCGCGGTGGTGTGGGTGTCGGCCGTGGCGATGACGTGGTCGACGCCGACGCACATGCTCATCCCCGACGCGGTCGTCCGGTATCCGGTGACGAGGCGGCCGCCGTCGGCGACGTGGGAGCGGGCGGAGAGGACGCGACCCGGGAACGGCCGCGCCCGGCGGGGGTCGTGTCCCGCCCCACGCGGCTCGTCGAGGGCCCGGGCGTCCTGACGGTTCAGGACCTGGGACGAGACGACGACCGCCGCATCCGCGTCGACCTCGACCTCGTGCACGATCGCCGCGAGGTGCCGATGCTCCAACGAGACCATCCGGGAGGACCGGATGGTCACGTGCTTCCCCCCGGGGGTCGACCAGACCAGCTCGCGGGTCAGGACTCCCGCCCGGAGGTCGAGGACGCGCTCGTACGCCAGCAGCCGGGCGCTGGGCAGGTGGAGCGGTTCGTCGTCGACGTACAGCTTCAGCAGCGTCGCGTCCGGGACGTTCACGATGGTCTGTCCGGTCCGCGCGAAGCCGTACGCCTGCTCGGCGTGGACGATCGGCCACGTCTCGTGGAACCCGTTCAGCAGCGTCGCGGCCTCGTGGACCGGACGGCCCTCGTCGTGCATGCCGCGGATGCCGATGAAGCCGTTCGCGACGGCGAAGACGCTCTCGGCCCAGCCGAGGCGCCGCTCGTCGAAGGCGCGCTCGACGAGCCGCCACGGGTCCGACGGATAGACGTCCTCCGGGAGGTCGCCGACCGGACCGGGCCGCGCGCGGGCCGCGCTCACGTCACGCCGCCGGGTAGGCGGCCTGACAGAAGCCGTGGTTGCAGTAGCCGTCGGGGTGCTTCGCGAGGTACTGCTGGTGCTCGTCCTCGGCCGGGTACAGCGCGCCCAGCGGCTCGATGGTCGTCGTGATCGCCCCGGCCCCGACCTCGGCGAGGGCGGCGGCGTACCGGTCCCGGCTCGCCTGCGCGATCGCGTCCTGCTCGGGCGTCGTCGTGAGGATGACGGAGCGGTACTGCGTGCCGACGTCGTTCCCCTGCCGCATCCCCTGCGTCGGGTCGTGCTGCTCCCAGAAGGTGGCGAGGATGCCCTCGTACGGCAGCACCGCGGGGTCGTGGACGACGACCGCGACCTCGGCGTGGTCGGTCAGCCCCGAGCAGACCTCGCGGTAGGTCGGGTTCGGGGTGACGCCGCCGGCGTACCCGACGAAGGTCGTGAAGGCGCCGTCGAGGCCCCAGTACAGCCGCTCGGCGCCCCAGAAGCAGCCCATCCCGAGGACGGCGACCTCGTGCCCGGCCGGCCAGGGCGGCACGGTCGGACGCCCGTGCACGGCGTGGACGCCGCGGACCGGGAGCGGCTCCTCCCGACCCGGGAGGCAGCGGTCCGGACCGACCAGTCCGACGGGGGTCCGGCGCAGCATCACGCGGCCAGTCGGCGCAGGACGTACGGGAGGATGCCGCCGTGGCGGTAGTACTCGGCCTCGCCCGGGGTGTCGATCCGGACCCGGGCCTCGAACCGGACCTCGTCGCCGTCGGACCGCCGCGCCACGACGGTGACCGTCCCCGGGACCGCGTCGGCGAGGTCCGCGACGCCGAGGACGTCGATCGTCTCGTCGCCGGTCAGCCCGAGCGAGGCGACGTCCTCCCCCGGCGGGAACTCCAGCGGCAGCACGCCCATCCCGATCAGGTTCGAGCGGTGGATGCGCTCGTAGGAGCGGGCGATGACGGCGCGGACGCCGAGCATCGCCGTTCCCTTCGCCGCCCAATCCCGGGACGACCCCGAGCCGTACTCAGCCCCGGCCAGCACGACCAGGGGCACGCCGGCCGCGCGGGCGCGCTCGGCGGCGGCGTGGATGGTCACGACCGAGCCGTCGCCGAGGAGGTCGCGGGTCATCCCGCCCTCGACGCCCTCGACCATGCGGTTCCGGAGTCGGATGTTCGCGAACGTGCCCCGGACCATCACCTCGTGGTTGCCGCGCCGGGCCCCGTACGAGCTGAAGTCGCGGATCTCGACGCCGTGGTCCCGCAGGTACTCCCCCGCCGGGCTGTCCGGCTTGATCGACCCCGCCGGCGAGATGTGGTCCGTCGTGACCGAGTCCCCGAGCACCGCGAGGACGCGGGCCCCGCGGACGTCGGCGGGGGCCTCCGGCAGTGCCGGCATCCCGTCGAAGAACGTCGGACGCCGGATGTAGGTCGAGTCCGGGTCCCAGGTGAACGTCGCTCCGGCCGGCGTCGGGAGTTCCCGCCACCGCTCGTCACCCTCGAACACGTCGGCGTACCCGCGGACGAACATGTCCCGCTCCAGCGAGGACTCGATGACCTCCCGGACCTCGGCCGGGGAGGGCCAGAGGTCCGCGAGCGTGACCGGCCGACCGTCGGGGTCCGTCCCGAGCGGCTCGGAGGTCAGGTCGAGGTCCATCGTCCCCGCCAGCGCGTACGCGACCACGAGCGGCGGGGAGGCGAGGTAGTTCAGGCGCACGTCCGGGTTGATCCGACCCTCGAAGTTGCGGTTCCCGCTGAGCACGGCGCTGACCGCGAGGTCGTGCTCCCGGACCGCGGCGCTGACCTCGGGGATGAGCGGTCCCGAGTTCCCGATGCAGGTCGTGCAGCCGAAGCCGACGAGGTCGAAGCCGAGCTTCGCGAGGTACGGCGTCAACCCGGCTCGGTCGTAGTAGTCCATCACGACGCGCGACCCGGGGGCGAGCGACGTCTTGACCCACGGTCGCCGCTGCAGCCCCCGCTCGACCGCGTTCCTCGCGAGCAGACCGGCCGCGACCATCACCTCCGGGTTCGAGGTGTTGGTGCAGGACGTGATGGCGGCGATCGTCACCGCACCGTCCGCCAGGTCGAACCGAGTGCCGTCGGCCAGCTGGACGGGGACGGACCGCGGGGCGTGCTGGCTGAGCTCGCCGAGGGAGGACCGGAACGACGCGCGCGAGGTCCGCAGGGGCACGCGGTCCTGCGGACGCCGCGGCCCGGCGAGGGAGGGCTCGACGGTCGAGAGGTCCAGCGTCAGCTCGGCCGAGTACCGCGCACGCCGACCGACGCCGTTCCAGAGGCCCTGCTCCTTCGCGTACGCCTCGACCAACCGGACCCGCTCCTCGTCGCGGCCGGTGAACCGCAGATACCGCAGGGTCTCCTCGTCGATCGGGAAGACCGCGATCGTCGAGCCGTACTCCGGGGACATGTTCCCGATGGAGGCGCGGTTCGCCAGCGGCACCGCCGCCACCCCGGGGCCGTGGAACTCGACGAAGGACCCGACGACCCCGTGCTGCCGCAGGCGCTCGGTGATCGTGAGCAGCAGGTCGGTCGCGGTCGCGCCCTCGGGCAGCTCGCCGGTCAGCTCGAACCCGACCACGCGCGGCACCAGCATCGAGATCGGCTGGCCGAGCATCGCGGCCTCGGCCTCGATGCCCCCGACCCCCCATCCGACGACGCCGAGGCCGTTGACCATCGGCGTGTGCGAGTCGGTCCCGACCAGCGTGTCCGGGTAGGCCCGGAGCCGACCGTCGCGCTCGTCGGTGAAGACGACGCGGGCGAGGTGCTCGACGTTGACCTGGTGGACGATCCCGGTGCCCGGCGGGACGACCCGGAGCCGCTCGAACGCCTCCTGGCCCCACCGGAGGAAGCCGTACCGCTCGCGGTTGCGGGCGTACTCGAGGTCGATGTTCAGGCCCAGCGCCTCCGGCGAACCGAAGGCGTCCGCCACGACCGAGTGGTCGATGACCATCTCGGCGGGGACCAGCGGATCGATGCGCGACGGATCGCCGCCGAGGGCGACCATCGCCTCGCGCATGGCCGCGAGGTCCACGACGGCCGGGACACCGGTGAAGTCCTGCAGCAGCACGCGGGCCGGCGTGAACGCGATCTCCCGGTCGGGCTGGGCCCCCGGGTCCCAGGCCGCGATCGCCTCGGCGTGCTCGGCGAGGACGTGCCGCCCGTCCTCGTTCCGCAGCACGTTCTCGAGCAGGATCCGGAGGCTGTAGGGCAGGTCCTCCGCCCCCGGGACGGCGTCGATGCGGTGGATGTCGTACGCACGGCCGCCGACCGTGAGGGTGTCGCGGCTTCCGAGGCTGTCCATGCGCGGGCTCCGGCGTCGCGGTGGGAGCGGGCGCACCGCGCCGGTGGCCCGGGGCGGGACGGTAGCCGACGAGCGGTAGCGTCCTCCGGGGCGACGGGGAGGTCGTGATGCCGACGCTGGCGCTGGTCCGTCACGGACAGTCCCTCTGGAACCTCCAGAACAGGTTCACGGGCTGGGTCGACGTCCCGCTGACCGAGCGCGGCCGCGAGGAGGCCCGCACGGCCGGGGCGGCGCTCCGCGGCATCGGGTTCGACGTCGCCTACACGAGCGCCCTCCGCCGAGCGCAGGACACGCTCGCGATCATCCTGGCCGAGACCGGGCTGGACGTCCCCGTCATCCGCGACGCCGCCCTGAACGAGCGCGACTACGGGGACCTCGCGGGCCTCGACAAGGCCGAGACGGCGGAGCGGTACGGGGCCGAGCAGGTCCACACCTGGCGCCGGTCGTTCGACGTCGCGCCGCCGGGCGGCGAGTCGCTCCGGGACACGGCCGCCCGGACGCTGCCCTTCTTCGACCGGGCCGTGATGGGCGATCTGCGTCACGGTCGCGACGTCCTCGTCGTCGCCCACGGCAACTCCAACCGGTCCATCGTCATGCGCCTCGACGACCTCGGCCCCGAGGAGGTCGTCACCGTCGAGCTCGCGACCGGGGTCCCCGTCCTCTACGACCTCGACGACGCGGGCCGCGTGACCGGGAAGCGCGTCCTCTGAGCGCGGATCCGCGCCGCGGCGCGCTGGCCGCGCTGCTCGACGGTCATGCCGCCACCGACGCCGAGGAGGAGGACGCGGTCGCGCACCTGCGGCGCCTGCTGGGCGGGGACCCGGACCCGTTCGCCCGGACGACGCTGCCGGCCCACGTGACGGCCTCCGCCCTCGTGCTCGACCCGGCGGGCCGCCTCCTGCTGCATCGGCACCGGCGGCTGGACCGCTGGCTCCAGCCCGGCGGGCACGTCGAGGCCGGGGAGGACCCGGCCCTCGCGGCCCTGCGGGAGACCCAGGAGGAGACGGGTCTGGTCCCCCGCCATCCCGGCCCGGCCCCGGTCCTCGTGCACGTCGACGAGCACCCGGGGCCCGACCGGCACGTCCACCTCGACCTCCGGTTCCTGCTGCACGCCGACCCCGACCGGTCCGTCCACGCCGGGGAGGACGTCGGGGGCGGGGGTGCGGCGCTGCGGTGGATCGTCCCGGCGGCCGGCGCCGACCTCGACCCGTCGCTCCGCCGCGCCGTCCGGACGCTCCGCGCGCGTCTGGCCTGACGGGCCGGCGTCGCCGCGGTCGGGCTCAGAACAGCCGCGGGGTCGGGTCCTCCTCGCCGCGCAGCCGCTGGAGGTCCACCTCGACCCAGCTGATGCCCCGCGACTCGGCGAGGACGCGGGCCTGCGGCCGGACGGTCGTCGCGGCGAGGATCCCGCGCAGGGGCCGCAGCTCGGGGTCGCGCCCCATGCGGTCGAGGTACCGGGTCAGCTGCTCGACGCCGTCGATCTCGCCGACACGCTTGATCTCGACCGCGACGGCCGCGCCGTCCGGGTCCCGGCAGAGCAGGTCGACCGGTCCGAGGTCGGTCCGGAACTCACGGGTGACCGTGACCAGTCCCGGCTCGACGTGGTCGGGGTGCGCGGCGAGGAGCAGCTGCAGCTCGCGCTCGACGCCGTCGAGCACGAGGCCGCGCTCGGTGTCGAGCGGGACGACCTCGTCGGAGAGGACCTCCTCCAGGAGGATCTCGAGGCGCTCCCCCGCGGGGTTGGTCACGACCCAGCGGTCCGGCTCCTCCGCGAGGAGGTTCGGGGCTTTCATCCAGTTCACCGGCTTGTACGCCCCGACGTCGGCGTGGATGGCGACGCAGCCGTCCGCCTTCACCATGATCAGTCGCAGCCCCGACGCCAGGGTCGAGGAGAGACGACCGACGTAGGTGGCCGAGCAGCGGGCGATGACGAGACGCACGCGCGGACCCTAGCCCCGGCCGGCGTAGGCTCCCGGGATGGCCCTCTCCGTCGGACTCGTCGGCCTCCCCAACGTCGGGAAGTCGACCCTCTTCAACGCGCTGTCCCGCGCCGGTGCGGAGGCGGCCAACTTCCCCTTCTGCACGATCGAGCCGAACGTCGGCGTCGTCCCCGTCCCCGACGCGCGGCTGGACCGGCTGGCCGAGCTGGCGGGCTCGGCGAAGGTCGTCCCGGCCGCGATGCGGTTCGTCGACATCGCCGGTCTCGTCGAGGGCGCGTCGCGCGGCGAGGGGCTCGGCAACCAGTTCCTCGCGCACATCCGCGAGGTCGACGCCGTCTGTCACGTGGTGCGGTGCTTCGACGACCCCGACGTCATCCACGTCCGCGGTGCCGTCGACCCGGTCGCCGACATCGCCGTCGTCGAGACGGAGCTGCTCCTGAAGGACCTGGAGACCGTCGAGAAGCGCCTGGACCGAAGCCGTCGGGCCGCGAAGGGTGGCGACCGGGCGCTGCGCGACGAGGTCGAGGCGCTGGAGGCCCTACGGACCCACCTCGACGGCGGTGCACCCGCACGGTCGTTCCCGGGCGAGCTCGAGCCCGGCGTCCGTCGCGAGCTCTCCCTGCTGACCGAGAAGCCGGTGCTGTACGCGGCGAACGTCGCCGAGGCGGACCTCGCCCGCGGCAACGCCGCCAGCGCCGCCGTCGCCGCGCTGGCCGCGGAGCGGGGCGACGTCGCCGTCCTCGTCTCGGCCCGGGTCGAGGCCGAGCTCTCCGAGCTCGACGAGACCGAGCGCACCGAGTACCTGGCGGAGCTCGGCGTCGAGGGTTCCGGACTCGAGCGTCTCATCGCCGCCGCGTACCGGCTGCTCGGGCTGATCACGTTCCTCACGGCGGGCCCGACCGAGGCCCGGGCCTGGACGATCCCCGACGGGTCGACCGCCCCGCGGGCCGCGGGGACGATCCACTCCGACTTCGAGCGCGGGTTCATCCGCGCCGAGGTGATCGGCTACGAGGACTACGTGGCGCTCGGGGGCGAGGCGGCGGCCCGGGACGCGGGCCGCCTCCGGGTGGAGGGTCGCGAGTACGTCATGCACGACGGCGACGTCGTCCACTTCCGGTTCAACGTCTGAGCCACCGCCCGTCCGGCGGCGCCCAGCCCCGGACCTCCGCGTCGACGGCGACGAGGACCTCGCGGCCGCGGGCCCGCAGCCCGCGCGGATCGAGGAGCCCGCGCGGACCGGCGAGCCGCAGGTGGACCGCCCCCGACACCACCACGGCGACGACCTCGGTCCGCACGCGGAGGACGCGCGAGACCGCGCGGACCCGGACGCGCCGACGGTCACGCTCCAGGACGCGCCCGCCGGGGACACGGGCGAGGACGCGGTGCACGGCGGAGAGGACCGCGTCGTCGGACCCGGCGACCGCGAGCGGCTCGAGCCGTCGCCGCGGATCCCCCGAGGCGTCGGCCGTCGACACGCAGTCCGGCGGTCCGCGGTCCGGCGGACAGGACCCCAGCCCGTCCGGTGCCATGTGCCCGCCCCCGCGTCCGACCGCTCGCCGGTCCCCACGGCGCCGCGAGGCTAGGCGCGGGGAGCCGGGCCCGCCCTAGCCTCGCGACGACCCGGACCCGGAGGCGACGTGGCGGTCACCGCGAACCTCACCCAGCAGGAGGCCGGGGCCCGCGCGGCCCTGCTCGCCGTACCGCGGACGGTCGTCCATCTCGACCTCTCGGACGGCGCCGATGACGTCCGGACGTTCACCGCCCGGTCCGAGCTGCACCTCGAGGTCCGGGCCCACGGCACCGCGTTCCTCGACCACCTCGCCGCCGAGGTCCGCACGGCGACGCTGGACGGGGTGCCGCTGCCGACGGACGCGATCGCCGCCACCCGGATCGTCCTGCCCGACCTGACCCCGGGTGCCCACGTCGTCGTCGTCGAGGCGACGATGTCCTACACCCGCGACGGGCGGGGCCTTCACCGCTTCGTCGACCCGACCGACGGCGTCGTCTACCTCCACAGCCAGCTCGAGCCGTTCCACGCCCACCAGGTCTTCGCCTGCCTCGATCAGCCGGACCTGAAGACGGCCTTCGCGCTGACGGTCGACGCGCCCGCCGGGTGGGTCGTCGTCTCGAACGAGGCGCCGACCGCGGCCCCGACGGAGGGGGCGGCCGGACGCTGGGAGTTCCCGCCGACCCCGCCGATGAGCACGTACCTCGCGGCGGTCGTCGCGGGCGGGTACGTCGGCCGCGCCGACCGTCACGTCCGCCCGGACGGGACGGAGGTGCCGCTCCGGCTGTTCGTCCGCCGCTCCCTCGAGCGCCACCTCGACGGCGAGGAGCTGCTCGAGCTGACCCGCACCGGGCTGGCCTGGTTCGAGGGCGTGTTCGGCCCGTACCCCTACACCAAGTACGACCAGCTGCTCGTCCCCGAGTTCTCGGCCGGCGCGATGGAGAACCCCGGCGCCGTCACCTTCAGCGAGAACTACGTCTTCCGCTCCCGGGTGACCGACGCCCTCCGTGAGCGCAGGGCCGAGACGCTGCTGCACGAGATGGCCCACATGTGGTTCGGCGACCTCGTCACGATGCGGTGGTGGGACGACCTCTGGCTGAACGAGTCGTTCGCCACCTTCATGGCGGTCCTGTCGCAGACCGAGGCGACGCGCTGGACCGACGCCTGGGTCACGTTCCTCGACGCCGAGAAGACGTGGGCGAAGTTCCAGGACCAGCTGCCCTCCACCCACCCGGTGGCGGCGGACATGCCCGACGTGGAGTCCGTGCATCAGAACTTCGACGGCATCACGTACGCGAAGGGGGCGTCGGTCCTGCGTCAGCTGGTCGCCTGGGTCGGCCAGGACGCGTTCCTCGCCGGGTGCCGCGACTACTTCGCCCGGCACGCCTGGGGGAACACGACGCTGGCGGACTTCCTCGCCGCGCTCGAGCGGACCAGCGGACGCGAGCTGGGACCGTGGGCCGACGAGTGGCTCCGGACGACCGGGGTGAACTCGCTGGAGGCGGTCG
>Ga0075480_10000329_pt1 | contig 27418 bp, 28 predicted proteins | sample DEB08_DNA_7_FD_81590 | JGI IMG/M metagenome (GOLD analysis project Ga0075480, IMG submission 81590) | Aqueous microbial communities from the Delaware River and Bay under freshwater to marine salinity gradient to study organic matter... | ecosystem: Environmental > Aquatic > Marine > Coastal ... | reverse complement strand
CAGCTCGACGACCGCTTCAAGGCCACCGGCCACGTCAACGCCTACTTCCCGCTGTTCATCCCCGAGTCGTACCTCCGCCGCGAGGCCGAGCACGTCGAGGGGTTCGCGCCCGAGCTCGCGGTCGTGACCCACGCCGGCGGCGAGGAGCTGGCGGAGCCGCTCGTCGTCCGCCCGACGTCCGAGACGATCGTCGGCGAGATGTACGCGAAGTGGATCTCGTCGTACCGCGACCTGCCGATCCTCATCAACCTCTGGAACAGCGTCGTCCGGTGGGAGCTGCGGCCCCGTATGTTCCTGCGCACCACCGAGTTCCTCTGGCAGGAGGGGCACACCGCGCACGCCGACGAGGCGGACGCGATGGCCGAGACCCTGCGCATGTTCGACGTCTACGACGAGTTCGCCCGGAACGTCGCGGCCATCCCGATGGTCCGCGGCGAGAAGACCCCGGGGGAGCGGTTCGCCGGCGCGGTCCGCACCTTCACCATCGAGGGGATGATGCGGGACGGGAAGGCCCTGCAGTCCGGGACCTCCCACTACCTGGGCACCAACTTCGCCCGGGCCTTCGACATCACCTACCAGGACCGTGAGAACGAGCTGCAGCACTGCCACACGACGTCGTGGGGGCTCTCGGCCCGGATGATCGGCGCGACGATCCTGGCCCACGGCGACGACCGCGGGCTGGTCCTGCCGCCCCGGCTCGCGCCGCACCAGGTCGTCGTCGTCCCCATCGGCCGCGGCGATCAGCTCGACGCGACGACGGCCGAGGCCCAGCGGCTCGCCGCCGCGCTGCGCGAGCGCGACGTCCGCGTGCTGGTCGACACCCGCGACCAGTCGCCGGGGTTCAAGTTCAACGACTGGGAGCTGAAGGGCGTCCCGTTCCGCGTCGAGCTCGGCCCGCGCGACCTCGAGGCGGGCGTCGCCGTCCTGGCGCAGCGCGTCGGGGACGAGGACGAGGACGGACGGGCCCGCAAGCACCCCGTCCCGCTCGCCGAGCTGGCCGCCGGCATGCCCGCGCGGCTGGACGCCTACCACGACGCCCTCGTCGCCCGCGCGCAGGCGTTCCGCGACGCGCACACCGCCGTCGTCGACGACCTCGACGCGTTCACCGCACAGGTCGCGCACGGCTTCGCCGTCGCGCTCCACTGCGGGGACCCGGCCTGCGAGGCCCGCATCCAGGAGACGACCCGGGCGACCCCGCGGTGCATCCCCTCGGAGGGCGACGAGGAGTCCGGCCCCTGCGTCAGCTGCGGCGGCGCGTCGGCGTACGGCCGCCGCGTCGTGTTCGCCCGGGCCTACTGAGCCCCGCGTGCCGGCGACCACCCTCGTCCTCCTGCGCCACGCGACGACCGCGGCGACGGGGACGCGGCTGGGCGGGTGGAAGCCCGGCGTCCACCTCGACGCCGGTGGGCGCGCGCAGGCCGAGGCGGCCGCGCGCCGGCTGGCGCGGCTGCCGGTGACCGCGGTGTACAGCTCCCCGCTGGAGCGGACCCGGGAGACCGCGGCCGTCGTCGCGCGGTCGCACGGTCTGCGCGTCCGCGTCGACCGCGACCTCGGCGAGGTCGAGTACGGGGACTGGACCGACCGTCCGCTGTCCCGGCTGCGTCGGCTCTCCGCCTGGCGGGTCGTGCAGCGGACGCCGTCGCGCATGGCGTTCCCCGGCGGTGGGACGATCCGCGGCGCCCAGGCCCGGGCCGTCGACGCGACCGAGCGGCTGGCGGCCGCCCACCCGGGCGGCACGCTGGTGCTCGTCAGCCACGCCGACGTCATCAAGGCCGTCGTCGCCCACCACCTCGGGATGGGGCTCGACCTGTTCCAGCGGCTCGTGGTCTCGCCGGCCTCCTCGACCGTCCTCCTCCTGCCCGACGGGGAGCACCCGCTGCTCCTCGGTCTGAACGACACGTCCGACCCGGGGGCCTGACATGGACATCGTCGTCGACGACCCCCGCCGACTCACCGTCGGGTACGTCGGTCGGCCCGGGGACCGCATGTTCCTGCTCGAGGTCGAGGACGAGTCGCAGCGGATCCAGTTCCTGGTCGAGAAGGCGCAGGTCGCCGGCATCGGGGACCTGCTCGGGCAGCTGCTGGCCCGCATCGGGGACCGGCCGCCGACCGACTGGGACCGTGACGCCATGGCGCTGGCCCCGCCGTTCCAGCCCATCTGGCGCGTCGGTGCGATCGCCGCCGGGCTCGACCCCGAGGCCCGGCGGTTCGTGATCGAGCTGACCGAGTTCGTCCCCGACGACGACGCCGAGGCCCGGACCGCGCGGCTCGGCTGCGACCAGGACCAGGCCCGGCGGCTCGCCGCCCACGCCGCCGCGATCGTCGAGGAGGGTCGGCCCCGGTGCCGGCTCTGCGGACGTCCCGTGGAGGCCGACGGGACGCACGTCTGCCCGGCCCGGAACGGGCATGGTCCACTGACGGTGTGACCGCGCCGGCCGCGGTCGTCCGGAGGTCCCCCGTGGACGGCGTCGCGGCCCGGCTGCTCGCCGCCCCGCTCGAGGTCGTCGGTCGGTTCTCCGACGCGAGCAACGCGACCCTCCTGGTCCGGATGGTCGACCGCGATCCGCGCCCCCTCGAGGCGCTGGCCGCCGACCTCGGACGCGAGCCGACGCTCGAGGACCTCGACCCCGCCGACCTCGCCGTCCACAAGCCGCGGGACGGCGAGCGGCCGCTCTGGGACTTCCCGACCGGGACGCTCCACCGCCGCGAGGTCGCCGCGCACGCGGTCGACCGCGCGCTCGGTGCGGGGCTGGTCCCGACGACCGTGCTCCGCGACGACGGACCCTTCGGCCCGGGCAGCCTCCAGGCGTTCGTGCCGCACGACCCGGCGCGGCACTACCTCGCGCTCCGACCGGACCTCGCGGACGACGCGGTGCTGCGGGACCGCGTCGCGCTCCTCGCGGCGCTCGACGTCGTCATCGACAACGCGGACCGCAAGGGCGGTCACGTCCTCGTCGCGGACGGCGACGGGCCGGTGGGGCCGCGGCTCCGTGCGGTCGACCACGGCGTCACGTTCAACGTCGACCCGAAGCTCCGGACGGTGGTCTGGGACCTCGCGGGGACCCCGCTGCCGGACGCGGTCCGGGCCGCGGTCGCGGGGGTCGCCGCCGCGCTCGACGGCGGGACCGCACCGTCGCCCGCGGCCGGGCTGGCGGACCGGCTCGCCGTGCTGCTCGCCCCCGAGGAGGTGGAGGCCACCCGGGCGCGCGCGGAGGCGCTGCTCGCCGCCGGGCACCTGCCCGAACCGACCGGGCCGAACCCGCTGCCGTGGCCGCTGGTATGAGTCGCAGCTACCGCGACCGAGGCGTCGTGCTGCGCACGCAGCGGCTCGGCGAGGCCGACCGCATCGTGACGCTGCTGCTCGAGGGACGCGGACTGACCCGGACCGCCGCGAAGGGGGCCCGACGACCCGGCAGCCGGATCGGTGCCCGCCTCGAGCCGTTCGCCGTCGTCGACGTCGAACTGCACCGCGGCCGCACCTTCGAGGTCGTCCGCCAGGTCGAGACCGTCGAGGCGAACGCCGCGCTCCGGGCCGACGACCGGCTCTGGGCCGCGGCCTCCGTCCTGGCCGAGGTGGTGCTGCACGTCGCCGTCGAGGGCGAGCGGGACCACGGCCTGCAGCGCCTGCTCCGGGCCGGGCTCGCCGCGCTCGCGACCGCGCCGGCCGAGCCCGACGTCTTCGTCGACGCGTTCCTGCTGCGGGCGGCCAGCGCCGTCGGGTTCCCGGTCCGCACGGGGAGCTGCGCCCGGTGCGACGCCCCCGGGCCGCACGCGCACCTCAGCGTCGTCGGTGGCGGGACGCTCTGCGGCGACTGCGCGGGGGAGGGGACGCAGCGGGTCGGCGCGGGCGTGGTGGCGGCCGTCCGGACCCTCGCCGACGACGGGGCGTGGCAGGCGCTGCCGGGGCTCGCCCGCGAGGCCGGGCCCGACCGCGTCCGGGCCGGCTCCTACGCCCGGGCCTACGCCGAGCACCATCTCGACCGCCGCCTGCGCAGCTACGACGCCGTCGAGCGGCCCGGCCCGGGCTCGCCGGAGGTGCGTGAGTAGCCTCGGCCCGTCGCGCGGAGGGTCCGGGGTGGTCGAGGTCGACCCGTCCGGCGTCCCGCGCCACGTCGCGATCATCATGGACGGCAACGGCCGGTGGGCCAACCGGCGCGGGCTGCGCCGGAACGCCGGGCACGAGGCCGGCGAGGAGGCGCTGTTCCGGACCGTCGAGGGCGCGCTGGCCCTGGGGATCCGGGACCTCACCGTGTACGCGTTCTCGACCGAGAACTGGCGGCGGTCTCCCGACGAGGTCCGCTTCCTCCTCGAGTTCAACCGCTCGCTGCTGCTCCGCCGCGTCGACGAGCTGATCGACCGCGACGTCCGCGTCCGGTTCATCGGTCGCCGCGGCCGGCCCGTGCCGCGCCGCCTCGTCGAGCTGATCGAGCGGACCGAGGACCGGACCGCGCACTGCCGGCGGATGACCCTGCGCATCGCGTTCAACTACGGCGCTCGCGCCGAGCTGGTCGACGCGGCCCGCCGCACGGCCGAGGACCTCGCGGCCGGTCGGCTGCGCCGCATCGACGAACGGGCGCTCGCGGCACGGCTCGACGATCCGCGGATGCCGGACGTCGATCTGATGATCCGGACCTCCGGCGAGCAGCGGGTCTCGAACTACCTCCTCTGGCAGGCCGCCTACGCCGAGCTCGTGTTCACCGACGTCCTCTGGCCCGACTTCGACGAGACCGAGCTGGCGCGGTGCGTCGCCGCCTACCAGGCGCGCGACCGGCGGTACGGCGGCGCCGAGGACCGTCCCGTCGGTCCGCCGGACGCACCGGCGTGAGCGGCGCCCGCGTCGCCGCCGTCTGCACCGGCGCCGCCCGCGCGCACGCCTTCGGGGACCGGACCGAGACGACGGCGATCGACAAGCGCCCCGTCGCGGGGCCCGTCGCCGTCGGTCCGGAGGGGCTGGATGGCGACGTCCAGGTCGACCGGCGGTTCCACGGCGGCGTCGACCGGGCCGTGTACGCCTACGCCGAGGAGGACGCCGACCACTGGGTCGGGGCGCTGCGCCGCGATCTTCCGGCGGGGACGTTCGGCGAGAACCTCCGGACCCGCGGGCTCGACGTCTCGGGTGCACGGGTCGGCGCGGTCTGGCGGACGGCCGGTGGCGTCGAGCTCGAGGTCTCGGGACCGCGGCTGCCCTGCCGCACGCTCCAGGGCTTCCTCGACGTCGCGGACATGATCCAGCGGTTCGTCGCGGCCGGACGACCCGGCGCGTACCTCCGCGTCCGCCGGCCGGGGGCGGTCCGGGCCGGTGAGCGACTGCGGGTGGTCGACGCCGGCGAGGGGCCGACGGTGGCCGAGGTGATGGCCTTGCGGCGCGGTCGGGTCACGACCGACCAGCTGCGCCGCCTGGTGGCCTGCGAGGCGCTCGTGCCCGACCTCCGGGACTGGGCGCGGGGGGCGCTCGCCGAACGGTGAGGGTCAGGTGCCCTTCGGGTGCCAGACAGTCTTCACGTCGCACCACGCCGTGATGCGGTCGACGCCCCGGGGCTCGGCCGTCCAGTCCGGCTCGGCCGCCGGTGCGGGGCGGACGCGCGTCACGTCCTCGGCGGCGAGCACCTCGAGGGCCGCCAGCTCCTCGACGGTCGCGCCGGCCATGCCGGTGAGGTCCAGCCCGTCGACGTCGAGGTGGCCGGCCAGCACCGGCGCGAGCTCGTCGCGCTGCCCCGTCAGCACGTTCACGACCCCGCCGGGGACGTCGGAGGTCGCGAGCACCTCGGCCAGGGTCACCGCCGGCAGCGGCCGGTCCTCGCTCGCGACGACGACCACGGCGTTCCCGGCGACGAGCGCCGGCGCGACGACAGAGGTCAGGCCCAGCAGCGCCGAGGCCCGCGGGGCGACGATCCCGACGACCCCGACCGGCTCGGGCGCCGAGAGGTTGAAGAACGGGCCCGCGACCGGGTTCACGCTGCCCGCGACCTGCGCGAACTTGTCGGTCCAGCCGGCGTACCAGACCCAGCGGTCGACGGCGGCGGCGACCTCCGCCGCGGCGGCCTCGGCGTCGCCGGCCGCTGCGGCGAGCTCGGCGGTGAACTGCGCCGCCCGGCCCTCGAGCATCTCGGCGACCCGGTACAGGACCTGACCGCGGTTGTACGCGGTCGCCCCGGCCCACCGCGGCTGCGCGGCGCGGGCCGCCACGACCGCGTCGCGGACGTCCTTGCGGCTGGCGCGGGCCGCGTTCGCGAGGAACGCGCCGTCGTGGCCGCGCACCTCGAGGGTCCGTCCCGATTCGGACCGCGGGAACGCCCCGCCGATGAACAGCTTGGACGTCCGCCGGACGTCGAGACGCTCGCTCATGCCCCACCCTCCCCGGCCGGCACGAGGTAGGCGGCGAGGCCCTGGCGGCCGCCCTCGCGCCCGAACCCGGACTCCTTCACGCCGCCGAACGGACTGGTCGGATCGAAGCGGTTGAACGTGTTCGCCCAGACGACGCCGGCCCGCAGGCGATCGGCCAGCCAGAGGATCCGTGAGCCCTTCTCGGTCCAGATGCCGGCCGACAGCCCGTACGGCGTGTTGTTCGCCTTCGCGACCGCCTCCTCGGGCGTCCGGAACGTCAGGACCGAGAGCACCGGGCCGAAGATCTCCTCCTGCGCGATGCGGGAGGACTGGGCGACCCCGGTGAACACGGTCGGCCGGAACCAGTGGCCGCGGTCCGGCAGGGTGCAGCCGGTGTCCCACCGCTCGGCCCCCTCGGCCTCGCCGGCGGCGGCCAGTTCGGTGATGCGGGCCAGCTGCGCCGCCGAGTTGACCGCCCCGACGTCCGTGTTCTTGTCGAGCGGATCGCCGAGGCGCAGCGTCGCCATGCGGTGCTGCAGGCGGGCGACCACGGCGTCGTGGACCGACTCCTCGACGAGCAGCCGCGAGCCGGCGCAGCAGACGTGGCCCTGGTTGAAGAAGATGCCGTCGACGATCCCCTCGATGGCCTGGTCCAGCGGCGCGTCGGCGAACACGATGTTCGCGGCCTTCCCGCCGAGCTCCAGCGTCAGGCGGCGTCCGGTCCCGGCCAGTGCGCGCTGGATGTCCTTCCCGACGGCGGTCGAGCCGGTGAACGCGACCTTGTCGACCCCGGGGTGGCGGACCAGCGCCGCGCCCGTGGCGCCGGCGCCGGTCACGATGTTAAGCACGCCCGGCGGGAGGTCGGCCTGCTCGCAGAGCTCCGCGAACCGCAGCGCCGTCAGCGGGGTCGTCTCGGCCGGCTTCAGCACGACCGTGTTCCCGGTGGCCAGCGCCGGGGCGACCTTCCAGGCCAGCATCAGCAGCGGGAAGTTCCAGGGGATGACCTGGCCGGCGACGCCGAGCGGCCGGGGTGCGGGGCCGAGTCCGGCCCAGTCCAGCTTGTCGGCCCAGCCGGCGTGGTGGAACAGGTGCGCGGCGGCGGTCGGGACGTCGAAGTCGCGGGTCTCGCGGATCGGCTTGCCGTTGTCGACCGTCTCGAGCACGGCGAACTCGCGGGCCCGCTCCTGGAGCAGCCGCGCCAGCCGGAACAGGTACTTCCCCCGCTCGCGCCCGGGCAGCGCCGACCAGGCCGGGAAGGCGTCCCGCGCGGCGGCGACGGCGCGGTCGACGTCGGCCGGCCCGGCGACGGCGACGTCGGCGAGGTGCTCCTCGGTCGCGGGGGAGTGCGTCGGCATCGTCGCGCCGTCGGCCGGCTCGACCCAGGCGCCGCCGATGAACAGCCGGCCCTGCGGCACGGTCCCGAGGCGGGCCAGTTCGCGGGCCTCCGGGGCCGGGGCGTACTCCCAGGCCGGGGCGCCGAGGTCGACGGCGTAGCGGGACACGGGCGTTCCTGTCAGTCGATCGGGACGCGGTCGGCGCTGCCGTACACGCCGGTCGTCAGCTTCTGCCGCTGCAGCAGCAGGTCGGTCAGCAGGCTCGAGGCACCGATCCGGAACCGGTCCGGCGTCAGCCAGGCCGGTCCGGCGATCTCGTTCACGACGACGAGGTACCGGACGGCCTCCTTCGTCGTCCGTACGCCGCCGGCGACCTTCACCCCGCGGGCCTCCCCGGTCAGCGCGGCGAAGTCCCGGACGGCCTCGAGCATCACGACCGCGACGGGGAGGGTCGCGTTCGTCGCCGTCTTCCCCGTCGACGTCTTGATCGTGTCGGCGCCGGCCACCAGCGCCAGCCAGGACGCCCGGCGGACGTGGTCGTAGGTCGCGAGCTCGCCCGTCTCGAGGATGACCTTCAGGTGCGCGTCACCGCAGGCCTCCTTCACCGCGACGATCTCGTCGAAGACCTTCGCGACGTCACCCGCGAGGAACGCGCCGCGGTCGATGACCATGTCGATCTCGTCGGCGCCGGCGGCGACCGCCTCGCTCGTGTCGGCGAGCTTCACCGCGAGGCTCGCGCGGCCCGACGGGAACGCGGTCGCGACCGAGGCGACGAGGACGTCGGTGCCGACCACCGCCTCGACGGCCGTGGCCACGAGGTCGGGGTAGACGCAGACGGCGGCGACCGACGGGACGCGGGGGTCGGCGGGGTCGGGGCGGACGGCGCGGGCGCAGAGGGACCGCACGCGGCGGGGGGTGTCCGCCCCCTCGAGGGTCGTGAGGTCCATCGTCCGGATCGCGAGGTCGATCGCGGCGGCCTTGCTCTCCCGCTTGATCGACCGCGTCGCCAGGGTCGCGGCCCGCTTCTCGACGCCCCAGGCGTCGACGCCGGGGAGCGCGTCGAGGAGCCGTCGCAGCGCGGCGGTCGACCGGGCCGCGTCGCGGGGGTCGACGTCCACCCCCGGCAGCGCCAGCGTCGATCCCACGATGACCTCCGGACCCGGGGCGGCGGGCGGGGTCAGGCCCCGGCGATCAGCCGCGCGGCGCGCTCGGGGTCGGGGAAGGAGGACTGGGCCCCGAGCCGGGTCACGCTGTCCGCCGCGCAGCGTAGGGCCGCGGCGAGGGCGGCCTCCTCGCCGTCCCCGGCGGCCAGCCGGGCCGCGAACGCACCGACGAACGCGTCGCCGGCCCCGGTGGTGTCCACGGCCGCGACCACCGGCGCGGGGCGCCGCAGGACGCGCCCGTCCGCACCGACCAGGGCGGCCCCGTCGGCACCGAGGGTGACGAGCAGTCGCACGCCGGCGTCCCGGGCGAACGCGGTCAGCACGGCGTCGGTCCCGGCGTCCGCCCCCGCGAGCGCCGCCAGCTCGCCCTCGTTCGGCACCAGCCACGTCGTCGCCGCGAGCAGCGCGTCGTCGAGCGCGGCGGCCGGCGCCGGGTTCAGGACGGTGGTGGCACCGCGGGCCCGGGCCGCGGCGAAACCGGCCGCCGTGGCGGCCTGGGGGACCTCGAGCTGCCCGACGACGACCGTCGCGGCGTCCCCGGCGACCGTCGCGGCGACGTGGTCCGGATCGAGCCGGTCGTTCGCCCCGGGGACGACGACGATGCGGTTGGTGCCGTCGTCCTCGACCCAGATCTGGGCGACGCCGCTGGCGACGTCCGCCGCCTCGGTGATCGCCGTCGCGTCGACGCCCCTCCGGGCCAGCTCGGCACGGGTCTGCGCCGCATGGGCGTCCGCCCCGAGGCAGGCGACGAACGCGACGTCGGCGCCGGCCAGGCGGGCCATCACGGCCTGGTTCGCGCCCTTCCCGCCGAAGTGCGTCGAGAACCGCCGTCCGAGCAGGGTCTCGCCCGCGGCGGGCGCCCGGCTCGTCTCGACGACGAGGTCGACGTTCGCGCTGCCGACGACGAGGACACGGGGCTCAGCCACGGGCCGGCCGTCCCACCAGCGCGGTCTGCCGACTGAGCGCGACCAGTCGACCGTCGGCGTCCCAGACGTCGCCGTCCTCCTCGAACGTCCCGGTGGTCAGCGCCCGCGTCGTGAACCTCGTCGCCAGCCACCCGGGCGCCGGTCGCGCCCGGACCTGGACGGTCAGCTCGATGGTCGGCGCCCAGGCGGCCGAGGCGGCGCGGAGGTCGAACACCGCCGGGGGGTAGGCGTCGGCGACGAACAGCAGGCCGAGCGTGTCGACCGCGTCGGCGTCGTCCCACCGGCACCAGCCGCCGGTCACCCCGGCGTCGGTCGCCCGACCGACGGCCCACCCGAGGTGCTCCAGGGGCATGCGGTGCCGGAGGCGGTGGAAGATCTCGGGGGCGGTGAACCCGGGGGCCTCGGTCGGCGCGTCCTCGAGCCCGTCGACCGGCGGCCACGGCGGCGGGGTCAGCCGGACGTCGGTCGGTCCGTCGGCGGCGTCGAGGTCCCCGAACGCGCCGAGGACGCGGACGACCTCGCGGCCGTCCTGGACCAGCCGGGCCTGCACGGTCCGCGAGCGCCGGCCGTCCCGGACCAGCTCGGTCTCGATCACGGCCGGGGCGACGGCCGCGGGGGCGAGGAAGTGGGCGGTCACCGTCAGCGGGTCGGGGCGCTCGGCCCGCTCCGCCATCGCCCGGGCGACGAGCGCAAGCAGGTACCCGCCGTTCGGTGCGGCGTCGTCGGTCACGCGCCAGCCGGGCCGGACCGCGGTCGTGAACCGGTCCGCGTCGGTCCGCGTCACGGCGGTGTCGGCCTCGAAGCGGCTCGTCACGCGGACCCCCGGCGCACCGGTCCGGACGACCGCCGCGGCTAGCATCCTACGAGCCTCGGTGCCGCGGCCCGGGTCCCGACCCGCCGTCGCCGCGCCACCGTCACGACCCGCCCCCGCCCCCGTCCGAGGACGCCGCCGCCGTGCCCGACGCCCCCACCGCCGACGCCGAGGGCCTCGCCCCGAGCGTCGAGGTCACGCTCCCGACGCTCGTCGAGCTGTGCAAGAAGCGCGGCCTGATCTTCCCGTCCTCCGAGATCTACGGCGGGTTCCGCTCGACCTGGGACTACGGCCCGCTCGGCGTCGAGCTGAAGGAGAACGTCAAGCGGCAGTGGTGGCGGGCGATGGTGCAGCTCCGCGACGACGTCGTCGGGCTCGACGCCTCCATCCTGATGCACCCGAAGGTCTGGGAGGCCTCGGGTCACGTCGCGAACTTCTCGGACCCGCTCGTCGAGTGCATGAAGTGCCACAAGCGGTTCCGGCAGGACCACCTCGAGGAGCAGGTCGCGGCCGGGACGCTCGAGCGCATGGCCTGCCCCGAGTGCGGCGGCGCCTTCACCGAGCCGAAGCAGTTCAACCTGATGTTCAAGACGTTCGCGGGTCCGGTCGAGGATGAGAACGCGGTCGTGTGGCTGCGGCCCGAGACCGCGCAGGGCATGTTCGTGGACTTCGCGACGGTCCAGCGGACCAGCCGCCTGAAGGTCCCGTTCGGCATCGCGCAGATGGGCAAGTCGTTCCGGAACGAGATCACCCCGGGGAACTTCGTGTTCCGCACGCGCGAGTTCGAGCAGATGGAGATGGAGTTCTTCGTCGTCCCCGGGACCGACGAGGAGTGGCACCAGTACTGGATCGACGCCCGCCGCGCCTGGTACGAGGGGCTCGGGATCCGGCCCGAGAACCTCCGGATCCGCGAGCACGCCGCCGACGAGCTGTCCCACTACGCGAAGCGGACGGTCGACCTCGAGTTCTTCTTCCCCGACGCGTCGATGGGGTGGTCGGAGCTCGAGGGCATCGCGAACCGGACCGACTTCGACCTCAAGGCGCACGAGGCCGCGAGCGGGCAGGACCTCAGCTACTTCGACCCGGCGACCGAGCAGCGGTACCACCCCTTCGTCATCGAGCCGGCCGCCGGCGCGACCCGTGCGACGCTGGCCTTCCTGTACGACGCGTACCGGGTCGAGAAGGCCCCCGACGCGAAGGGCGAGGAGCAGGAGCGCGTCGTGCTCCGGCTCGACCCGCGCCTGGCGCCGTACCAGGTCGCGGTGCTGCCGCTCTCGAAGAAGCCCGAGCTGACCGCCGTCTCGCGCGAGCTGTTCGACGTCCTGAAGGTCGACTGGATGGTCGAGCACGACGAGACCCAGTCGATCGGGCGGCGGTACCGCCGTCAGGACGAGATCGGCACGCCGGCCTGCGTCACCGTGGACTTCGAGACGCTCGAGGACCGTTCGGTCACCGTCCGCGACCGCGACACGATGTCGCAGGAGCGCGTCTCGATCGACCGGCTGCCCGGGTACCTCGGCGAGCGGATCCCGCGCCGCTGACGCTCAGCCCCGGCGGTCCCGGACGGCGACCTCGAGCGCGGCGACCCGATCGGTCAGCGCCCGGACGGCCCGCATCATCGTCGCGGTGCCGACCAGCACCGCCGCGACCGCCAGCGTCGTCGTCCAGACCACCAGCGCCGCCGGGACGTCCCCGTCGCGCAGCGCCAGCGTCCCGCCACCGGTCCCCGCCACGGCCACGGCGTACGCCATGATCCGTGCGGCCCGCGACGCGACCGCCAGCTCGCGGGCGGGGCCGGGCGTCGCGTCGGACGCGGGACCGGGGGTGGACGGCGGTTCGGACATGCGCCGAGCGTAGGCTCGGGGCTCGGTCGGGACCGGAGCGAACCGTGAGCGACGTGCCCGCGGTCGTGGCGCTGGACGGTCCCGTCCGGCCGTACGCGTGGGGTTCGCGGACGCTCCTGGCGGAGCTCCGCGGGACGCCGCCGGCCGACGGGCCGGAGGCCGAGGTCTGGTTCGGGGCCCACCCGTCGGCGCCGGCGCTGGCCCGCCTGCCGGGCGGTCCGCGGCCGCTCGGGGGCCCGGGGCTGCCGGCCCCGCGCTTCCTCCTGAAGCTCCTCGCCGCCGGTGCGCCCCTCTCGATCCAGCTGCACCCCGACCGCGAGGCCGCCGCCGCCGGGTTCGCCGCCGAGGACGCCGCCGGCGTCCCGCGTGACGCCGCCCACCGGACCTACCGCGATCCGTACGACAAGCCCGAGCTGCTGCGCGCGCTGACGCCGATGCGGCTGCTGGTCGGCGCACGGCCCGACGCCGAGGCCCTCGCCGTCGTCGACGCGCTGCTGCCGGGGCACGCGGACGTCCGGGCCGCCGTCGCCGACGGGCTCCGCGCGGCCGTCGCCGTCCTCCTCGACGCCCGGCCCGAGGTCACCGACGCGCGGCTCGCGACGCTCCGGACCGTCGTCGCCGCTCCGGACGCGGACGATGCCGCTCCCGCCGGGGCGGTCGCCGTCGTCCGCGAGCTGCTCGCCCACCATCCGGCCGACCCCGGGGTCCTCGTCGGGGCGCTCCTGCGGCCCGTCGACCTCGCGCCGGGCGGGGCGGTGTTCGTCCCGGCGGGCCTGCCGCACGCCTATCTGTCCGGGCTCGGCGTCGAGGTGATGCGCGCCTCGGACAACGTCGTCCGCGGCGGGCTGACGTCGAAGCACGTCGACGTCGCCGCGCTCGTCCGCCTGCTCGACCCCGCGCCGTACGAGGCCCGGGTCGCGACCGTCGCCGTGGACGGCTGGCGGCGCCACGACGCCCCGACCGACGCGTTCGAGCTGCGCGAGGCGGAGGGGGACGGTCCGCGGGACCTGCCCGCCGCAGCCGGGCCGCGGATCGTGCTCTGCGCCGGAGGCGCGGCCTCGGTCGCCGCGGAGGGGGACAGCGTCGCCCTGCGTCCGGGGACGGCCGCGTACGTGCGGCCGGGGGTGGACGTCGTCGTCGCCGCCCATGGCCTCGTCCTGGCCGCGGCCTGAGGTCGGCCGCCGCGGGGACCGTCCGGTCCCGGCCCGCCGTCGGCGTCAGGCCGTCGGCGCCGGCACGTCCGACAGCGGGTGGGGGAGGCCGCACCACCGCGTGAACGCCAGCGCGGCGGCGTCGCCGGCCGCGGGATCCACCGCCAGGCGGAGCCGCGGCCGGGGCGGGTCGAGCACGATGCGGCGCTCGATCAGCCGGGCCCCGCGTGCCAGGGTCGCGGTCACGGTCGCCCCCGACCCGCGGGCCCGGAGGTACGCCGGCAGGTCGTCGGCGCCGAGCGTCTCGCCGTCGAGGGCGAGCAGGCGGTCGCCCCCGCTGACGCCGGCCCGCCAGGCCGCGCCGCCGCGCAGGGCCGTGCGGACCGCGACGCCGGTCTCGGCGGGTCCGACGACGAGGCCCAGCTCGGGGACGTCGGCCGGACCGTCCTCCTGGAGCGTCAGGCCGACGGCGCCGAGCAGGGGCGCGACGTCGGGACGGATCGGGCGATCGACCAGCTCGTCGCACCGGCGAGCGAGGTCGTCGTCCCCGACCCGGGCCAGCGCGGCGAGGACGTCGTCCTCGGTGAATCCGACGCGGCGGGCGTCCGGGTCGCGGCCGTGCCGGACCCAGAGGTCGCGGAGCACCCCGTCCAGCCCCGGACCGTCCGGGTCGGCGGCGCGGAGCCGCAGGTCCAGCTCGAACGCGACCAGCGCGCCGTGGCCGTAGTAGTCGGTCCCGGCGTTCGGGGTGTTCTCGTCCCGCCGGTAGTGCTTCGTCCACGCGGTGCGCGACGCGTCGCGGAGCGACTGCAGGTCGGCGCCCGGCGTGCGGTCGACGGCGTCGCGCAGCGCGTCCAGTCCCACGAGGAGGTCGGCGACGCCCCAGACGCCGGCGCGGGCCGGCAGCACCCGGTCGTAGTACGACGTCCAGCCCTCGGCGACCCAGAGCGACGGCGTCAGGACCGGCCGGTCGAGCGGCGGGTCGACCAGCGCGGCGGGGATCAGCCGGCGGACGTTCCAGAGATGGAGGTGCTCGTGGGACAGGAGGCCGAGGAGGCGCCGCCGCCGGGCCGGGTCGCCGTCCGCGTGGGGCGGGAACGAGACGACGCAGCCGTCGCGGTGCTCGAGGCCACCGCCCTGGCCCTCGACCGCGATCACCGTGTACCGCGGGGTCGGGAGGTCGCCGTCGAAGAGGTCGACGGCCGCCTCGGCCAGTCGTCCGAGGTCGGCGGCCAGCCGGTCGACGTCGAGCCCGGCGCCGTGACCGGCCCAGACGACGCGGTGCTCGACGCCGCGGACGTCGACGGTCGCCGTGCGGTGCGGACCGACCTCGAAGGCGGCGTCGACGAGGTGCGCGTGGTCGTCCGCCACGTACGGGCCGGAGCCCGCCCCCGGGAGCAGCGCGACGACGTCGTCGACGCCGGGGATCGTCACGTGGTGTGGACGGTGGCGGGCCGGCTCGAAGGCCGGGAACGTCGCCGCCCCGACGAGCAGCGCGTGACGGTCGTCGACGTGGTTCGTCCGCACGCCGAGGTCGTGCGCGTACCACTCGAGGTCGATCGTGACGGGCCCGACGACCGGCGGGAGCTCCCAGGCGCTGACGTCGGTCTGCATGAGGGGGAGGGGGTCGCCGTCGGCGTCGCGGGCGACGACGCGCTGCAGGTGGTGCACGTAGTCCCGGACGACGTAGCTGCCCGGCGTCCAGGTGGCGACGACCAGCCGGCCGCCGTCGCCCGTCGCGTCGCCCGGGACCGTCATCCGGACCGCGACGAGGTGCTGCTCGCGGGCGTCGAGGTCGACGGCGTAGGTGACCGGCTCCACGCGCCCCCCGTCGGCCCGCCGCACCGGGTCGCGCCGGGCGGCACCGTCGAGGCTACTGACGCCACCGGTAGCCTCGTCCGGACGCGTGCGGCGCGGAGGTCCCCCGACCCGGCGCCGCGGGAGGGAGCCGTCGATGCCGGGACTGCCGCTGGCCGACCGCCACGAGACGATCCTCCCACCGGTGACCGACGAGGTGCGCGAGGCGTTCCGCGCCGCGCTGACGCTGGACCGCGGGGCGAGGAAGATCGCCGTCGGCGAGCTCGTCGCCGAGCACCCGACCTACCTCGAGGGCTGGGCCGAGCTCTCGACCCTGGCCGGCGAGCCGATCGAGGCGTACGCCTACGCCAGGGTCGGCTACCACCGCGGGCTCGACGCGCTGCGGGGCAACGGCTGGGGCGGCAGCGGGCTGGTGCGGTGGTCGGTCGCGTCGAACCGCCCGTTCCTGACCTGCCTCGTCCGGCTCCGCGAGTCGGCCCGCGCCATCGGCGAGACCGCGGAGGTGACCCGGATCGACGCGTTCCTCCGCGACCTCGACCCGGACTGGGACGACGCGTACCTGCCGGTCTGACGGCGCGACGGGGGAGCGGATGGCGGGACGGATCGTCCGCGAGGACGTCGAGGCCCTGCGGGCCCAGGCCGACATCGTCGCCGTCGTCGGGGACTACACGCAGCTGCATCGCGCGGGGAAGTCGTGGAAGGGGCTCTGCCCGTTCCACACCGAGCGGACGCCGTCGTTCACCTGCACGCCGGACGGCAACTTCTTCCACTGCTTCGGCTGCGGCGCGAGCGGCGACGTCTACGACTTCCTCCAGCGCGTCGAGGGGCTCGACTTCCCGGAGTCCGTCGAGGCGCTGGCCCGCCGCACCGGGTTCCCGCTGCGCTACGAGCAGCTCTCGGCCCGCGACCGTCAGGCGGTCGGGGAGCGGTCCAGGCTGGTCGAGGTCACGCGCCTCGCGCGCGAGCACTACGTCGCCCGCCTCCTCGGCGAGGAGGGGACCGCGGCCCGGACCTACCTGAAGGAGCGGGGCTTCGGTCGGCCCGAGGCCGACGCGTTCGCGCTCGGGTACGCGACCGAGGCCTGGGATGACCTCTCGCGGGCGCTGACCGGTGCGGGGGTCGCGGCCGAGGACCTCGTGAAGGTCGGGCTGAGCGTGCGCAACGACCGGGGCGGGCTCCGCGACCGGTTCCGGGCCCGCGTCGTGTTCCCGATCATGGACGCGCGCGGGGACGTGATCGGGTTCGGCGGCCGAATCCTGCCGGGGATCGACCACGGCGACTTCGAACCGCCGAAGTACCTGAACTCGCCCGAGACCTCGCTGTACCGGAAGTCCCGCGTCCTGTACGGGGTCCCGCAGGCGCGGCAGGCGATCGTCGCGCGCGGTCGGGTGCTGGTCTGCGAGGGCTACACCGACGTCATCGCGCTGCACCAGGCCGGGTTCGCGAACGCGGTCGCGACCTGCGGGACCGCCGTCGGCGCGGAGCACCTCCGCGCGCTGGCGCGGTACGCGCCCGAGGTCGTGCTGGCCTTCGACGCGGACCGGGCCGGGATCCAGGCCGCGGAGCGCGCCTGGGAGGCCGCGCGGGAGGTCGCGGCCGGCGGCTCGACGCCGCTGCACCTCAGCGTCCTGCCGCTCCCGACCGGCCGCGATCCGGCGGACCTCGCCCGCGAGGGCGGGGCCGAGGGCGTCGAGGCCGCCGTCGCCGCCGCGCAGCCGGTGGTGCCGTTCCTGCTCCGGGCGCGCCTGGCCGACGCCGACCTCGCGACCGACCAGGGGCGGACCGCGGCCCTGCGCGCCGCGCTCGAGGTGCTCGGGCGCGAGCCGGACGCCGACCTCCGCCGCGTCTGGGCCCGCGACGAGATCGCCCGGCCGCTGGGGGTGGCCTACGACTTCGTCGTGGCGACCGCCGGCCGCATGGGCGTGACCCTCGACGCCGTCGCGGGGGTCGCGGCCCGGCGGCGCGATCCGGCCGCCCGCGGCGCCGTCGCGGTCGACGCCCGGGGCGCCGCGACCGCCGAGGTCCGCCTGGAGCGGGCGGTGCTGCGGGCGGTGCTGCAGGTGCCGCGGCTGCTGCCGGCCGCGGCGGCCGAGCTCGCGGCCGAGGCGTTCCGCCACCCGGTGGCGCGGACGGTCTGGGAGGCCGTCGCCGCCGCGGGGGGTCCGGGGGCGGCCGTCGACGCCGTCGCCGCGGCGGCGGCCGACGACGACGTCAGGGGTCACGTGCGTGCCATCGCGCTGGAGGAGGACCCGGCCGAGGCCGGCGATCCGGCGCTGCGGGCCGAGGCGGTCCGTGACCTCGTCAGCCGCCTGCTGGAACGCCGCCTCGAGGGGGAGGAGGCGGGGCTGCGGGACCGGCTCGCCGCGGCTGACGCGGCCGACGACGCCACGGCGCGCGCCGAGGCGCTCCGGGCCCTCCAGGAGCTCGGCCGCCGCCGGAGGGCGCTGCGCGAGCCCGCCCCGGAGGGAGCCGGACCGGCCGGGGGCCCGGAGGCGTCGGAGGGGGCCTGAGGGGCGTGTCGCACCCCCTCCGTACGGTGACGTCATGACCACCGACGTGCTCGGCGCCGTCCCGATCGCCCTCCCGTTCGACGACGAGGGCGACGCCCCGGTGCCCTTCACCCTGACCGCCGCCGCCCATCGCGCCCTCGACCCGGCCGACGTCCCGGGCCTCCGGGTCGTCCCGGACCGGCCCGCCGCGTCGCCCGCGCCACCGACGTCGGAGGAGGTCGACGACCTCCGCCCGGCGCAGGCACGGGCGCTCCGCCGCTCGGGGATGCGGGCCGTGACGATCGCCGCCGCCATGGGAGTCGACGTCGACCTCGTCACCACGTGGACGGCGGATCTCGCCGCGGTGCCCCGTGAGCGGGTCGTCCCGTTCCGGACCCCCGACCCGCGCCCGGCGCAGCCGGTCGCGGCCGGGCCCATCCGGCTCGGGTCCGGGCGATCGGCGGCCGGCATCGGGCTGGCCGTCGCGCTCGCGCGCATCGACGCCGACGGCCGGGCGGTCACGCTGATCGACGATCGTCCGGCGGTCCTCGCCGCCGCCCTCCGCGCCGTCCGGTCCGGGTTGGCCCCGGCGCCCGGGACGGTCCGGGTCGCGGCCCGGGTCGGACCGGATGACGCGATCGACCGCTGGCGGGCGGACCTGGCCCGGGTGCTCGAGGTCCCGGCGGACCGCGTGGTCGTCGGACGCCGGCACGGCGCGGCCTCCGCGGACCGCGTCGAGATCACGGTCCGCATCGTCGACGCCCGGCTCGCGGGTCTCCTGGACGCCTGGGCCGGCGCGGTCGTGGGTCCCGATGCGGCCGTCGCCGTCGGCGGCTGACGGGCGGGTCGCGCCCGGGTGGTGCGGGGAGGGGCTCCGGGGGTGGGACTCGAACCCACAAACCTTTCGGTTAACAGCCGACTGCTCTGCCATTTGAGCTACCCCGGAAGGGTCCCGACCGCGTGGACGCGGGCGGACGGCGGAGTGTAGCCGCGGGCCCGCTCCGGCCCGGGTGCGGTCGGGCCCGCTCAGCGCGGCAGGTCGACCTGCTTGAACTCGTGGACCATCGGCTCGCCCTCGACAAGCTCGACGATCCGCTCGACACGGCGCCGGGCCAGCGCCGCGTCGCCCTCGGGCCGGTCGAGGACGCGGACGAACACGGCCCGGTCGGACCCGAGGAACGTCGGCACGCCCCAGACCTCGCGGGCGACCATCCGAGCGTGACCGTCGCGCAGGGCCGGTAGGCCGGCGGCGGCGTCGTCGACCAGCCCCGGGTCGGCGCCGGCGCGTCCCAGCGCCTCGCGGACGCGGGCGGGGTCCCGCAGATCCTCGCCGTGGTCGTGGCGCAGCGCGAACAGCTCGACGTGGACGTCCGGGAACCGCTCGGGGTCGCGGGCGCGGACGAGCTCGGCGACGGCCAGCGCGAGGACTCCGGACTGCGCCAGCGCGTCGTCGCGGTCCCAGACGGCCGGCTCGCCGTCCTCGACCTTGTTCTGGGTCAGGGAGTACGGCTCGAAGGTCACGTCCCAGTCCGCGCCACCCCGCAGCGCCGCGACGACGTGCTCGTTCGCGTTGCGGGCGAAGGGGCAGAGATAGTCGTAGGTGATCCCGAACCGCATCCTCATCCTCCGATCAGCCGAGCAGACAGGCGGGCAGGTCGCCGAGCGGCGCCGCGCAGGCGGTCTGCACGGCGCGCAGCGTCAGTCCGAACGCGAACAGGGAACCCCATGCGAGGCCGAGGTAGGCGCGGCGGTCCCGGCGCAGCGCCGCCAGCCTCCCGCCGACCAGCGCGATCAGCGGGAACAGCGAGCCGTAGAGGTAGTGGAGCCACGCGTCGTCCATACCGGTGACGACGCGCCGCCCGATCAGCAGCAGGATCAGGCCGGTGACCGTCTGGACCACGAGCAGGTTCTCGGTCCAGTGCTGGACGGCCCGCAGGCCGTCGGGCAGGTCGTCGCGGCGTCGCAGCCACAGGACGAGCGCCCAGGCCATGATGACGACGAACGCCAGCACCACGACGGTCCCGAGCACCCGGTGGAACGCGGTCATGACCGGGCCTCGCGGCGCGAGGTCAGCCAGGCGCCGAGGATGACGAGGGCCGACCCCGCGAGCGCCAGCGGGTGGACCCGCTCACCGAGGACGACGACGCCGAGGACGACGGCGACGACCGGGACGAAGTAGATCGCGATCGAGCCGCGCGGGGCGCCGACCCGACCGATCAGGGTAGCGACGGCGACGAACGCGACGGCGCTGCCGAGCACGCCCAGCGGCAGCATGGCGAGGACCGACGGCCAGGCGAAGGTCGAGTCACCGAGGCCGACCAGCGCGAACGGCAGCACGACGGCGATGCCGCCGAGCTGCGCCCGCGACATCACCGCGAGCGATCCGTACCGCTGCTGCAGCGGGGTGACGAGCGTCGCGGAGAGGCCGTAGAGGAACGCGGCGAGCAGCGCGAGGAGCGCGCCGAGGAACGTCAGCGGATCGCCGAGGCCGTCGGCCGGGACCTCGGGGAACGAGACGAGGACGATGCCGACGAACCCCACGCCGAGGCCCAGGGTCTGCGAGCGGCGCGGCAGGTCCCGCGCGAGGATCGCGGTCCAGAGGACCGTCCAGAGCGGCATCGAGCCGTTGATCATGCCGGCCACGGACGAGTCGATCCACTGCTGCGCGACGGGGAACAGCATCAGGGGGATGCCCAGCCAGATCACGCCGATCGCGGCGGCGCGCCGGGCGTCGGCCGGTTCCAGCCGCGTCCGCCGCGTCCGCGGGATGGACCACAGCGTGAGCGCGCCGAGCGAGAGCCGCGCCAACGTGATGACGGCCGGCGCGAGGGCGCGCAGGCCGATCTCCATGAACAGGAAGGACGACCCGAAGACGACGGCCGTCGTGGCCAGCAGCCCCCAGTCGGTGGGGGCGAACGCCGCGTCCGAGAGGCCCCGGGCCGTCATCGGGACGCGCGAGCGCACGTCGGCGCCGGTCGGACCGTTCTGGGTCGCGGTCATGCGCCGCCCGCATCCGGGTCGGCGGGGGGACCGACCGCTACGGTCGGTGAGGCTAGCGACCGGCCCCCGCGCGCCCCGGGCGTGCGCCGCCGCACCGTCCCGGAGCGTCCGATGCGGAGCGTCCTCGGCCTCGACGGCTGCCCGACCGGATGGGTCGCCGTCTGGCTCGTGGACGGCGCGGTGTCCGAGGTCGCCGTTGTCGACGACGTCGCGGCGGCGCTCGCGCACCGCCGCGTCACCCGGATCGGTGTCGACATGCCGGTGGGGCTGGTCGACGGGCTCCGGGACACCGACGCCGCGGCGCGCGCGCGGCTGCCGGGTCGGGCGTCCAGCGTGTTCTCCACCGCGCCGCGGACCGTGGTCGAGGGGTGGCGGGACGGCGCGCTCACGACGCACGCGGCGGCCTCCGCCGCAGCCGTCCGTGTCACCGGCCAGGGCCTCAGCCAGCAGGCCTGGCGACTGGTCCCGAAGATGGCCGAGGTCGAGGCCGCGGCCGCGGCCGGGACGCGGCTGACCGAGGTGCATCCCGAGCTCGCGTTCGCCACCGTCGCGGGCGGGCCGCTGCCGCGGAAGCGCAGCTGGCCCGGCGTCCGGGAGCGCGATCGCGTCCTGCGCGGTCTCGGCGTCCGGCTGCCGCACCGGTTCCCGCGGGACACCGAGGCCGCGCCCGACGACGTCCTCGACGCCGCGGTCTGCGCCTGGGTCGCGGACGGGCTGGCCGGGGCGCCGGGTCGGATCGAACGGGTGCCGGGTCGGATTGCCCAGCGCGCCCACGGGCGTCCGATCGTCATCACGGTCCGCCACCGGGAGGGCGGTCCGCTGCGCCGGCGGCCGGCGGCCTGAGCCGCGTCCGTGTCAGCCCGCGACGAGCAGCCCGGTCGCGACCATCGCCGCCGCGACGCCGAGCGTCTGCAGGCGGCCGAGTCGCTCGCGCAGGACCTGGCGCGCCAGCAGCAGGGCGACGACGGGGTACAGCGAGGACAGCAGCGCCGAGACGCTGAGCAGGCCCCCGCGGGCGGCCAGCACGAACAGCACGTTCGCGGTGGTGTCCGTCACGCCGGACAGGAGCACGTGCCGCCGCGCTCCGCCCAGCGGCGCCGGCCGGACGAGCGCCCGCAGCACCGGGTACGCGACGGCGCCGGTCGCGATGCGGGCGCCGACGAGCGGCCAGAGTCCCGACGACGCGGGCGTCAGCGCGAGGACGATGAAGAACGCGCCGAACATCGTCCCGCCGCCGAGCGCCTGGAGGACCGGGGCCAGCTGCGTGGTGCTGAGCCGCGTACCGGGGACCCAGGCCACCGCGACGACGCTGGCCAGCGCGAGCACGACGCCCGCGACCTGCGTGCCCTCGAGGCGCTCCCCGAGCAGCCCCGCCCCCCACAGCACCGGGACCGCCGCGCCGGTCACCGCCGCGAGGGGGCTGACGACGCCGATCGGACCGACGGCCATGCCGCGGAGGTAGATCACGAGGCCGCCGGTCCCCATCACGCCGGCGGCGGCGCCGAGCAGCAGCGCCTCGAGGGTGGGCTCGCCGGGCACCAGCGGCGCCAGCGGTGCGAGCAGCAGGAAGCCGACGGCCTGCACCGAGATCGCGACGGTCACCGCGTTCGAGCGGCGCGTCGCCAGCGTCCCCGCGAAGTCGGCGACGCCGTACGCGAGGCTGGCGCCCAGCGCGAGGAGGGGGCTCAACCGTCGCTCCTCGTGGGACCGGCGGCGGGGGAGCGTCCACGGCCGGGTCGGCGGAGGCTAGCGCCGTACCCTCCGCCGCCGAGGGGCCGGTAGCTCAGCTGGTCAGAGCACTCGACTCATAATCGAGGGTGCGCGGGTTCGAGCCCCGCCCGGCCCACCGACGGGCGGTGCGGGACGGTGGAGGACGGGATGGCGCGGACCTACCTGCGGATCTCCCGGAACACCGAGCTGGCCCTCGCGGCCGAGCGCCCCCGCCTCCGCGGCACCTCGCACCTCGTCGCGGCGCTCCTCGCCGCCCCGGGGGCGGTGGTCTGGACGCTGGCGCAGGACACGGTCCGCGCGCGGGCCGGCGTCGCGCTGTTCGGGTTCGGCGTCGCCGTGATGTTCACCTGCTCGGCGCTGCTGCACCTGCGGCGGTGGGACGCGGTCATGCACGAGCGGCTGTTCCGCCTGGACCACAGCGGCATCTACGCCGCGATCGGCGGCAGCGCCGCCGGCATCGCCGTGCTGGGGCTGGACGGCTGGCCCCGCCGGGCGATGCTCATCGGCGCGGCGGTCGGGACCGGGGTCGGCGTCCTGCTCGAGTGGCTGCCGTTCGCGCCCCCGCGCGGGCTCTCGAACTCGGTCTACATCACGCTCGGGTGGCTGCCGGTCCTGCTGCTGCCGTGGCTCTGGGTCGCCGAGGGGGTGGCGGTCGTGCTGCTGATCGTCGCCGGCGGGGTGCTCTACACGTCGGGTGCGGTGATCGTGGCGCTGCGTCGGCCCGACGTGCTGCCCGGCTGGTTCGGGTACCACGAGCTGTTCCACGTGCTAGTGATCCTCGCCGTGGTGCTCCACGCGGCGGCCGTGGTCCTCCTGCTCGGCTAGACGCAGCGTCCGGCCTCGCCGGGCGCGCGCGGCAGCGCCAGCAGCTCGCGGACCTCGTCGGCCGTGACGGCGTAGGCGACGGACGGCCGGTCCGGACTGACGGCGAACACGACGCCGACGAGTCCGCCGTCCGCGTCGACGACCGGCGCGCCCGAGTCGCCGCGCTGCAGCTCGGTCGCGAGGAACAGGAGGTCGCGCTCGGCGCCCTCCTCGCCGTAGATATCCCGGCCGACCCCGAGGACGGTCCGGTCGACGCGGGCCGCCGCGGGGCGCGGGTCGGTGCTCCCGCCCGGGTACCCGACGACGACGGCGAGGTCGCCGACGCCGGCCCCCGTCGGGGTCAGCGGGGTCAGCCCGTGCCCGGGGGCGGCGAGCAGCGCGAGGTCGCGGCCCGGGTCGAACGCGACGACGACGGCCTCGCGGGTGCCGCCGGCGCCGTCGCGGATGGAGAGCTCCCGGCCGCCCGCGACGACGTGGGCGTTGGTCACGACGTGGTCCGCGTCGATGGCGAACCCCGACCCCGTCTGCAGCCGGCCGCATCCGACGACGTGGACCCACGTCGCGGCGGCGAGACCGGTCGACCCGGCCGTCCCGTCGAGCAGCCCCGCGCCGTCGGGCGGCGGTGCGGCCGGCGTCGGCGTCGGGAGGAGGTCGGCTAGGGGCTCGGGCGGGCCGGCCAGGCCGACGAGCGCCCGGAGGCTCCGGGTGACGTCCGGCTGCGGCGGCAGCGTCGCGTCGACGGCGCCGAGCACGGCCGAGGCCCGGACCTCCGCGCTGACGCGACCGGGGATCGCGGCGGCCGCGGGGACCAGCAGCCACGCGACGAGGACGGCGGCGATGCCGCTCGCGACCGCCCCGGCCGCCCGGTCGACCAGCGAGAGCGGTCCGAGCCGGAGCACCGCCCGGACGGGGGCGGTCACCGCCATCACGGCGGCCGTGACCGCGGCGACGGTCCCCGCCGCGACCGCGACGGCGAGGCCGACCCGGACGGCGAGCAGATCGGGGTCGATCGCCGAGAGGACCGCCGGGACGGTCACGCCCAGCGCGAGGAGGCCGAGGGCGACGCCGGCCAGCCGCGTCGCACGCGCGACGAGGCCCGCGCGCAGGCCGCCGAGGATCGTGAGGAGGAGCAGCACCAGCAGGGCCAGGTCGAGCGAGGTCAGGTCCGCACCACGGAGCTGCCCGACCAGGTCACGGAGCAGTCCGACGGGGTCCTCGGTCAGCGCCGACACCGCGACCCCCGTGGCTGCGGGACGGACCGCCTCAGTTGCGGGCGGCCGACCTCCGGGCCTCGCGCTCGAGGTAGTCGGCGAGCCGCGAGTGCAGCTTCGCGGCGGAGAGTTCGGCCTGCGGGTGGTGCCCCTCGCGGGCGGCGACCCAGAGCACGCGCTCGGCGTGACCGGTCGAGGTCCGCTCGACGCGGACGTCCCACTCGGGGAACTCGGCCCGGAGCCACTCGAGGGTGGCGTCCGAGCCCCGCTCCATCGTCGCGACCGATCCGGACCGCTCCGTCATGTGGCCTCGCCCTCGTCTCGTCGTCCCGGTGCGGCGGCCCCGGGGGCCGACCGCGGTGGGTTCGCGGCCACGGTACGGGGCGGATGCCGGAGGGTAGGTCCGGGCTGCGTCACGACGGCGCAGGTCCCCCGGTCGCGACGGCGACCGCGTCGCGGTGCCAGGACGCCCGGAGGCGCGGGAGGGCCCATGCCACGGCCGGGCCGACCCCGAGGGCGAACCACACGGTCCCGACGCCGACCGTCCCGCCGAGGAGCCAGCCGGCGGCCAGCGCCGACAGCTCGATCCCGGTCCGCGCGACGGCGACGGGGACGCCGCGCGCCGCGAGCCCGGTCATGATGCCGTCCCGCGGGCCGGGACCGAGGTCCACCCCCAGGTACAGCCCGGACCCGACGCCCATCAGGGGCACCGAGGCGGTCGCGTACGCGATCCGCAGCGGCAGGCCGACCGGATCGACGGTGACGGCCAGGACGGCGTCGACGGTCAGCCCGATGACGAGCACGTTCGAGATCGTCCCGACGCCTGGTCGCTGGCGCAGCGGGAGCCAGCCCAGCAGGACGACCGCGCCGACCGCGATGACCATGCGGCCGATCGGCTGCCCGGTCAGCGTGGCCAGCCCCTCGTGGAGCACGTCCCACGGTCCGAGACCGAGCCCCGAGCGGACCAGCAGCGCCACGCCCGTCCCGCAGAGCACGAGGCCGGCGAGCAGGCGGGCGGCGGCCTCGACCGGACGGACCCGCCCGCGGCGGGACGGACCGGTCGGGGGCATGGGCGGACGCTAGCGAGCGCCGGGGTCCGGCCCCGCCGCCGTAGCCTCCGCGCCGGGCCCGCCGGGTGCGCAGTGCGCCCGCGGCCGGAGGTCGGCATGCGCGTCGCGGTCGTCGGCTCGGGCATCGCCGGGGCCTCGACCGCCTGGCTCCTCGCCCGCCGGCACGACGTGGTCCTCCTGGAGCGCGAGGCCCGGGCCGGCGGCCACACGGACACCCTCGACGTCCCGGCGCCGGACGGCGGCGTCCGGCCGGTCGACACCGGCTTCATCGTCCTCAACGACACGACGTACCCGCTGCTCACGCGCCTCCTCGACGAGCTCGGCGTCGCGACCGCGCCGTCCGACATGTCCTGGTCGCTGACCTGCGCGCGGTGCGACCTCGAGTACGCCGGTTCGGCCCGGGGGGTCCTGGCGCAGCCGCACCGGCTGCTCGACCCCGGCCACTGGCGGATGCTCCGCGACATGGCGCGGTTCAACCGCCTGGCCGACCGGGCGCACCGCGCCGGCGCGCTGGACGACGGTCCGCTCGACGGCTTCCTCTCCGCCCACGGGCTCGGCGACGAGCTCCGGCGCCACTACCTGCTGCCGATGGCCGCCGCGATCTGGTCGTCGGGGACGGCGGACGCGGCCGGCTTCCCGACCCGGAGCCTCGTCGCGTTCTTCGCGAACCACGGGCTGCTCGGCGTCCGCCAGCACCTCGCCTGGCGGACCGTCGTCGGCGGCGCGCGGACCTACCACGCACGGCTCCTCGCGCCGCTCGGCGACCGGGTCCGGCTCGGTGCCGCCGTCCGGCGCGTGGAGCGTCGACCCGACGGGCCGCACGTCACCACCGACGCCGGGACCGAGCGGTTCGACGCCGTCGTGCTGGCGGGGCACGCCGACGAGTCACTGGCCGTCCTCGCCGATCCGAGCGACGACGAGCGCGCGCTGCTCGGCGCGTGGCGGGCCAGCCGCAACGAGCGGTGGGTCCACACCGACGACACGCTGCTGCCCCGGCGGCGGGCGGCGTGGGCCAGCTGGAACTACCACGTCGAGGACTGCCGGACGCCGACGACGAGCGCCAGCCTCGACTACCTCATGAACCGACTGCAGGGGCTCGAGGGGCCGGCGCAGGTCCTCGTCTCGATCAACCCGCCCCGGCCGCCGCGCGCGGCGACGGTGCTGCGCCGCGACGCGGTGACCCACCCGACGTTCGACGCGGCCGCCGTCGCGACCCAGCCCGAGCTGGACCGCCTCAACGGCCTCCGGGGCACGTTCTTCGCCGGCGCGTGGCAGCGGTGGGGGTTCCACGAGGACGGGCTGTGGTCCGCGGTCCGGGTCGCGGCCCACCTCGACGTGGCGTGGCCGTGACCGCGTCCGCCCTGTACGTCGGCGAGGTCCGGCACCGCCGGCACCGACCGGTCCGGCACGCGCTGCGGCACCGGACGTTCCACGCCCTGCTCGACGTCGACGACCTCGACCGCCTCGACCGCGAGGTCCCGGGGTTCGGCCTCGACCGGGCCGCCCCGATGGCGCTGCGGACGCGCGACCACCTCGACGGCCGGCCGGGCCCCCTGCGCCCGCGCCTGGCCGCGCTCGTCGCCGAGCGCGGGGGACGGCTGCCGGCGGGACGCCTGCAGGTGCTCTGCCACCCGCGCACGTTCGGGCACGTCTTCAACCCGGTGGCGTGGTGGTTCGCCCATCATCCGGACGGGACGCTCGGGATGGTCGTGGCCGAGGTG
>Ga0075480_10000328_pt1 | contig 27419 bp, 25 predicted proteins | sample DEB08_DNA_7_FD_81590 | JGI IMG/M metagenome (GOLD analysis project Ga0075480, IMG submission 81590) | Aqueous microbial communities from the Delaware River and Bay under freshwater to marine salinity gradient to study organic matter... | ecosystem: Environmental > Aquatic > Marine > Coastal ... | reverse complement strand
GCCCTGGAAGCGCAGGATTTTTCCGGTCAGCGCATTCATCGCCTCGATCATCATGTCGTAGTCGGCCCGGTAGGTACCCGTGGCATCGTCCCGGGTAAAGGCGCCCATCTCCGAAAAGAAGTTGAACCGGATCATGTTGGCCCGACCGTGGGCGCTTGATGCGCCGAAACGCACACTGCGGAAAATGCCCGCCAGGAAGGTTACCATGTTATCCCGTAGATCGCCCGATTCTTCTCCTTCCTCGATCAGTTTGGACACCATGTAGAGGCCCAGGATGTCGGCCTTGCCTTCTTCGAGCGCCGAGGCGTGCTCTTTCAGCGCGCCGCGTACCGTGCCCGATCCGTCGAGCGTGTTCTTGATGCCCAGTCCGTGCGCCACTTCGTGGAACATGGTGTTGCCGAAAAAGGCATCGAAGGTCACGTGCTCGCGCTGGTCCTCGGCAATCAGCACCTCGGCAATCGGCACCAGGATCTTGTCGAACTTGGCCTGCATTGCGTTCTTGAGCTGCAGCCGGCGCGTGCCCTTGGCCAGCTGCACCCGCTCGTCGTTGGGCAGGTTGATGGCGATGGTCTTGGAGCCAGCGTTCGTATCTCCGGCGTAGTAGATGGCGTCGTAGGCATTCAGGTCGGAATCCGTGCCCGGCGTTTCCTGCTTGTACTCTGGCGGTACGGGAAGCCCCTCCTGCAGCATAGGCAAAAGCTGAGCGTAACGGGAGAGACGCTCGCTCCAGGACATATCCTTGACCAGCACGAAGGCTTCGGCGGCTGCCTTGTACCCGAAAAGTGCATCCTCATAGGTCTCGATGGGACCAACCACGATTTCAATGCGGTTGTCCTTCATGTCCATCCAGGCCATGTCGCTCTCGTAATACTCCCCGGTGACAAGGGCTTCAGCGCGCAGCGTCAAGTAGTTCTTGAGGCCGGGATCATCGGCATACTCGGCAGCGGCCAGCAATTCTGCCGACGCCGTCTGCATTTCTTCGGCGAAGGCCTCGTGGTAGGGAATGGCCGTCAGCGTTTCATCCGCATCGCGAACCACCATGGTGTAGAGCTCGGCCAGAGCGGGGTCCGCGGCGGATGCCGCCTCGAACTCGGCGCGCGTCATGTCCCGAGGGTAGAGATTGGCACCTTCGGGCTTGTCTCCCACGCCATCCAGGAACGGGGCATTGCCGCCGATCCGATCCCAGGGACCGTAGTTGATCTGGGCATACTCCCGCAGCGCTGGATCTTCGATCGAGGCCAACAGCGCATCGCGATCCCCGTAGGCCTGCTTCCAGAATATGGCCTCCATCTGGTCGGCCGCAGCAAAAAGGTGCGGCAACATGCGGCACTCGTTCTCACTGAGGACACTCACATCCGTCATCAGTCGAAATGACGTGTACTGCGACAGCAGTTCGCGTCCGTACTCGCTGCCCTCGCTCATGTCGACATCGATTTGCTTCATGGAGCCCTCTTCGGAAAGGAATGCACCGCAATCGAAGGCGGTTGTTGCTTGGCCACAGCCATTGATCAGAGCGGTCGCGGCCAGGATGATGAGGAGTGTGGTAATGCGTTGCATGGAGCCCTCCGGTCGATGACCATGTCAGCGGGTGCGGGTAGCGTAGGTCCGGGGAAGCGATGCATCACCGAGTACGACGAAGTCGCCGAGACCGGTGTGCTCGTCCGGATCGAAAGTGGACGGGTCATCCACGCTCTGCACGGAAATGATCAGCATACGGGTGCCCGGGCGGTACTGGGACAGGTGCTCTGGCGTCCCCGTGCCGGCTTCTACATGGAAGCCGCCCACAAAGTGCGCGACTTTGGCACCGGGCCGACGGGTCATGTGATCGGCAATGGACCACGCCATGGTCGCATCCCAGAGCGATTGGGCGTCCAGCATGGAGCCGCCACCGTGCTGTGGCTGCGCAGCAGGCGCCGCGTGATCGGAGGACTCGTCGGGAGTGTCATGGTTCATCTTGGAGTGGTTCATCTTTCCATGATCCATCGGGCTATGATCCATGCCGTCCATGTCCCCGTCCATCATCTCGCACTCCCCACCTTCCTCCATCATGGCGCATGACTTCTCGCCATCGTGCTTCATACCGCTCATGTCGTGACCCTCGCCATGCTGCATGTCACCATGCTGCATGCCCTCGCCCATCTGATGACCCTCGCCTTCCTTCTTGGCTGCCATCTTTTCGGCTTTCATCTTCTCATACTCCTCGTCGGTCATGTCCGGGTGATGCTTTTCGCGCATGGCGGCGTGGTTCATTTCACCCTCGCCATGCTGCATCTCGCCGTGCCGCATCTCGCTGTGCCGCATGCCTTCATTCTCCGGCATGGGTTCAGCTGCAGCATGATCGCCCTCGGAAGATGCCTCGACGGCTGCCTGCATGGCTGCCATGGCATCGGCCATGACCTGATTCCATTGCGCCTCGTAGCGCTCTGAAGCAGCAGCATACGGCAGCGGTGCCAAGTAGCTAAGGGCTTGATCTGAGAGCGAAGCGAGGGCGGTCCGTCCATTGCGGGAGACCATATTGGCGTAGCGCCTCGGCGCGTTGGCCGCAATGACAGGGAGCCCATGGGCTTTGGCAAACTCAACCAGCGGGCGGTAATCCGTTTTGTAGTTCGACCATGGACTGCTGGCCTGCTGGAAATGGGTATCCGTGATCAGACCGGACAGGTATTCGTCGACGATGTACTGCACATCGCGCGAGAACATCTCGAGGCTGAGCGCCGCGGCGTGTCCATGCGTATCGAACCAGCCTTCAAGTACCTGCTGTTCGATGTGGTGGGAGACGGGGTCATTGTGCAGCTCGCCAACGAAAACGACCTCGACAGAGGCGAACGCGGCGCGCACCTCTGCCATCGTAGCCGGCGTGCCGTCACTGCGGTAGATGCGGTAGTCCGATTCGGTAACAGCATCGGCCGTCGCCAGCTGGGCGGCGGCCGGAGCTGTCACAACAGCAGACAGAAGGGCGCCCCAAAGGACGGTCCGGAATATTTTTTTCATGGGCTTGGGGTGGGGGGAGAGTAGATTGCTCAAGGTAACGATAACCCCCGCGCCATCCGAGCCCCGGACTAACGGCGGCGCTTGTGGCCGCCTCTCCGTCCCTTACCCCCGCGTTCTTCGCCCTGATCATCGTCATGGTGCTCGTCCGCGTTGGCCAACGCATCGTCTGCCTCCGGCTGAGAGACCTTGTGCAGGGTCTCGTGATAGAGCTCGTCCAGGAGCATGGCCAGAAGCTCGGGCTCCTGTTCGGAGAGCTCTTCCACCAGCGGCTTGAAGCGCTGCAGGCGCTCCTTCTCCATGCGTGACAGGTCACGGAAGCTGGACTCGAGAACCACGGTCAGGCGCTCAGTTACGCGCTCTTGAACATCTTTCTCGTTGGGGACGTCGTGCTGTGTCATGGGAATGGAGTAGCGCTGGGCCAGGGCCAGCAGGTTGCGTTGTTCTTCGATCGTGATCAGGGTGATGGCGGTACCGGTCTTGCCGGCGCGCGCCGTCCTCCCCGCCCGATGCACATAATATTCGGGATCCTGCGGAATATCGTACTGGATAACGTGGCTCAGGTCCGTAATGTCGATCCCGCGGGCCGCGACATCCGTGGCTACCAGAAAACGCAGGCGCCCGTCGCGGATCTTCTTCATCACCTTCTCGCGGGCCTTCTGGGAGAGATCTCCGGAAATGCTGTCGGCGTCGTAGCCGTAGTTCTGCAGGAAGGTCCCCAGGTACTCCACATCCCGCTTCGTATTGGCAAATATGATGGCTGACTCGGGATTTTCCATCTCGATCAGGCGCACCAGGATGCGGTCCTTGGCCATGCGGTCCACACGGTAATACCGGTGCTCGATGGCATCCACGCTCACATTCCCGCTGCTCAGGGACAGGAAACCCGGATCGTTCAGGAATTTCTTGGACAGGTACCGGACGCGCTTGGGCATCGTGGCACTGAACATGCAGGACTGCCGGTCACGCGGCAAGTAGCGCTCCAGCTTCAGCATATCCGGGTAAAATCCCATCGACAGCATTTCGTCGGCCTCGTCGAAGACCAGCATCTTGAGGTCATCGAGGATCATGCGCCCCTGCTGGATATGATCCAGGATCCTGCCCGGCGTACCAATGATGACCTGAGCACCGTTTTTCAGTGCGCGGATCTGGGGCTCGTACTTGACCCCTCCATAGATGACCACGCTCGAGAAGGGGTGATCGCCACGCAGGCGATCAAACTCCTCGTGGATCTGCTTGGCCAGCTCACGCGTGGGCGAGAGGACGAGGGCCTGCGCCGCCTTCAGGTCCGGGTCGAGCAGATTGAAAAGCGGCAACAGGAAGCCGCCTGTTTTTCCCGAACCCGTCCGCGACTGCACGATCATGTCCCGACCGTCAAGCAGATACGGTACCGCCTTCTCCTGGACAGGCATGAGCTTCGACCAGCCGATCGATTGCACGGCATCGCGCAAGGTATCCGGCAGGGAGGCAACCGTGGCCGCCGGAAGCGGCGGATCAGGTTCGGTGAATGACGACTTGGTCTGGGCTTCGGCGCGCTCGGCCTGTGCCCTTGAGGTCAGATCAATCCCGGTGATATAGCTCCGTTTGGGGCCTTCAGACATACAATGTGGGTTGAACAGATGAAAAGGCTGGCCTACATGGCCAATCCGCCATCAACATGGAGGACATGCCCGGTAATATACGAGGCTTCGTCGGAGGCAAGGAAGAGGACCGCTGCGGCGACATCATCCGGAGTGGCCGGACGACCCGCGGGCACCGATCCCAGCATGGCTTCACGGGCGGCATCGGACAGGGCGCTGGTCATGTCGGTTTCGACGTATCCCGGCGCCACCACATTGACGGTCACACCGCGTGCACCGAGCTCCTTGGCCAGGCTCTTGGAAAAGCCGATGACACCGGCTTTGGATGCGGCGTAGTTGGTCTGACCCGCATTGCCCATCACCCCGACGACGGAGGAGAGGTTTACGATGCGACCACTCCGCTGGCGCATCATCTGACGATAGGCGGCTTTGGAATAGTTGAAAACGCTCTTGAGATTGGTCCCGACGACGGCGTCAAAGTCCTCTTCGCTCATGCGCAGCATCAGGTTGTCACGCGTCACACCGGCGTTGTTGACGATGACATCAATCGACCCCCATTCGGAGATGACCTCGTTCACAGCCGTCTCTGCAGAAGAGAAATCAGCCGCATCCGCCTGGAATGCCTTGGCCTTGTATCCCGCTGCTTCCAGCTCGCTCACCAGCGCATCGGCCTCTTCAGACGAGCTGCGATAGGTGAAGGCTACGTTGGCGCCTTCCGAGGCAAAGCGCTCCACGATGGCCCGGCCGATACCGCGGGTGCCACCGGTTACGAGGACATTTTTGTCTGCAAATCGAGTACTCATGATGCGTAAAGGGCAAGCGTAGGTAGATGGTGGTCAGGCGACCTCAAGATCGGCCATGGAAGAAAAAGAAAGCGTCTCAACGTTACGACCCAAGGTGCGTTTGACCAGACCCGAAAGCACCTTTCCGGCGCCCACTTCGACAAACGTGGTGGCCCCGTCGCGCTGCATGGCTGTCAGCGCCTGAGCCCACCGAACCGGAGAGGTCAACTGATCGACCAGCCGCTCGCGGATTTCATCGGGATCGGTTGTGGGTTCGGCGGTCACGTTCAGGTAGACCGGGCAGGACGGCGTGCGGATATCGAGCGCGGCCAGACCTTCTGCCAGTCCCTCCCGCGCAAAATCCATGAGCGGCGAATGGAAGGCGCCCGAAACGGGCAGCTTCAGCGCCCGTCGGGCGCCGCGTTCCGAGGCCAGGGCCACCGCGCGGTCCACCGCTTCGACATCCCCTGAAATGACAATCTGTCCGGGCGAATTGAAGTTGGCTGGCTGCACGATCCCTTCGCCGCTGGCGTCCTTGCAGACAGCCTCCACGTCAGTGTCGTCCATGCCAAGGACAGCGGCCATCGCACCGGGACGAATATCACCAGCCCCAGCCATCAGTTCACCCCGCAGGCGCACGATGCGCAGGCCTTCTTCAAACGAGATCGCTCCCGCGGCAGCCAGGGCGCTGTATTCTCCCAAGCTGTGTCCGGCCACCATCGCCGGGGTCGAAGCCCGGGATGGAAGGGCCGACATGACGGCCATGGAGTGCACGAAGAGGGCAGGTTGCGTGTTTTCCGTCCGGGTCAACCGCGCCTTGTCCGCATCGGCGTCTTCCTCATGTCCCGAGCCGAACATGATGTCGGTAATGTCGAAACCGAGTACCGTGTTGGCGCGCTCCAGGACGCTTCGTGCAGCGTCGTTTTCCTCAAACAGGTCCCGAGCCATTCCCACGAATTGGGAACCCTGACCCGGAAAAACAAAAGCAGTCATGGTATTCGTCGCTTCAGATTCGCTGGATAAACGATCTCGGGACAGGGTGGATTACGCTGAACCCGATCCGTCATAGGCCCATCGGACCCATGCTGCTCCCCATGTAAAACCGCCACCAAAGGCAGCAAGGACCAGATTGTCCCCCTTACGCAGTTGAGCCTCCCAATCGGCCAGACACAAGGGAATCGTAGCCGCCGTCGTGTTGCCGTAGCGCTCAATGTTGAGCATTACCTTGTCCATCGTGACTCCCATGCGCCGCGCCGTGGCGTCAATGATTCGCAGGTTGGCCTGATGAGGTACGAGGTAGCGAATGTCATCGCCACTGAGTCCGTTGCGTTCCACAATCTCGGCGGCCACATCGGCCATGCCCTTCACAGCCGCCTTGAAAACCGGCTGGCCCTCCTGATGCAGGAAATGTAGTCGTTTCTCGAGGGTCAGCGGCGAAGAGGGATGGAGACTACCCCCACCAAGCATGCACAGGGAAGACCACTGACTGCCGTCTGCGTGTTCGATCGAGTCCATGATGCCGTTGTCGTCATCGCTGGGCTCGAGAAGCGCACACGCCGCGCCATCTCCGAAGAGTACGCAGGTTGTACGGTCGGTATAATCGACAATGGTGCTCATCTTGTCCGCTCCAATCACGAGCACCTTCTCGTGCTTGCCGGACTCGATGAAACGCACGCCTGTCGAGAGGGCAAACAAGAACCCAGAACACGCTGCCGAGACATCGTAGGCCCATGCGTTGACAGCGCCTATTTCGGCAGCCACGATGCAGGCTGTGGCCGGAAAAAACATGTCCGGCGTGACCGTAGCCACGATAACGAGATCGATTTCGGTCGGATCAAGGTTGCGCTTGGCCAGGAGTTCTTGCGCGGCCTGGGTGGCCATATACGAGGTGGCCTTGTCGGGATCCTTGAGTATGCGTCGCTCCCGGATGCCGGTCCGGGTCCGGATCCATTCGTCCGACGTGTCGACCAACTTTTCGAGGTCGGCATTGGTCAAGCGATCCTCGGGCAGATAGTGTCCGATGGCCGTGATGGCTGCGCGTCGTGTTTCCATGGGGTTCAGAGGATAAGGTCTGCAGATTGGCATCATGCGTCCTGCGCATGTCCACCACCCCACAAGACACGTTCAGGCGGCTCAGTCATGTGTATTCTGAACCGAGGCGGCAATCCGCTCAGACACCTTGTGCGAAATCATGGTGTCGGCCGCAAGGATCATGTTCTTTATGGCTGTAGCGTCGGATCCACCGTGTCCGATCAGGACAGAACCATCGACGCCGAGCAGCGGCATACCACCAAACTCTTTGTAATCGAATCGGGCGCGCACACCACCGAGCGCTTTGGCCACAATGGCCTGCTCTTCGGCGGGCATACCAAGGCGCATCATTTCGGCGCCAATCATCTTGGGAAGAATGCTCGCGACGCTCTCGCCGAATTTGAGCAGGATGTTTCCAGCAAAGCCATCACAGACGACAACGTCGGCTGCATGGGCCATTACGTCCCTTCCTTCGATATTGCCAACGAAAGAAAGACCGTCAGCCTGGTGGAGCGCCTGGTAAGCCTCCTTGGCCAACTCGTTTCCCTTCCCGGGTTCCTCACCAACGTTGAGCAGCCCCACCCTGGCCTCGGACATGCCCAGCACCTCACGGGCATAGACGGCCCCCATCCGCGCAAATTGGACCAGGTGCTCGGCTTTGCAATCGACGTTCGTGCCTACATCGAGCAGGATACACGTGCCCTTGAGCGTCGGAAAGTATCCGATCACGCTGGGGCGAGCAATGCCGGGGAGTCTTCCAAGAATGAAGAGGGCTCCAGCCATGACAGCTCCCGTGTTGCCAGCCGATACAAAGCCTTGGGCCTTGCCCGCTTTGCACAGGCCCAGGCCGACGTGGATGGAGGAGGCTTTCTTTGTCTTGATGGCCGTGCCGGGCGACTCGTGCATTCCGATAACATCGGGCGCATCAATAACCGTAATGCGCTGCTGCAGGGACCTGTCGAGACGCTCGACATGCGGACGAACGGTATCCTCAGGACCTGTCAGCAGGAGCGCAACGTCCCGATCCTCGGCACAAAGGGCCAGTGCGGCTCCCTCGACGACTACCTCCGGGGCGTCGTCGCCTCCCATGGCATCCACTGCAATTCGGGTAGGCATGACAGAGTTGGGCTGCATTCGCGGGGACGGCACCGTCGAGGCATTACGCGCCGACGGGCGAAGATAGGGCCAGCAGGTGAAATCGGTTGATCGGGCTTGGTGACGCGTGCATCACAAAGCAGAGCACGATTACGCGGCGTACTGACCCCTTGGGTCAACCGGCGCTTTCGCGGTCTACCACAGCACGACCACGGTAGTGGCCGCACGTCGGGCAGGCCCGGTGCATCAGCTTCGTTTCGCTGCAGTTCGGGCACTCCATGGTCGTCGGTGCGCTCAGGCGGTTGTAGTATACCGAGCGACGCTGCCGGGTGCGTGCCTTCGAATGTTTTCGTTTCGGGTTAGCCATGGTGCTACCTGTTACGTCTGCGAGTTGGTTACTCGGGGGTGGATGTCTCGGAAGACTCGTCCGAAGCAGAACGGAGCTTTTCGAGGTCCTTCCATCGCGGATCGATATCCGTTTCGGAAGTGCCCCCGAACGTGGTGGGGATGTCCGTTTCTTCGGCGCCGGGTGCGATCTTGCGAACAGGCACAGCCAGCATGAGTGTATCCCTAACTATGTCGGTCAGGTCGATCTCATCCGAATCGCTTGGTAGCGGCTGGATGTCGTCGTCCTCTGCATCGTCATCCATCATGGCCTCAGGCATGAAGCACACCGTGTACGTCCCGTCAACGGCCTGGTCGAACGGCTCAAGCGTACGGTCGCACGTCAGGTGGGCAACGGCCTGCGCACGGACGCTGACAACGATCTGATCGCCGTCCACGGTAACCTGAGCCTGAACGTGGACATCATCCATCCCGGGATCTTCCAAGCCAAGCTCGGCGGACGATGGAGAGAACTCCAGCGCCTGGAATCCTTCCTTGAGGGATCTGATGTCGATCGGGATCATGGTGGCGTCCGTGTGATGGGATCAGGCAGACGTCGCGTCCTGTTGCCGATGAATATTCGGATACAGACCGACGAAGATACGTCAGCGAGCGTGCGGGACGCAACGAGACAGCCCCGGGTAAGATGCCGAAAAGCGTGTGAAGGCTGCTCATCGAAAAGCAGGAAAAAGCGGCTTGCGAGAGCCCCCATCGGGGCCTTACTCATTGGCAATACGCGAGGGTTTGAAGCAGCCCATGGTGCGAAGCGCGACCCATCTCACAGTCGTGGATAAGGTGTGCATTTCTTTCAAGTCGCCTGACGCACGAATCCCTTGCGGCTTTCGTGGGTCAGATTCAAGGCGAATCCGTACATTACTATGTGGCTGTGATGTGCGGCAAAATCCGTGTATGGATCGATTTTTCATGGATACGCTCCGCGCGGAAACTGCTCACACAGCCTCTCCTGAAGGTCGCAAGCCGGAGGGAGATGGGAATCGCCGGCCCGATGCGCTTGTGAAAAATGCGTTCGTAACCCGTTTTTTGTAGCCGCCCGACGCTGTAGCGAGACCCGCTGTACATAGCCTCAACTCACGGAGGTCGCAGCCAGGTCGGCAGGTGCACGGCCCCACAGCGAATCTGCCGGCCTTCTCCCTACCTGTAGGTGCCTGAATCGGGGTGCCCTGCGCGAACACCATGAGCAAGACAGCTGAATCGGTCTGGAAGGAGTGTCTTGAAATCATCCAAGACAACGTAAGCCGACAAAGCTTTCGGACATGGTTCTCGCCGCTCAAGGCCTTGCGTCTCGAAGAAGAGGATGGCGTTGTAAAGTTGACCGTCCAGCTGCCGAGCCGTTTTTATTTCGAGTGGCTCGAGGAGCATTATTTCGGGCTCCTGCGCAAGACGATCACCAATGTGCTCGGACCAGAAGGTCGTCTGTTCTACGATGTGGTCATTGAACAGGATGACAAGGAGACCGGTTTTGATGGTACCAGGATGAAGCTACCCGCGCGGCAGCCGGCCAATGAGCCGCAACCGCTTCCTGCGTCGGGCCGAGAATCAGGCGAGTCGCGGTCGCTGCCCGGTGGAATTCCAGGCTTCGGTGCCGCTCGCCGCAGCGGCCCTGGATTCACGCCCTCCAGCCCTGGCGCGTCCCATGGTGGGATTTCAAATCCGTTCGTCATACCAGGGATACAGAAGCTTCAGGTGGATTCCCACCTGAACCCGAATTATACCTTTGACCGGTTCATCGAAGGGGACTGCAACCGTCTGGCCCGCTCCGCCTCGCTGGCCATTTCCCAGCAGCCGGGTGGCACCAGCTTCAACCCCTTCCTCCTCTACGGTGGGGTGGGGTTGGGCAAAACCCATCTGATCCAGTCGATCGGAAACTATCTCAAAGCCAACCGGCCGGATGCCACGATCCTGTACGTTTCGAGCGAGCGCTTCACGAACGAATTCGTTCAGGCCATCCAGAACAACCGGGTAAGCGACTTTTCGCTCTTCTACCGCCAGATTGATCTTCTCGTCATTGACGATGTGCAATTCTTCAGCGGCAAGGAAAAGACGCAAGAGGAGTTCTTCCACATCTTCAATGCCCTGCATCAGAGCGGAAAGCAAATCGTTTTGTCGGCCGACCGACCGCCGAGGGATATAAAGGGCATTGAGGAGCGGCTCCTTTCCCGATTCCAGTGGGGACTGGCTGCCGACCTGCAGCCACCTGATTTCGAAACTCGCATGGCCATCCTCAGGCGAAAGGCTGTGGAGGATGGCATCGAGATCTCCGATGACATCTTTGAATTCATCGCCCACAACATCAAGTCCAACATCCGAGAGCTGGAGGGTGCCTTGATACGTCTCCTGGCGCACGGCACGCTGCACCAGCGCGACATTGACCTATCCCTGGCCAAGGACGTCCTGCGAGACCTGATCACGGATACGCGGGTGACGCTTTCCATCGAGCAGATCCAGCGTCTCGTTTGTGAGTATTTCGGCATTGGGGAAGATCTCGTACGCGCCAAAACCCGTAAGCGCGAGGTGGTTCAGGCGCGACAGGTGGCCATGTACTTTTGCAAGCGACTTACGCAGCACTCCCTCAAAACGATCGGATTGCACTTCGGAGGCAGGGATCACTCTACGGTGATCCACGCCAATATGAGTGTCGAAAATCAGATGGAGACCGATTCCAAGTTTGCTGAAATCATTGACGAGATCGCCAACAAGATCGACCTCAGAAGCCGTTAAATTGCCCCGGAGCGGTGGCAATCGGTGCCGCCCCTTTGGTATCTTCGAGCATTCCTTAAACCGTCGGTAATGATCATGAAATTCGCCGCTTCGAGCGCTGAACTTCTCAAGGCGCTCCAAACTGTTTCGGGTGCCGTCCCAACCAAGAGCACACTCCCCATCCTGGAATGCATCCTATTCGAGGAGGACGGGGGTACGCTGCGGCTCAGCGCTACCGACCTGGAGATTTCCATCGTACAGAAGATGGATGTCGGTGTCGAGGTGGAAGGCCCCTCGCGCGTTGCCGTGCCTGCCAAGCGCCTTGTCGATACGCTCCGGGCGCTGCCCAACGTACCCGTGCGCTTCTCAGCCGATGGCGAATTCAATGTCGCGCTCGATACGGACAAGGGACATTACAAAATGGTCGGTCATGACGGTGCCGATTACCCGGCACTTCCTGAGCTGAATGATGCCGTCTCCGTGCAGACGGAAGGCGCCCTCCTCAAGCGGGCCATCACGAAAACGAGTTTTGCCGTAAGCCGGGATGCGCTCCGTCCGGCCATGATGGGGATCTACTTCCAGATCGGTCGCGAGTCGGGCAAAGCCGTTGCCACCGACGGGCACCGGCTCGTGAAACTGCAGCTTGACCACCTGGGAGCCTCCGAGGACATGGATTTCATTGTGCCTGAAAAGGCAGTATCCCTCGCGGCCAAAGTGGCCACAGATGACGAGTGCACACTCACGGTAGACTCAGGATACGCTGGCTTCGACTTCGGGTCCTCGCGCGTACTGGCACGGCTGATTGACGAGCCCTACCCGAACTACCAAGCCGTTATTCCTGTCGACAACGACAAGAAGATGACGGCGAACAAGGACACCATGCTGGCAGCCGTAAAGCGTGTGGCCCTTTACTCGTCGACCATGACGAATCAGATCCGCCTGTCCGTGGAAAGTGACAAGGTGGTTATTTCAGCTGAGGATCTTGAGCGCGCCAGCGCCGCCAATGAGACTGTTTCGTGCGATTACGATGGCGAAGCCCTGGTAATCGGCTTCAACGCCACCTATCTGACGGAAGTGCTCTCCAATATCGACTCGGACGATGTCCTCTTTGAGTTTTCTTCCCCCAACCGGGCGGGTGTCGTGACACCCGTCAGTCAAAAGGAGGGTGAAACCATGATGATGCTCATCATGCCCGTGATGCTGAACACGTACGCCTAACGATCGGTCGATGCCAGCCCGCGCGACGGGCGCTTCGGATGCAGCAGGTCTTCGATTTCTGCGCGCAGGCGGTACATGGCTGCCGAGCCGGGCTCAAGGGCTGACGCATGGCGATGCAACGCGTCAATCATTTCAGCAGCTTCCTCAAGTCCGGAAAGTTCATACCCTGTGTGAAATCCCAGGATCGACGTGCGCGCCTGGGCGATCCGATCGAGTACCATACGGGCCGTTGGTCCGCGCTCTTCCCACGTCAGCTGGGACGCACCCCGTGTGGTTTTACCCAGATTCCCGAGGAAAAGCGACTCTGATGCCGCGACGTCCGCAACAGCCCTCGACAGCGGATCGGCATCGTGGGAGGCCACCATCAGTACACAGAGCACTACGGCACACGTCAACATGAGTGGTCGCCGTACGGCCATGCGGGAGGCGCGATATGCATTACGCAATCGGCGGCGCTCAGTAAGGCGTCGATTGGCTTGTGTTGGTTTACGCAGCTGAACAGGCAGGTCAGAAAGTTGGTGCCCCGTCAACCGCTCGAAGTGAGCCTCCGTGTGCTGTGTGGTGGCCGTCAACTCCAACAGGCGCTCCTGGCAGTCCCGTGCGTCTTGGGTGCGGTCGGGATCATGTGCCAAACGGCGCTCGAATCGCTCCATTGCCGAGCGCAAACTCGCAGGCAATGCCGCACTATTATATCGTAACAGGATCCTGAGGGGCATGAGGTGGGCATCAGCCTGGGGATCGGCAAAAGAGCGGGCGAGGCGCAGCAGGCGAATCAAGGCTGTCAAGGGCGCACCGCGCCGCGCGTCGCGCATCCAGCGCGCAGCCCAGACCGTCTGCAGATGCCTTATCCAACGAACAAGAGGTAGGGACATGGGAGCGTGCCGTGTAGACCAACGCTTGGAGTGAGCATCGTTGAAATGCAGTGCATTACAGGATAGACACACCCATGGGCGTATCGTAACCTGGTTATCGGTACATGTATTCTGCCCACGCCTTCAGACCCTTGTCCCGACGGAAGCGCGTGCAGATTTTATGGACGTAGGCGCGCACGGTTGCAGGTCGCTTTCCCACGATGCGGGCTATTTCCTCGTTGGAAAGATTCTCGACAAACCGCATCCGCGCCGTTGCCTGAAGGAACGGCGGCAGCTGCACGATGGCGTGAAACAGGGAAGCATGAAGGGCGGCGGCATTGACATCCACATCGTCCATTTTCACGGGCTCCTCGGCCACGTCGTGCTGCGACTTGAGCGCAACGACCTGCTTGCGCCGGGCAACAAAGTTGATGAAGGTGTTCCTGCACACCACGCTGACCCATTGTGCATAGCGGTCATGCTGTTTGATGGCGTGACGGGAGCGTTCCACCTTGCGATACGTGCGCTCGACCAGATGGTCCAGTTCACTGGCCCGAAAGCGGGTCTGCTTGATGAACTTGATCAGGAAATATCGCCGTACGTAACAGTAGGTCCACAAATCGACAAGACGCTTGTCTTCGACGCGATCTGCATGCATATAGGCGGCAAACGTCTCGTTGACGCGATGGGACTCGTCGATGGCAAAAGGCAGGCGCGCAGCCACCGACTCGAGTGATGTGAGTTCGTTCTGGTATGACATGAGCAGGTTGAGGCCTGATGAATCGAATCCACGGATTTTTCCGTGGCTGCTCATGTGTCAAAACGTAGCCGAGCAACGGTTCACGCCACGTTCGCTTCACGCTGTGGATAACTTCCAGTGTGCGATGCGACGGGCTGGAATTCCGGTGGTCCTCGGCATCATTCATGTCTGTGACTGAGGCGCATAAAAAAAGCCCCGGCGAGCAAGGTGCTCGCCGGGGCTTTCGTCCCAGTCAAACAGTCAAACAGGTATCACAAATTGTCACAAACAGACTGATTGTCCTGTATCCGATAACGCAAGGTGACCAGATCGCCATCCCTCGAGCCAGCGATCAACGTGATATCCCCGCCCGGATCCGTGTTCTCATTGATCGGGAATGACCGGGTCTCGGTCGTAGGCTGTCCGTTGTCGAGGAACGAGCCGCGGAAGTCATAGAGCGCGTTGTACTCCAAGCCACGGATGAGTGTGTTGCCGCCCTCGAGAGAAACGCCTGACCAAACCTGACCTCCTGATTTTCTGATCTGGAACGGGTAGGATGGGTTGATGACCGTCGTTCCACCGCCATCAGCCGGGCACTCGACGGCCACGGTCAGATCCACATCCACAAGATCTGCCACCGGAGGGAACGTGAGTGCAATGGGAAGGACCTGCCCACACACGGGACCCGATGCGAAACCCGTTCCGATCACAGCGCCATCGTAGAGGACCTCTACATCAATGTCCGATACGAACTGGGGGAAGTTGTAGAACTGATGCGATGTGTCACGGCCATTGACATAGACCTGCTGGGACCATCCACCCCCCCTCCTGGAGGCTCTGAGCAGGAGGGTGCGCTGCAAGTCATTGCCTGCAAGCTCAATCTGGAAGGGAGTCCGGTAGGAGCAGTTCTGGGCTCCGTACTGGAACCAGTCGAGGTTGAACCACGAGAAGTGGGGCGTTTCGAACTCCACGAACAGTTCGGTACCCACCTCGGTGCGGCCTTTGCCCGCAGAGGACTCGAACGTGACCGTGCCCTCCTGCACCCACTCTCCCGAGGCAGGCTCGAGGCTCCACAGCGGAATCGTGTCACCGGCCTGTACCTGGTTTCCGGTTTCCGGATTGATGGTGTTGGCTGGCACCGGCATCACTACCGTGGCGCTGTTCGACAGGTTGGCAGCCTGGTTTCCATTCTGATCCGTGATGTTGATCGAGACGAAACCACCGGATACGAACCCGCCCGTTTGTTGTCCCTGTCCCTGCGTTTGCGCGGACACATTCGTCAGACCGCCCGGAAACGCGGTCAGCGAGGAGGGATCCTGGTTGTTGAAATACGTCACTTGCGTCTGCAGGCTACCCTGCAGGGGAGTACCGGAGGCCGTCGTCAGCTGCGTGGCCGCAGGCAGGGCAACAGAAGCCGCGCCGCCTGTAGTGGCATCAGGCTGCGTAGCAACCTGGATGGGTTGGGAGGTCACGCCACCCGTGGCCGTGCCCGTCTGCTGGGATTGCGAGACTACGCCTGTCGGCGGGGCGGATTTCGCCACCATCAGGACAGACACCTGATAGTCGCCGGTATTGTCCGTAACCACCTTTTGAAGGGTCGCCTCGTATCCCGCGGCTTCAACGTAGACGGAGAACTGGACCAGCGACTCGCCCGAGGGAACGCGGTCATCCGAGAGACCCACCGTGAAAAAGCCGTCACCGACCTCCAGCTCCTCCACGTTGTCGAAGAAGATCGGATCGATGATTGAGGCGGCATCGCTTCCCGAGAAGACGACGCGGGCCGAACTCGTAAGGTCTTCTCCCGTGGCAGCGTCCTGCAACTGGAAGGAATAGGTTGTCGCCACGCCAGGAATGTCCAAGGCTACCGCAATCTTGTCCTCAAGCGTGTCGAACCCGGAAAGGTCACAACTGGAGAAGAGGAGGCCGAAGACGAGCAGCGACGCGGCGGCAAACGATCGGTTGGAAATCATGCTTCGTTTCATGATGTGATGCGAAAAAGGTGCGTTTGAAGCAGTTTATGTCGACTCTTGGTAATCACTGCCACGTACTGGTGCCGTGGCGCCATCAGGAGGCCCAACTCACGGGTTCACAGCCGCACGGACAGGCCGAGCGAGAGGACGGGGAAAATCTCAATGCCATCCAGCGCCTCCTGGATGGTTTCCTGGTTCTCCGTTGCCGTAGGAGCAATCATGCCCGTACCGGTCATCGTAAGCTCGGGCGGCCCACTGAGCAGCACACCGGCATCGAACAACAAACCGATACGCCCCCCTCGGGCGGGGTTACCGAATCCGATTCCGACGTAGGGCTGTATGCTGGAGCCATAGCCCAATTCAGCGGTCAACGAGCCAATCTGTTGCGTCGTGAATGTTCTCGACTGGACCGAGTACGAATCCGTGGGAGATCCCGTCGTGGAGATGCTGCTGTTGTTGTATGTAGCGCCTGCCGTCAGTCGGATGCCGTTGCGGAATGGAAAGAGGTCCGCAAGGAGGCTGGCCGTCATGAGCGACGCATCCCCGGTAAAGGCAACGTCCACATTCTCATCCTCTATCGTTGCCTCGGGCAGCGCAATGGAGAAGGAAGTCCCCCCTGCACGAACGTTCAGGAAGCTTGTCAGAGCCAGGGAAAGATCCGCGCCAACCCCTTGGCTGCCAACCCGGACGCCAATGCCGAGCTTTTGTGAGTATGCCGGGCTGAGCGACATGGAAACAGCAATGAATAGGGCGATCAGGTGTTTCATCTTGACTTCGATGCGCATGGATTCGACGCGCTCTTGGGGAGCACTAATTCTTGCTAATATACTAATTCTTGCTAATATAAGGTGTTGACGCGCGAGCAACCATTCCTACCCTCCGAATTCACCCTCTGCAAACCAAAAAAAGCAGGCGGTATTGGCCGGGTGCCAGCTCATGATGGGGCGGTTGTGGGTATGTCGCCTGCACCGTGCAAGATGAATGTGTAAGATGAGTATGCAAGATGACCTGTGACCAGGGAAATAGCCCACCCGGAAAGCCTATCGTATTTCAAGATTGGCGGAAGAATGCGCATTCCGTGGTGCGCAAGGCCGCGATGGGACACAAAATCCGCCTTGACGCGTGTCAGAAGGCCTTTTGGGACCACCGGTAATTGACCAGTGCTCAAAAAGGTCGTATTTTGGCGTTCTGCGTCATTATTTCCGGCGCCCCACCGATGGCACAGCGCCCTCATGCCGGAGTTGAAAAACCGAGAGCCTCGCGCCCTCAAAACGCTTCCCGAGTCCCGATGGACATCAACAGTTTCAAGACAGTCAGCGCCAAGGCCAGCGACGTTGAGCGCGCCTGGCACGTGGTCGACGCCGAGAACATGGTCGTCGGTCGCCTTGCATCCCAGGTCGCCAGCATTCTGCGTGGCAAGCACAAACCGAATTTCACCCCGCATGTCGACTGTGGTGATTTCGTTATCGTCATCAACGCTGACAAAGTGCGATTCACCGGTCAGAAAGAGACCGCAAAAGAGTACTTCCGCCACACCGGATATCCGGGTGGGGGTCGCGTCCGCACGCCGAAAGAGGTGCGCGAAAGCAAGCCGACCTTCATGGTGCAGAACGCTGTCAAGGGCATGCTCCCGAAAGGTGTGCTCGGCCGCGAGATGTTCCGCAAGCTGAAGGTCTATGCCGGCGGCGAACATCCGCACGGTGCACAACAGCCCCAGGCGCTCGAACTCTGATCGCGCTCTCCCCGAGTAACCGCAATAACCCTCTGTCATGGCAACAGCCCTTACACAGTTCAACGCAGTAGGACGCCGCAAGAATGCGGTCGCCCGCGTGTACCTGCGCCCGAACGGTTCCGGCAAGATCGTAGTCAACAAGCGTGACTACACCGAATACTTCCCGACCGTATGGCGCCAGACGGCCGTCACCTCTCCTTTCAAGGTCACCGAGACCGAAGGACAGTTCGACGTGGTCGTCAACGCACGTGGTGGCGGCATGACGGGTCAGGCCGAAGCCATCCGGCTCGGTATCTCCCGTGCGCTGGTATCCTTTGATGATGAGCTGAAGAAACCACTGCGCGATGCCGGCTTCATGACGCGCGACCCCCGTATGGTCGAGCGCAAGAAGTATGGCCAGCCCAAAGCCCGCAAGCGTTTCCAGTTCTCGAAGCGTTAATCGCCCTTTTCCGACCGCTTGGAGCCTCGGCCCCAAGCGGTCTTTTCATCACACATACATCCGGATACCTGCCGGGGTGATCGGGACATACGTCTTGATTTCGGTGGGTGCGTGAAGGATGTAGCGGATCAACCCGATCAAAACAATGAGCGAAAGCAAAGAGCAGTCGGCGCACCGCGCGTCGATCGAAGACCTGCTGAAGGCAGGCACCCACTTCGGCCACCTTACGAGCCGGTGGAATCCCAAGATGCGCAACCACATCTTCATGGAGCGCAATGGGATCCACATCATCAACCTGAACCACACGCAGGCCTATCTGGACGAGGCAGCGGAAGCCGCAGCCCTCTTCACGCGTCGTGGCAAGAAGATCCTCTTCACAGGCACCAAGAAGCAGGCGCGTGACATCATCCGCAAGCACGCCTCCGAGTGCGGCTCCCCGTACGTCGTCGAGCGCTGGCTGGGTGGCACGCTGACCAACTTCCAAACCATCCGCCGCTCCATCCGCCGCATGGAAGAGCTGGCCAAGATGGAAGAAGATGGCACCATGGAGCAGCTCAAGAAAAAAGAGCGCCTCATGAAAGCCCGTGAGCGCGAGAAGCTGGAGAAAACCCTGTCCGGTATCAAGGACATGGCCCGTGTTCCTGGCGCCCTGTTCATTGTGGACATCAATCGCGAGCACATTGCGGTCAAGGAAGCCCAGCGTCTCGGTATTCCGATCATTGCCATCGTGGACACCAACTGCGATCCGGATGTCGTCGATTTCCCGATTCCTGCCAACGACGACGCACTGAAGTCGATCGACCTGATCACGGGTGTCATTGCCGGCGCCGTGACGGAAGGCAAGAAAGAGCGCGAAATTGCTGAAGCCGCCCAGAAAGCGGAGAAGGAGAAGCGCGCCCAGGACACGAAGGAAACGGCCGAAAAAGACGCATAAGCGTCACCGGTAGCTCCGAAGCTACCCTGTTTCCCCGGTTTCATGTTCAGATCAGCGAACTCCGGTTCCGCTGACGTCAATCAAAGAGAAACGATAGAAATGTCTATTTCTGCTGCTGATGTAAAGAAATTGCGCGAGGCCACCGGCGTCGGTATGATGGATTGCAAGAAAGCACTCCAGGAAGCGAACGGTGATTTCGACGCGGCCATTGACCTGCTGCGCACGAAAGGCCAGAAAGTGGCTGCCAAGCGTGCTGACCGCGACGCCAAGGAAGGCGTCGTTGCTACCGGTACGACTGCCGATGGCAAGACAGCCATCCTGGTCGAGGTCAACTGCGAGACCGATTTCGTGGCTCGCAACGAGGACTTCCAGGCCTTTGCCGAAGAACTGGCTGCATTGGTTCTGGCCGAGAAGCCAGCCGACCGCGATGCGTTCATGAGCGTGACGATGGCCAGTGGCCGCACGGTTGAGGATGCACTGACGGACATGACCGGCAAGATTGGCGAGAAGATTGACGTGCGCCGCACAGCCGTCATGACGTCCGACGCCGGCAAGGTCGTCTCCTACATCCACCCGGGCGCCCGCCTCGGCGTGCTGGTTGATGTTTCTGGTGATGGTGATCTCGAGAGCGCTGGCCGCGACGTGGCCATGCAGGTCGCCGCACTCAACCCGATCGGTACGAACCGCGACGACGTTCCGGCAGACGTACAGGAGAAGGAAATGGAGATTGCCCGGCAGGCCGCCATCGAAGAAGGCAAGCCCGAGCAGATCGTGGATCGTATTGCGACCGGCAAGCTCGAGCGCTACTTCAAGGACAACGTGCTTCTCGAGCAGCCTTTCGTCAAGGACTCGTCCATGACCGTCGGCGACATGCTGAAATCGGCCAAAGCCGACGTCAAGACGTTCGCTCGCTTCGCCCTCGGCGAATAAAACCGTGCGCTTTTGCAGGCGCTCAAAGGGCGGGGCTGCGGATGCAGCCCCGCCCTTTTCTTTTTTCAAGACTTTGGCCGGCCGATCGTTCGCCTTCAAATTGATATGCCGGGCGGCCAGCGTTAATTTGCTTCGATACGACGCGCCCGATCTTCCATCTCCGATCCTGTGACCGATCCTACCTCCAACGGACGAACCTTCAAACGCATCCTGCTCAAACTGAGCGGCGAATCCCTCATGGGCAACAAGGCGTTTGGGATTGATGAAGAGGTCTTGGGCGCGTACGCCGCTGAAATCCGCCAGATTACCGAACATGGTATCGAGCTGGCACTCGTCATCGGTGGTGGCAACATCTTTCGCGGTGTAAACAATGCCACGAAAGGTATGACCCGCTCCCACGCCGATTATATGGGTATGCTGGCCACCATGATCAACGCCATGGCACTCCAGGATGCCCTTGAGCAGGAGGGGGTGTACACACGGTTGCAATCGGCGCTGAACATGGATGAGGTCGCCGAGCCCTTCATTCGCCGACGCGCCATGCGTCATCTTGAAAAGGGTCGCGTCGTCATTTTCGGTGCAGGCACGGGCAACCCGTACTTCACCACCGACACGGCTGCTTCGCTGCGAGCTCTCGAAATCGAGGCCGATGTCATCCTGAAGGGAACGCGCGTGGACGGCGTCTACTCCGCAGACCCTGAAAAGGACCCTGATGCTGTTCGCTATGCCGAAATCCACGGTAATGACGTCATCGCTCGCGACCTGAAGGTAATGGACATGACCGCATTCACCTTGTGCCGGGAGTCGGACATGCCCATCATCATCTTCAACATGGATGAAGGAGGTAATCTTCTGCGTCTCGTGCGTGGTGAATCGGTGGGGACACTGGTTCACTGGAAGGACACCGATACCGATCCGATCCTTGCCTGAGGGTCGCCACCAACTTTTTCCGCCAACATGATACACGAAGACCTGCAACTCATTCTCGCAGAAGCCGAGGAGAACATGGACAAGAGCATTGAGCACTTGCGCCATGAGCTGATGTCCATCCGGGCTGGTCGCGCCACGCCGACCATGCTTGAAAATGTGAAAGTGGACTACTACGGCTCGATTACTCCGTTGAGTCAGATGGCCAGTATCAGTGCCCCACAGGCTGATCTGCTGGTCGTGCAGCCATGGGACACATCTGCCCTGGGTCAAATCGAGAAGGCCATCCAGGCCTCCAACCTGGGTCTTAATCCTTCCAACGATGGTGGGATGATTCGCCTTCCCGTTCCGCCGCTTTCGGAGGAACGTCGGCGGGAGCTTGTCAAGGTGGCGCGCAGTGTCGGGGAGGAGGCGAAAATCTCCATTCGCAACGTGCGCAGGCAAGCCAAGGACGACATCAAGAAAACGCAGGAATCAGAGAAGCTTCCAGAGGACATGCGCTACGAGGCCGAAGAGGAGCTGCAGGCCATGACGGACAAACACACCGAAAAGGTTAGCTCCCTTATGGACCACAAGGAAAAGGAAGTGATGGAGGTGTGATCGAAGGCAGGGGTGTAATCTGGCACGGCAGGCGCGGTCCGAAGATTCACCAAGCCTGCACGAGACCCCAGAAACAAGCCCTTCCCGCCGGCATTGGTGGCATTTTAACCGGAGAGGTGCCCGAGTGGCTGAAGGGGCTCGCCTGGAAAGCGAGTATGCGGGTTGACCCCGTATCGAGGGTTCGAATCCCTCCCTCTCCGCACGCGACACGAACCCCGGCTGCCGACAGGCAGCTGGGGTTTTCGCTTTTGGACGGAAGGAAGCTTGCTTCCGGACGGCCAGAAGCAAAACCCCAGGGCCCGCGAAGCGGGCCGGGGTTCGTATCGCTAAGGAGTACCAGGGATGCACGCGAGCGGTAGCGAGCGTAATCCCGACCGAATGTAGGAGGGCGCGAGCACACCACCATTGGAATCCAGAGGCGGGGCGCATCGTCTTAGAGGGGTCACGTGCTCGCCTACCATCTTTTCCTGCGACGGGTTTGTTTCGTACGTTCCTCGGCCGCTCTCCCATGATCATCTCTTACGGCCCTTACCGCATGCCGCGTCAACTGCTTCTGCTTCTCCTGGCTATCCTGGTACTCGTTCCCAGCATTCGAGCGCAAACGTTCACGAATGAGTCCTATCGTCTACGTGGATTACCCGACCCGACGCTGGCCTTGGAAGATGTGGCCGTTGCGGACTACAACGCCGATGGGCGTGTGGATTTCTATCATGCTGGGCGCCTGTATCGGCAGGAAGAGGACGGGTCGTTTGAAAACGTCCTGTCGCAGGCTGGCATCCTGCTCGAAGGTAATTCCGTCATGGGTGGTCTTTTTGGCGATGCCAACCGGGACGGACTGCTTGACCTGTTGATTCGTGACGCCACGCCCGGCAGCCGCTTCTATCTCAACCGTGGTGGCGAGAAGTTTGACCTGGGCAACAGCGCGACAAACCTCATCTTCCAGAACCCGCCGGTGGGTGGTTTCTGGGCCGACGTCAATGACGATGGATACGTAGACCTCGTCGCAGGCAGTTCCAATGGCAACAACCCGGTATTCCTGGGTAACCAGTCAGGCAGCTTTACGAACGTAGGTGGCCTCATGCTGGCTGGTACCGAGCCGCTGACATGTGGGCTGGCCATGGCCGACTTTGACCACGACAACGATCCTGATTTTTATGCCGCCCGCTGCGGCGCAGGCAACGAACTGCTGGTAAACAATGCCAGCCGGGATCGCTTTGGCACCAGTTTCCGGGGTGCGGGAGTCGAGAGCAGAAACAATACGCAGGATGGGTATTGGTTCGACTACAACAACGATGGGTGGGAAGATCTGCTGGTGGTCAACCACAATGCGGAGTTCCTCTTTGCCTATAACGAGCTCTATCAGTTCGATGGGCAGAACTTCACGGATCGGGCTGAGGAAGCTGGTCTGCGCAGTTTCCCGACGCAGGACAACGGTCCTGCCGCCATTGCTGACTTCGACAACGACGGCTGGTTGGATGTCTACCTTCCCTTCGGCAACCAGGGGCGCCTTTTCCGCAACAAGCAGGATGGCACCTTCGAGGACATCTTCGATACAAGCATGGGATTGGATTCCGTCTCGGTAGCTGCCGCCACGGCCGACTTCAACAACGACGGGTGGATGGATTTGCTGATTCCGGCTTCCAACGGTACCGCCATCATGATGAATGACGGCGGAGCAAATAACTGGGTGACCTTCCAGCTGCGCGATACCAACAATCGCTTCGGCGCTGGTGCGCGCATCCAGATCCTGACCGGTGGTATGCAGCAAGTGCGTACCGTGACGGCTGGGACCGGGGCAGGAACCCAGAGCGATGGATTGCGGGCCCACTTCGGGGTTGGCGGCAGTGAAATCATTGACGAAGTGCAGGTCTACTGGCCCGACGGCAGTCTGGAGCGATTTGGAGGGATATCCGTCAATCGGCACCATACGATTGTCAAGAATGTCGGCTTCAATGATGCCCCCAGTGCTTTTTCTCCGCTTTCACCCGTCAACGCAGGCTTCATCGACACAGCGGCCGAGACCATCCGCTTCGAATGGGAAGAAGCCACGGATCCTGTGGACGATGTGGAATACACCCTTTCCATTACCGGCAAGGCGCTCAAGCTTTCCATTCCTGGATTGACGGAGACCTTCATCGACGTGCCCACGGATATTCTTCCGGCCAACCAGATCTATTCGTGGTCCGTCCTGGCCACGGACGGTCATTCGGTCCGCGGAAGCAGCCGGGAGCATGATTTCTCGTTCGGCCAGCCGGATGTTGCCAACCAAACGCTCCAACCACCGGTGCTCTACGAGTTCGGGCTACCGGACCTGACATCGGGTATTGCGGAATTCGCTGATATTGATCTGGACGGGGACCTGGACCTGCTGGTGGGCGGAGAGACGGAAACGGGCTCGGTGCTGCGTATCTATCGTGCCGACGATGACACGGTTGTGCTAGACAACAACGGGGGAGAATTCATCTTCAAGTCGCTCAGCGTGGCCGGTATTGCCCTCGAACCCGTAACGCGTCCGAAAGCATCCTGGGGCGATCTCAATGGCGACGGATTCCCCGATCTGGTCATCAGCGGGATTTCCCGGGAGACAGGGGCGCCCCTGAGCACGATATACATCAACCAGGTGGGGCAGTTCATCCCCGCCAATATCGACGGCCTGCCCAATGTGTGGGGTGGCAGTGTAAAATGGGCTGACCTGAACGGTGACGGTCACATGGACCTCTTCCTCAGCGGCTCAACCACCACTGCGCAGCCTTATGATGTAGTCTCAGAGGTCTGGATGAACGATGGAAGTGGATCGTTGACGCCGACAGCATCAGGCATTCCACCATTCATGTTCGGGGAAGCTGCTTTTGCCGATGTAGACGGTGACGGCGATCTGGATATGGCCCTCACGGGCGATCTGGGTGATGGCCTCCTGCACGCAGGCCTCTACGAGAATACGGGACTGGGATCGGGAGGGCAGTACCAGGCATTGCCGGCGGATCTGCCGAGACTCATGGGCGGTTCCGTTTCATGGGGAGATGTAGATGCTGATGGAGATCCTGACCTGCTGCTGACCGGCGGGTCGCTTGACCCACAGATGCTGCGTGGTATAACGCGGCTGTATGTGAATGAAAACGGCTCATTCCAAGCGCATCCCTTTCCTTTCGACGGCGTTGTTACGGGGCGCGCCATCTGGGGCGATTACGAAAATGATGGCGACCAGGACGTATTCGTGGTGGGTGCCCGCTCACCGCTTGGCGAGACAGTCGGGCGCCTCTACCGCAATGAAGATGGGCAGTTCGTGGCTGAACTGGACGTGAAAGGCTTCGTCAATGCGACCGCATCGTTTGGCGACTACAATGGAGACGGCGACCTGGATCTGATCGCATTCGGTGTCGATGCTGAGGGCAACCTGTCCACAACGTTCTACATCAACCAGCAGGTGCCCGAACCGGTGCCATCGACGCGGTAGGGCTGGCGTAATCGTATATTGCAGGCGGCGTCCAGGTGCACACAAGGTGCCCGACCACCGAATCATTCCTCACCGGACCACCCTACTGACATGATTGCCAGCATGACCGGCTACGGCCGGGGCGAAGCCGCTGTGCGCGGTTACGAAGCCGTTGTCGAACTCAAATCCGTCAACAGCCGCTACTGCGAGATTTCCCTTCGTTCGCCCAAGTCCCTCAATGCGCACGAGGCCGATATTCAGCGCATCCTGAAATCGACTTTTTCCCGCGGTCGTATTTCAGCTTTTGTCCAAGTCTCGGATCCGGCTACGGTCGATCTGTCCATCCGTGTCAATGCCCACGCCGTGAAGGCCTATCGCAGCCTGCTCGAAGAGGTAGCATCCACGGCAGGAATTGATGAGCCCGTTGGCTTGGACCACCTACTCAAGTACACGGATATTTTTGAAGCGGACGAGGTCGAAGAAGACCTTGAAGCCATTTGGGAAGCCACCCAGGCCGCACTCACGGCCGCCTGCGACGGCATGCAAGCCATGCGGTTGCAGGAAGGCGAAGCCCTCCATAAAGAGCTCTCGGAACGCCTCGAGGGCATCGAAAACCGGTTGCGTGAGGCTGAGCGCCTGGCGCCCCTGCGTGTACAGGCATCGGGCGAACGCTTGCGCGAGCGCCTTTCGGAAATCATCGAGGAAGGACGTATCGACTCCGAGCGCATTGAGTTCGAGATGGCCATGTTGGCCGACAAACTCGATGTGCGTGAGGAGTGCGTCCGACTAGATTCGCACCTGGCCCTGTTCCGGGAAGCGCTGGCTTCGGGCGAGGCCGTGGGTCGCAAGATGAACTTCCTCTCCCAGGAGATGAACCGCGAGATCAACACGATCGGCTCAAAATCCAACGATGCCGAGATGGCACATCTCGTCGTGGGTATGAAAGAGGAGCTCGAGAAGATCAAGGAGCAGGTCGAGAACGTTGAGTGACGCGGCTGATCATACCCGAAAGCCCTGTATCATTATTGTGGCCGCCCCCAGCGGATCGGGCAAGTCGTCCCTGGCCGCCCGGCTCATGGCGGTCCTGCCACAGATCCGCTTCTCGGTTTCCGCCACCACCCGCGCGCCGCGGGGCGATGAGAAGGACGGTAAGGCCTATCATTTCCTGAGCACGGAAGTCTTTCGCGAGGCCATCGCCGGGGGCAGGCTCCTGGAGTATGAAGAAGTGTACCCAGGGCGCTACTACGGCACGCTGCGCAGTGAAGTGGAGCGCTCGTCCGCCCAGCACCCTGTCCTGTTGGATGTCGATGTGGTGGGTGCCCTCAACGTGAAAGAGCTGTACGACGACCGGTGCCTGGCCGTGTTCGTAAAGGCGCCGAGCGTAGAGGAACTCGAAAAGCGATTGCGCTCGCGAGGCACGGACGAGGAGGCCGCCATCCGGACACGATTGGAAAAAGCCGCGTATGAAATGTCGTTCGAAGGTCGTTTCGACCGCAGCATTGTGAATGACGATTTGGACACGGCAGCGGCCGAACTCATCGATCTGACCCGATCCTTCCTCGCAGCATGCTCTGATGGCTGATACGAATTCCTTTTCGATGGCTGGTCGCCGCATCCTGCTGGGTGTGACGGGCGGGATTGCGGCCTACAAGTCGGCTGAGCTCGTGCGCCTGTTCAAGAAGGCAGGTGCCGAGGTGCGCGTGGTCATGACGCCTGATGCTGCGCGGTTCGTAACGCCGCTCACGCTGGGAACGCTGTCCGAGAACGAAGTCCATACCGAGATCTTCCCCGAAAACGAAGCCGGATCCTGGACCAAGCACGTGGCTCTCGGCCTGTGGGCCGACCTTTTCGTGGTAGCGCCGCTCACGGCGCAGACCCTGGCCAAGCTCGTGGCTGGCGCGTGTGACTCGATGCTGACGGCCGTGGCCCTCACGGCCCGCTGCCCAACGATGGTCTGCCCGGCCATGGACCATGACATGTATGTCCATCCGGCCGTGCGGAACAATCTTGATACCTTATCGAATCGGGGTATTACGGTCATGGAAGCCGAGCACGGCGAACTGGCCAG
>Ga0075480_10000326_pt1 | contig 27477 bp, 20 predicted proteins | sample DEB08_DNA_7_FD_81590 | JGI IMG/M metagenome (GOLD analysis project Ga0075480, IMG submission 81590) | Aqueous microbial communities from the Delaware River and Bay under freshwater to marine salinity gradient to study organic matter... | ecosystem: Environmental > Aquatic > Marine > Coastal ... | reverse complement strand
GGCATCAGCCAAGCCAGCACCGTCCAGTTGGTCCAGGAGGCAGGCTTGGGTGACGTGGTCAGCTCATGCCTCAGGGCACCTTTTCCCGGTTGTGGCCGTTGTTGGAAATGCTTCCACAAGCACACGTTGCTTGGTCGAGAAGCTGATTTTGCCGCCCGTGAAATTCAGACCTTCCTCGCCAAGCGCCCGCTCAAGACCGCAACGCACGTCTTGTGGTGGATCGGCAAGCACGGCCGTTGGGACCTGGTTCCAGATCTGGCCCACATGAAGGACCACGACCTCAGTGCGTGGACCATGCACTATGCCCCCGCCTTTGATCTGCTTCCAGAATGGATTCGTGATTATGTGCAGCAGGCCGTTGAGCGAAGCATTCCGCGCATGCCCGATGACGCGGCGTTGATCGGTCAAGACCTGTTTCCCGATGCCCCGTGAGCATCATTCCTCTTCGGCGAGGATGGTCTCGTACATCCCAATCGCGTCCTCAACGGGACCTGGTCCAGAGACGACCTTGCCGTGATGGATGCACAAGGCGCGGTCGCAAAAGGACGCGACCGTGTTCATGTTGTGGCTGACGATGACCACCGTGGTGTCGCCGCTGACCATTTCGCGGATGCGTGCCTGGCATTTTCGACGGAAAGCGGCGTCGCCGACGGCCATGACCTCGTCGATCAGCAGGACTTCTGGTTCAAGGTGAGCGGCCACCGCGAAGCCAAGGCGAGCCTTCATCCCCATGGAATAGGTCCGAATGGGTTGGTCGATGTGCTCTCCCAATTCACTGAAGGCCACGATGTCTTCCATGCGTTCCGTGACCTCTCCGTCCGTCAATCCGAGGATGCTGCCGTTGAGTTTGATGTTCTCGCGACCGCTGAGATGGCCTTGGAAACCGGTGCCGATTCCGGCGAGAAGGACGCAACGGCCGCTGGTGCGGATGGTGCCTTCGTCAGGGCGATAGATGCCGGCAATCAGGCGCAGGATGGTCGATTTCCCTGCTCCGTTGGGACCGACGATGCCGAGGATTTCCCCGCGTTCCACGTCGAGGTTCACCGCATCAAGGGCACGAAAGCGACGCTTCCGTCCTTCCTTCCGGAAGCGCCCAGTCACCTGCTCTTTCAGGTAGGTGGGGGCTCCGCCCTTGACGGGGAAATCGAGGGTGACGTTTTGGAATTGAATCACGCCCATGCTTTCACCTCACAGATGCTTCACGGCTTCCGCCTCTCGTCGAACGAAGACGATGGCGCCCAGGACGAGGACAGTGGCGGAGACGATGAGGGTCCGCGCCACCCATTCGACTTCAAGCAACGACGTGTCCCCCGTCATCGCGGATCGAGACATTTCGATCAGGATGGCCACTGGATTCAAGGCGAACAGCTCGTGATGGACGGGATCGATGTGGCGCATGCCAAAGAAGACCCCGGAGAGGAAGAATCCGGCGCGGGTGAGGATGCTGACCACGTGGGCCGTATCCCGGACATGCGTGTGCAAGACCGCGCCAATAAGGCCGAATCCCATCGCCAGGGCCAAGGTCGGTATGGCCATCAGCGGAAGCAGCAGAAGCGTCCAATCAAGGTCAACCCCAAGGATCAGCATGGTCGGAGGAATGACGAGGCAAGAGAGCAAGAATCGGAGCGTTTGGAAGGCACCTGCTGACCAAAGAAAGACTTCTCTTGGAACGGACGTTTGTTTGATCAATCCTGCATAGGTCACAAGCCCGGTCGTGGTTTGTGACATGGTTTTGGAAAACAGGCTGTATACCAAGACACCCAAGAGAATTTCCAAGACAAAAAGAGGGTCCTCGTTGCCGCGCAGGAGTGCGAACACGGCCCAATAGACCGCGGTCAGCAGCAGCGGCTCAAGCATCGTCCATCCGTAGCCGATGATCGTGCCATGGTAGGTCACCTTCAGGTCACGGACCACCAAATGCCGCACCAGCCTGCGGTGTTGGAGAAGACGGCTGACCATCAGGCGTGGTGCTGCGAAGGGGTTTGGTCGGCCACCGGTGATGATCACCTCCCGACCCATGCTGGGGTGCGGTTGCTTGGGGACATGAAGCGTTCGCAGGGTTGGGTGGACTGCCCCCGCGTTCTGCGGTGCGGTGTTTCCTGCGGGAAGCCGTCAGAATTTCGCCGGGCCACCGACCCCTTCAAACGGCGCGGGGAACAGCCCGCCGCATGGACGCAGCCTCGACCACCGTGGGCGTCATCGGGCTCGGCTACGTCGGCCTGCCGACCGCCATCGGCTTCCTCGATGCCGGATTCGAGGTCTGGGGCGTCGACATCTCTGAGCGGACCGTGGCGATGGTCCGTGAGGGCCGCAACCCCACCGGTGATCCGGACGTGGACGATCTTGTCCCCGCACCTGGCACGCCTCGCTGGCACGTCACCACCTCGACGGCCGAGGCGGTGCCTCACTGCGACGTGGTGTTGGTGACCGTTCCGACGCCCGTCACGCATGATCTCCAACCCGACCTCAGTTACGTGGAATCCGCCGGCCGGGCCGTGTTTGAGGCCCTTCCCGGTGGCACCAACACGGTGGTCGTGCTGGAGTCGACGGTCTACCCAGGCGTGACCGCAGAAACGTGGTTGCCGCTGCTTGACGAACTCGGGCTGAAGCAAGGTGTGGACGTCACCATCGCGTACTGCCCTGAGCGCTTCAATCCGGGCGATCCTGCTCACGGCGTGCGTTCCGTGGCCCGCGTCATTGGGTGCGGCGATGCGGACGTGGGGCAAGCCTTGGTGGGCCTGTACGCGCAACTCACCAGCGAAGACGTCCGCTACGTCGGACGTTTGGAAGTCGCGGAAGCGGCCAAGGTCATCGAAAACGTGCAGCGCGATCTGAACATCGCCTTGGTCAACGAACTGGCCCGCATTTTCCCCGCCCTCGGCGTCGACGTTGAAGACGTCCTTTCCGCCGCGGCCACGAAGTGGAATTTCCACCGCTACACGCCCGGCGTGGGCGTCGGAGGCCACTGCATCCCCGTGGACCCGTATTACATGATTCAACGCGCCTCCAACGTTGGCGTGCCCGCGAACCTCATCACCGCTGCCCGTGCGGTGAACCGCTCCATGCCCGTGCACGTCGCGGGCGTGGTGCGCGATCTGCTCTACGAAGCGGAAGTGCCGGCGAAGGACGCCCGCGTGTTGCTCATGGGCTGGTCCTACAAGGCCGAAGTCGGCGATCCGCGCGAGACGCCTGCCGAGCCGTTGGCCGAGGCCCTGCTCGAAAAGGGCGTTCTGGTGGGCACGTGGGACCCGCACCTCGACGAGCCCCTGATGGACGGCGTCACCGTCCACGCCAGCCTTGAGGAAGCCGAAGGGTACGACCTGGTGGTGCTCGTCACCGCTCACAAGGCTTGTTTGGAAGCCGATTGGACGGCCCTCCGCACCCGCATGCGCACGCCCATCCTGTACGACGGACGGCGCGTGCTCGACCTCGAGCACTTGGCCGATGCCGGTTGGCAGGTCCATGCGGTCGGACGGCCCTGACTCAGATTTTCCGACGCATGCGCGGCTCGGCCTCGTCCACCTGCACCGGCGCTGCCTCGACCTCTGGTGCCGCTTCAACCACCGCTTCGAGCTTGGTTTCGGGCACCACCTCCGGGATCACCTCTGGAGGGCCGGCTTGTGCTTCCTTCACTGGATGTGGCGCTTGCGGCACTTCGCCTGCGACACCGGGCACGGCTTTCGTCGTGGGGACCTTGGTCGCTGCACGCTGCTCGAGGGCTTCATGCAGGGCCAGCACGCTGTGCTCCCAGCCGAGATGCGCTTCGGCGTAGTGGCGTGCCGCACGTTTTCCGTCGGGGTACATGGAGGGGTCTTTGGCCATCTGTTTGAGCAACGCGATGGCCCCGTCATGGAGGTCCTCTTTGGCGAACAGATGCATGAACGGGACGTCCTCAGGGAGTCGGTGGCCTTCGTGGTCCAGGCCGATCACCATCATGCCTGAAGCGAGGTATTCCGAGCGCTTGAGCGGACTGGCCAACGACCAGGCCCGATGCTCAGGCATGGGAAGCAGGCCGAGGTGAGAGGTCCCCAAACGGTGCGCCACCTCGTCCTGAGGCAGCCGCCCGAGCACGTGAATGTCATCCGTGGCCTTTGCCATCTTGGTCAAGGCCGGCAGCGCGTCGCCCTCCCCAATGAGGGTCAACGTCACCTCCAGGCCGGCGTTGACGGCTTTCTGATGGAGCATCGGAAGCACGAGCACCCCACGGTTTCGGTCCAGGCGTCCGTGGTACACGAGGTGCAGGGTCCGCTCCGTTGAGCGGCGCTCTGCTCCGGGAATGAAGCGGCGCAGATTCACGCCTGCTGGGAGCACCACGACCTGGTCGTCGCTGAGTTTGCTGAAGGCCTGAACGTGGCGCGCGTGGGCGGGGCTCACCACGGTGCCCACAGGCCCCTCTTCTCCACGACTGGCCTTTCGGGCCATGCGCCAAGCCCGCCGCCAAACGAACCAGTGGAGGCGAGCGAGCAAGCCTGCATCGGCCGGAGGACTGCGGTCGACAAGCATCCACGGGACGCCGTCCAAGACCCCTGAGCGGAGCATGCGCTTGGCCAGAGGCCATTCGACCAGCACGATGTCCGGGGTGTGCAGGTCAGGCCACCGCGCGATGACGGCGTCGGCGATGGCGCGGCTGCGACGGCCTTTCCGAGCCCTGATGTTCAGGGTCAGATGCTCGACGCCTTCGATGGCCTCCGGGTTCATTCCGGGACCGAGGAAGGTCACGTCATGGCCGTGTTTGGCCAGACCGGTGATCAACGCGCGTTGCGTGGTGGCGCACAGGTCATGGGCGAGGTCCCGCACGCTGGCCCAGACGATCCTCATGGCTCCACCCGTTGCAGGTCGTCCGAAGGGTTGGCCCGGTTTGATGGTGATGGCGGTCTGCCTTCACCGACAGGGAGGGTTCAAGCGAGCACGTGAGCGAGGACGTCGAGGATGACCTGGCCCATGACGCGAACGTTGTCTTCGGTCAGGTGCGGTTGCATCGAGAGGTCCACGGCGAAGGCGATGTTTTCGACGGTTTGCGGCAGTTCGTCGCGGTGCGCATCGACGTAGGTCCACGATCGGTAATCGCGGGCGTTGCGGCGGATGCCGAAGATCTGCATGGGCAGGCCTTCTTCCTTGGCGACGTCGAGGAAGGCCTCGGCCTGCGGCGTGGTCATGCCCACCAAGTGGAACTGCATGGTGTCGTGGAAGTTCCCCGCCTTCGGGTGAGGCGACGGAATCTCGATGTTGGCGTGGTCGCCGATGATGGAACGAAGCAGGGCATGGTTGCGCACGTGGATCTCATGGATGACGGCCAGCCTGGGAATCTGGGGGAGCAGCATGGCCGCGGTCACTTCGTGCATGCGCATCGAGTAGCCGGGGATCTCGTTTTGGAGGCGATCCATGATCTCCGGATCGAGGCCGTAGTGCTTCTGCCAGAGTTTCTCGTAGGAACCTGCGTACAGCGCGGCCTTTGCGGCGTACTCGTCGTCGTTGGTCACGAAGATGCCGCCCTCGCCGGCGCTCATCCCCTTGCTCGATTGGGTGGAGAAGCAGCCGATGTGTCCGAAGGTGCCGAGCGCACGCCCGTCCCACGAGGTGCAGTACGCGTGGGCGCAGTCTTCGATGAAGAAGAGGTCGTGCTTCTTCACGACCTCCATCACCGCGTCCATGTCGGGCACGTGGCCACGCATGTAGGACATCAGGAGGACCTTGGCGCCGGATTCGGCCGCCTTGCGGTCGAGGTCTTCGGCGTCCATGCCCCATTCTCGGTTGGTTTCGACCAGCACGGGTTCGGCACGGGCGTGGTGGATGACGCTGGGCACGGCGTGGAAGGTGAACGCGTTGGTCAGGATCTTGTCGCCGGGTTCCACGCCGGCGATGTTGAGGGCGATGTACATCGCTGAACCACAGGAGTTGGTGCCGATGACGTGCTTCATGCCCATGTACTCAGCGAAGGTCTTCTCGAAGCGTGCCGTGAGGGAGTCTTCCTTGGTCGGCGGTTGGTAGCGGTACATCACGCCGCGCCGCATGGCGTCACTCGCCATGGCGATGCCTTCCTCGGGAACGGGCTTGAACGCCTTGTTGTTGAAGTCAATGATGCGCTCTCCGCCTTCGACGACGAGGCGACGACGTTCGTTGGTCATCATGACCACGGGACTTCCGTTGGGGTCTTCAATCAACCTCCTTTCTCTGACGTGTCGGTCGGAACTTCTTTGCAGACTCCCGCTGCCATGATTCCGTGGTGAAACGCTCACTTCCTGCCCTTGCAGCGATGGCGGCTGCGTTCATGCTCGCTGCAACCGCTTGGCCGCAGATGCACATGTTTTACCTCGCTGGAATGCTTCAGGACGACGGCTGTGCGGAAGATGCGCCGATGCACATCCTGCTTTCCTTCGACGATCGCGCCCACCTCGACGACTGGGTGGAGTTCGCGCCCTTGCTTGCCGAACGGAACGTGGTGGCCACCTTCATGCTCGACCGGGTCGGCACGATGGAGGAATCGGACTGGGAAAAGGTGCAGGTTCTGCTGGACCATGGGCACGCCCTTGGGTACCACGGCGAGCACCACCTCGGGGCCGTGTCTTCAGGCCTTGAACCGGAGGCGTGGGTGCAACAGGAAGTCCTTCCATCGATGGATGCCTTTGCCTCTAGAAACCTCTCGGCGGAGGTGTTGGCCGTGCCCCGTGGCGACAGCACACCAGGGCATGAAGCGGCCGTGCTCGAGGTCGTGGAGCGCGTTCGGCTGACGGCCGGACCTGCCCACGAAGGCGTCACGCCTTGGGCCAGCGGTTGCGGGAAAGGGCCGGTCCACGCGGCCGTAAGCTTGGACGAAAGGAGGGGTGGTGTCGACCGGTGGCTGCCGGAAGTGCTGGCTCTGCGCGAGAAGGCCGGTTTTGGGGTCGTTCACGTGTACGGCCATGAAGTGGGCGAACAGGGGGTCGATCCTGACGCCTTGTTCGACGTGATTGACGCCTCCCAAAGGGAAGGCTGGGCGTGGGTCGGGTACGATGCCCTGCCCTGATCAGGCTTGACGGCCTTCGTCGAACATCTCGCGAAGGCTGCCGTCGTTGAGCATTTCGAGCACGATGTCGGATCCGCCAATCAGTTCACCGTGGACGAAAATCTGAGGCATCGTCGGGAAGTCAGACCAGCCGCAGACGGCGGGGATGGCCCGGCGGTCGCTGAGGATGTTGACGGAGGCAAAGGGCTCGCCAAAGGCTTGCAAAGCTTGCGCGGCGCGGTTGGAAAAGCCGCATTGTGGGGCGCCAGGTTCGCCCTTCATGAAGAGCACAAGGGCGTGCTCGTCCACGATGGCTTGCAGTTCGTCGGGGGTCCAATTGAATTCGTCGTTCATGCCGTTCATTCCTCCTTGGGGGGTCGTCGCCTGATGTGGATGCCGGTGCCGCCGGCGTGCGGATGGAAGACCGTGTCACCGGCCGTTTCCGCCTGTGCAGGGGTCATGCACTTCAGGTCGAGAGCGTGAACCACGTTGGCCGCAATGTGGGGCTTGAAGTGGTTCAAAATCAGTTTCTGGCGCTGCGAGGGGCGGATGCGTTCGAAGGAGGGCGAGATGACGCGCACGTGGAAGTGGTCGCCGGTGTTGTTCAGGTCAACGCACTCAACGGTGGCGTCCGGAATGAGGGCACGCACCTCGTCTTCCACCCAAGCGGTCTCGACCATGTTCGGCGGTCATCACGGACGGTCTTCAATCTGCGCATGGGTGTGGGTGGGTTGATGGCCGGAGCACCGCGCTCCTTGCTTCATGTCGGACACGGCAGGGCGTCCACTTGATGCCCGCCGGGACGCGGCTTGGCTTTCCATCGCCGAGATCAGCGCCGTCGGATTGGCGTTGATCGGTCAGGTGCTGTTGACTTCGGCCCTGATCGAAACCGTGTACGGTCGCTGGATTTTGCTGCTCGACGTGTTCATTGCAGCCTTCCTCGTGTTGGATTTGGGCTTGCCCACGTTGCTGGCCAGGGACGGACCGCTGCAGCCTACCTCGCTGCGGCCCGCGGTTTGGCGGGTCTGGCGCATCCAGGCCACGGTGGCGGTTCCCGTGGCTTTGTTGGCTGGAGGAATCGTCCTCCAACGTCACCCCGACGTTCCCCTCTTGGTGACGGCCGCCGCGGCGGTTTCCCTCTTGCATCTGGCCACCTATGCGCCTCGTGCGGCCCTTCGAGCAGCGGGCGAAGCCAGGTTGGAAGCGTGGTCCAAGGTGATCGAGCGTTCCGTGATGACCGGAGGGTATGCGTTCTTCATGCTCCAAGGCGAAACCGCCGTCCTCCCGTACGCCATGGTGTTGGTCGCCGGTGCCACCGCCGGTTTGGTGTGCTCCGCCATGCTGTTGCACCGAACCTTGGGGGACGCTCACACCGAACTTGGTGACCTTGGGTCAGCGTGGGGCGCGTCGTGGCGGCCGCTGGTCGTGGCGGGAGCGCCGTTCGCCCTCACCGCGGCCGTTTTGCCCTACGTGTCGAGGATCGAAAAATTCCTGCTTGCAGAAACCCACGGTTACGATGCCGTGGCGGTCTTCCACGTCGCCCAGATGGCGTGGGCGGCGGGACTGGTCGTCCCCGCCGCCGTCCGTTCCGCCTTGATTCCGGCGTTTGGAGCCGTCCGCTCCTCGAGCACGGCGCTGTCGTCCGCCATGCGTGAGGCCGAAGCTTGGATGGCCCCCTTGGTGCCTGCGGGCCTTTTCGCAGGAGCATGGGCGGTTCCTCCGCTGTTCTCGCTCGTCTTCCCCGCCTCTTACACCAACGGTGTGCTTGGGGCGGACGCCGCCCACCTCTTTCTCGTCCTCTTGCCGGGCTGGGGTCTGGCCATGATGGCCACGCCTTCCCTTGCCGGCGTGCAAGCGGGGCTCAACCCTTGGCGCTATGCAGGTCACGCGGCTGCAGGCCTCTGTTGTGCGGTGGTGGCCGGTGTGCTGCTGGTGCCGAACAACGGCCCCATCGGTGCAGCGTGGGCGGCCTTGTCGGTCTGCACCGTGTTGGCCTTGCTGGCCCTGCTCCTTCGCCCTTCGTGGCGCGAGTTCCACGGCCAGGCGTGGATCATCGCTGCGTCAAGTTGCCTGCTGGTCCCTTGGTTGTGGACGCAAGGGTGGTGGGCTTCTTTCGGAACCGCGGCCCTCTTGACGTGGCTTGGCGTTGCCGTGGCCCGCCGCGACGGACTGGCTCACGACGATTCCGAGGGCTGATCCCAAGGCTTGGCCTCCTGGACGCCGTCGCCAACGGGGGCCATCGCCTCCACAGGGGCCGTCCCGTTGACGGACAGCGGTGGCTGAATCTTGCCTGTGGCCTCTTGGGAGGTGGCCACGCCTTGGCCTTGCTGGTCCGCATGATGGCCGAGCGTTGTTGGCATGACCGTGGCATGGCCGTAGGCTTGTGCGGGTTGTGCCGGTGGCCCTCCACTGCTGACCAAGCCTGCGATCAGAAGGATGAGTCCCAACGGAAGTCCGCAGCACGCCGCTGCTCCCGTGGCCAAGCCACCGCCAATCAGGCCTCCAAGGCTGCCCATGAGGGCTTCAAGCACGGGGTCGACGTACATCACGTGGACGCCAGATGTGGCGTTGAACGTGTAATCGCCGTCGGAGCACGATGGGCCGTCGGTCAACACCGAACATGCCGACCCGATCCTCGTCATGCCCTGGTCGACGTTGTTGTCTTCACCCGGTTCCGGCATGCTGCAGTCTCGAACGAAGAAATCCTCACCGTCGGACGAATCGTCACGGGACATGCTGACGTTATTTCCTTCGTCGAAGAAGGCCTCGCACGCATCGCCCTCTCCGTTCTCGTCAAGGTCTTTCATCGGCGTGTCGAGGTAAAACCAGAATCCTAACTCGCCTTGGCCGTCGGAATCAGCGTACGTGATGGTGCCGCTGGTTGCGTTTTCGTAGTTCCAAGCATCCTCCAATTCTTCCAAGTCCTCGAGGGATTGGGCGCCACTCGACGTGATGGCTCCGCCCACAACAACCCCGAGCAAACTCAGGACGAGGATGATGCCGCCGGTGACGGTCAAGCCTTTGTTCATGCTTCACCAACAGACCGGCGGAGGATAAAGTGATGGGCATGAATTCGATTAGAGCGAGCCAAGCAAACGTTCCCAGGCTTCGCCAACATGGGGCCGAAGGCATCCTTCTGGAAGGGTGAACGCCACGTCGGTCCAGTTCATCTTCAGCACCCGCTCGCAGGCATCGGCCAAGGCACCGGGCGACCGGTCTTCAGCGATGCAGTCCTCTGGCAACCACGCAGCGAGGTCCCCCACGTCAACGGAGGCCACCGGCGTGCCGCACGCGATGGATTCCTTGGCCACCAACGGCCCTGTTTCGCGCGAAGAGGTGATCAAGGTCAACGACGCGACCATCATCCTGTCCCACACGATGGGCCGCGGTTGTTGCCGGAGCGTGGTCATGCCGACGATCCATCCTCGGGTCTCGAGCTCTCGACCGGTCTCAAGGGCGAGATAATGCTCCTTTTCTGGGCGTCGAGGGTCGGCTGGGAAGAGCACGTCCAAGCGGTCCCTTCTCCAACGGCCCCGCCATGAGCTGACCGCCTGAAGCCAGTCGTCTTCCACCGGGACGTGGCATGGAATGACCACCGCCTCGGCATGGTCCACTCCATCGAGATGAACGCGTTGCTGTTCCGCGACAAGCACCACGCGGTCCAAGTCTGCAAGCATACGTCGTATGCGTGGCCCGACATCTCGGTGATGAAGCCCTACGTCGAGGTCCCAGCCGTGAACCACGCCGACGCACGGGACCTTCCACCCTTTGGCGAGGGTCAAGGCCAGTGCGCCAACGGGCCACAAGGCGTGAACGACCACGGCTTCAGGAACCCACCCCGCAAGCCAGCGTTGTACGTTGCTGGCTCGCCTTCGAATGCTTGAGGAGGTGAGCCAAGGAGAGGCTTGGTTTGACAGCCCCCAGTACCGTGGTATGAGCACTTCACCTTCGTCAAAGGTGTGCCGTGAAGGGGCTTTGGACACGCCCGAGAGGGTGGACCGACGTGTCTCTTGGTACCGCAACATGCGCGGGAGCGGGTTCACCACACGCACGTCGTGTCCTGCATCCCGCAGCAGGCGGACGTGGTCGGCCACAAAGGTCCCACGTGCGATGTTGGTGGGCAGCGGGTGCATCCCGCTCAACACGAGGATTCGCATTCGAATTCCTCAGCCTTGGAGGGCAGCGTTGAGGTCCGCCAGATTGTCCGCAACGCTCGCACGGTCGTTGAACAAGCCGGACCCGACCACGGCGTTGGTCACGCCCCAACTTCGCAGTTCAGCGATGTTGTGGGCCTTGACGCCTCCGTCGATTTGCAACTGAACGGAACGGCCCCCGCGAGCTTGCTGCTGTGCGATGGCTTCGGCCAAGCGCCGTACCTTCGCTTGCACGTTGGGGATGAACGATTGTCCGCCAAATCCGGGGTTGACGCTCATCACGAGGACGAGGTCCACGTCTTCGAGCACTTCAAGCGCGGCTTCAACCGGCGTGGCGGGATTGAGCACGATGCCCACGCCGGCCCCCGCATCACGGATGGCGTGGAGCAGGCGGTGAAGGTGCGTCACCGCTTCCACGTGAACGCTGAGGTGATCGCAGCCGGCGTCGATGTAGTCCTGGAAACACGATTCTGCGTTGCTGACCATCAGGTGAGCGTCGAAGGTGGGTCCATCGCCAAGGGCGGCACGGAGGCTGCGGATCACGGGCGGACCAAAGGTCAAGTTTGGCACGAAGTTGCCGTCCATGACGTCGAGGTGCAACCAATCAAGACCGGCATCGACCGCTTCCTTGCATGAGGCCGCCAAGTCCGCCAAGTCCGCCGTCAGGACTGAAGGTGCAATGACCACGCCCGCCATGTCCCGTCCTGACGACCGACCCACATGAGCGTTCGCTCTTTCCTCGGACAAAGCCTCATAGGACCCTTGCGAAAGGGAGGGACGGGCGAGCGAATGGGTCAGGTCATTTCCATCTCGGACAACCAGTACGAACAGACGGTCGGCGACGGGTGGGTCCTCGTTGACTTTTGGGCCCCTTGGTGCGGCCCCTGCAAGGCCCTCGGGCCTGTGCTTGAGCAAGTGGCAGGAGAGCGTGAAATCACGGTTGCCAAGGTCAACACCGACACCGATTCGATGCACGCTGCTCGTCTCGGCGTGCGAGGCATTCCCGCCATGTACCTGTACAAGGACGGCGAATTGATGGGCAGCCAGACCGGGGCTCTCCCCAAGGCGAAGGTCTTGGCGTGGATCGACGGCGCCATGTCCGATGCCTTCGGCGAAGGCGCCGAGTTCTGACCTCACCCGTCAATCGCCGCACGGCGCGTGTCCTGGGCCGCTCCAACCTCACGAAGCAAGCGCTCCCGCAACGCTTCGTGCAACCACATGCCGTCTTTCAGGTCCAACAGCAATCCGTGATCGATGAGGTGTTGAGGGGGCACGCCGTCCCAACCCACGGCCTCGGCCAGGCGGGCCCAAGGAACCGGGGCGGAGGCTGAAGCCAGCGTGGCCAACAGATTCCGTTCTCCTTCCGGAAGCGCTGAGAGGATTTCTTGATCCAAGAAGCGCAGCCAATCGCCGTGGATGACGTCCCCGTACAGTTCGAGCAACTCGAGGGCGAGCGGATGACCCCCGGTTCGGGCCAAGACGTCCTCCGGGGATGCTACGTCGCCAGAAAGGTCCTCCAACCAGCGTTCAACCACGTCGAGAGGCAGGCCTTCGAGGGCGAGTTCCCTCATCAGGTCGCGTGTGTGGACGTCACGCTGGTCGTAGAACTTCATCGTCCTGCGGGAGATGAACAACAGCCGCACCGGCGTCTTTTCGGCCAACGACAGCAGGGCGCCGTAGAAGGCTCCGCCTTGTTCCGTAAGGTGGTGAGCATCGTCGATGACCACCAACCAATATGGGGGTGGTCCTCGACGGCCGGGGTCAAATCGATCTCGGATCGTGCGCGCGTCGGTCAAGTACGCCAACAGCCGTCGCCGCCAGAGATCGACGTCCAGGTGTGCCCCGGGGTGGAGGGGCAGCGTGGACATCAGGTCGTACGGGTCGTGACGGTCGTCGATGCCAAAGCGATGGAGCAAGCTGACGGCCAAACCGGTCACGGTGTCCCACGGCTGGCAGGGGTACCAGCAGACGGAGAGGTGTTCGTCCTTGGCCCGTATGGAAGCAAGCCAATCTGCCACGAGGGTTGATTTTCCAATCCCTGCAATGCCATGGACCAACATGGCCGGCCTTCGTTCGTCGTACCACCCGTCGAGCGCTTCGCGTTCGGTTTCCCGACCATGCACCTTTCTCGTGGTGGGTGGGGACGTGTGGTAGGTGGCGTGAGCGCCTGCCATCATGGTGAGCCGGCCAGGGGGCTGTTCACCCTCACCCTCCTCCCCCTTTCTTTGAATGAGGCCAAAACGAATGTCCCCGTAGGTCAACACCCCTTCGTGCTGGGCGTGCATGAGGATGCGCAGCAGCCCGATGTCCGCGTCCAACCTTCCACGGGCCTCGCGTGCGGGAACCTCGAGCAACTGCCCGTCTTCGCCTCGCAGCAGAACCATGGTTTCCGCCAAGGCCTCAGCGCGCTCTTTGGCGGCGGCCTCACCCGTGTCGGTCAATTGCCATGTTTTTCGCCGCCGTTCTTCTCCTTCCACGCTCCGAAGGTGTTCGCTGACGCGGGCATCACGGCTCAGGGCGCGCATGGCACGGCTCACGTTTGGAGGATGCAAGGCACAGGATTCCGCAATGCCATCCCGCGTGACGGCGTGAGGGACCACGAAGCGATCTGCGTGTTCTTGATGCTCGAGCAGATGCAGGAGGATGCGGTCCTGGACTGCCACGGACACCTTTGGAAGGTCGGTGGCCACGCCCCTCCCTCTCGTGCATTTGTTCAAGGCTTTGCCTGCCTCTTGCGCCCGCCAAGAGGCTTGTTTTGGTCGTGTTGCTTTGCACAGGAACACCACAACCCCTTTACATGGATGGACATCGAAAGTCATGGTCAAATCGACGACCTCATCCAAGCGCGCTGTCCTCCTCGCGGCGCTGATGGTTCTCGCCCTGATGCCGATGGCCTTGCTTGCTTCTGCAGCAGACAGCGACGGCGACGGTGTCGAGGACGCGAACGACGATTGCCCTTACGCGTACGGCACATCGACGGTTGACCGCGACGGTTGTCCTGATGCCGACGGTGACGGGACCTCCGATTTCAACGACGGATGGAGCATCAGCAATCCGAACTTCAGCTCGTCCTTCACCCTCAGTTCAAGCAACGATTACTACGACGTCGACTTCTCTCCAGACGGCACTCACGTTGTGACGGCCTCCGAGGACGGCTTCGTCAGGGTCTGGAACGCCTCCACCCACACCAACCTCCGTTCGGTTCAGGCCTTGTCCGGCGGGGAAGCCACAAGCGTGGATTGGTCTCCAGACGGTCAGTACATTGCCGCTGGAAAGGACGACGACACGATGGAGATCTACTACAGTTCCAATTTGACCACCGTGCACGGTTCCATCAGCGTTGACGTGGGCGGTGGAGACTACGTCAACGACGTGCGCTTCAACCCTGACAGCGACCTTGTGGCGGTGTCCATCGGCCGCTCCGGAAACGGCGGCACCAACGGTCAGGTGTTCCTGATTAAGGTCAGCGACGGGTCCAACCTCCACAGCCTGAATCCAAACGGCGAGGATCGCTTCTACGCCGCGGCCTTCTCCCCAACAGGAGAATACGTGGCCTTGGCCGGAAACGGTGACATGTACATCTCAAACGTGACCTCGCAGACGACCGTTGCAAGCATCACCAACCCGCCTGCTGCCGTGAACGACATTGCGTGGTCACCCGACGGGAACTACATCGCGATGTGCGGAGGCTGGGAAGGCTCCTCAGCGAGTTTTGACATGTACCAATACACCGGCTCATCGTGGAACAGGGTGTGGGAGATCACAAGTTCAACGTCGTGCGCTTCGGTCGAATTCAGCCCTGACAGCAGCCAGGTGGCCGCAGGCTTCTACTGGTACGGCACCGACGGTGCAACCGCCTACGTCTATGAGACGGACACCAAGACGCAAATCGACAGTTTCAGCGGCCCCCGTCCGGGCAGCTGTGCTTCTAGCAACAACAATTGTGGAACGATCTACGGCATTTCGTGGAGCCCAGACAGCAACCACATCGTGACCGCGCACGGGCGAAACGACGAGGGTGTGTACTTCTGGTTCGCGGACATTGACGAGGACAACGACGGGTACAACAGCACCGACCAGGGTGACGGCATCGTGGATGCGTTCCCGTCCGACGGCACCCAATGGGACGACACCGACGGTGACGGTTTTGGTGACAATCCTGAACCTGCCAACGAGCCCGACGCCTGCGTCAACGTGGCCGGCTCCTCCACCATGGACCGCTACGGTTGCCCGGACACGGACGGAGACGGCTACTCGGACCCTGATGCGACTTGGGGCATCCCCGACGGGGCCGACGTGTGGCCGGCTGACCCGGAACAATGGGCGGACGCAGACATGGACGGCTACGGTGACAATTACCTCTACGACCTCGATTCGAATCAGATTCACGTGAATCAACGGGGCGACGCGTTCCCAATGGATCCAATGCAGTGGAACGACACCGACGGCGACGGCTGGGGCGACAACTACGACAACGCCGCGTGGACCGCCAACCGACCGTCGCACTGGCCGGGTGAACTCCTCGAAGGGGCCATGATGCCCGACGCCTTCCCCCTTGACCGTACGCAGTGGTTGGACACCGACGGCGACGGAATTGGTGACAACCCGAACTCCGGCGCCGCCGACGGCTGCCCGGACGTGCCCGGCGATTCCTTCTGGGACCGCCTGGGCTGTCCAGACAGCGACGGCGACGGTTGGTCGGACCCGACCGACGATTGGGGCCCCAACGGGCAATGCTCAGGCGCGGACGCGTTCAAGGACGATCCCACCCAATGGTGCGATTCTGACGGTGACGGGTACGGGGACAACGAAACCGGGAACGAGCCGGATGCCTGCCCCAACCAAGCCGGGACCTCGTACGGGGACGTCTTCGGTTGTGCAGATCGTGACGGCGATGGATGGTCCAACGCCGGTGAGCCCTTCCCCGACGACGGCACGCAATGGGAAGACCGCGACGGCGACAACCGAGGGGACAACCCTGACGGCAACAACGCGGACCTATACCCCGACGATTCAACGCAGTGGGCCGACTCCGACGGTGACGGCTACGGCGACAACCCAAGCGGAACGAACGGTGACCGCTTCCCAAGCGATCCGCTTCAATGGGAGGACACCGACGGTGACGGATTTGGTGACAACTTCATCGACGAAGACAACGACGGCATTTCCGAATCGGGCGACGTTTGTCCGCTGGACGCGGGCAGTTCCAAGACCCCTGTGAGCCGCGGATGCCCGGACACCGATGGCGACGGATACACGGACCCCGTGGACGCCTTCCCGACCAACCCGTTCCAATGGAACGACACCGACAGCGACGGTTTTGGTGACAACACCGCGGTCAGCGGAGGCGATTCTTGCGTCAACGAATACGGCCGTTCGAACCAATCGGGTCGCTACGGATGCCCCGACGCCGACCTTGACGGTTGGGCTGACGTGGACGACGTCTTCCCCGACGACAACCTCCAGTGGGTGGACAGCGACGGCGACGGTCGAGGGGACAACTACCTGTTCGAGTTGGTCTCGGTTGAGGACGAGGCCAACCCCGGCATGTTCCTCATGCTTCGTGAAGAGCAGGGCGATGCCTTCCCGAACGATCAGACGCAATGGTCGGACCGAGACGGTGACGGCCGCGGCGACAGTCCAACGGGGAACTTGCCCGATGCCTTCCCGCTCCGCTTCAGCCAACAGCTCGACTTTGACGGCGACGGGTACGGCGACAACATCACGTTGGGCGCCTACCAATCCGACGGTTGCAGGAAGATCTTCGGGACGTCGATCGACGACACCTTCGGTTGCCCTGATGCAGACGACGACGGCACGTCGGACGACGCAGACCCATGCCCCTACGACCCCTCCATCGAGGTGGGCGTTCGTGGGCAGGTCGAATGCACCATCACCGCCCCTCAAGACGACAACAACGGTGACGCCGCCCTTGGAGGTGGCGACCTTGGCGCTCAAGTCGATACCCTGACGCTGGTCTTGGTGGGCGTGGTGGGGCTCATGCTTGCCGCCGTGGCCTTGGCCATGATTGCCCGCAACGCAGGCCGCAAAGCAGCCTTGGGCGCACGCCAGAACGAGAAGCTCTCCAACGCGGCCTTCGACGAAGAAGAAGGACGTCGCCTTGAGTGGATCAACTACTACGTGGCCCAAGGGCAACTCGACGAAGCCAGGGCCCTCGGTTGGACCGGGCAAGGTGGAGCCGAAGTGGTCCCTCAATGGAAGCAATACGAGCAGGAGCAGGCCGAAGCCCAACGGTCCTCCATGCCCAGCATGCTGGACTTGGATCAACTTTGATCACGGGCACGACGCGCCAGCGCGTCGTCAAAGGCCAGGAAGGGCAGCGCGGACCAGGCTTCGTCCGAATCCAACGCCGCCATCGCCTCGTTTTGCGACAGCACCTCGGCCAGCGTCAGATGATGTGGGGTCCTCCCATCGGCCAAGACGTAGGCGTGCCCTGGCAGCACCACCCAATCTTGAGGAAGCGCTTGCATCCGGCTTCGAAGGTGTTTCAACGACGACCTGAGGGCCGTTGGGTCCCCGCCATGCAAGTCGGCCCGGCCGCAGCGGCCCAAGAACAGGCAATCTCCCGAGACCACGATCCCGTGCCCGAGGAAGGTCAGGTGCCCTGGCGTGTGGCCGGGTGTTCGGATGGCTTCGAAAGTCAATTCGCCCACGTGCAAGGCAGTGGCCACGTTGGGGGCCGAATCGAGGGCACGGGTGTGGGGTCCAGTCCAACCTCGCTCTTTTTCGGCACTGTGGACGATCACCTCGAATCCTTCACCGCCCAGCTCAATGGCCTCTTCCACGCCTTTGGTGTGGTCCCAATGGCTGTGGGTGAGCCAAGCGCCAACTAGCCGTATGCCGCGCTCGGCAGCGACCTCAAACCAAAAGGCTGCGTCGAAAGGGTCGATGACGACGGCCGTCTTGGTTGCCGTGCAGACGATGAGGTGGTTGAGGTTGTCCCAGCCGCCCAATTGTGCCTGCAGGACCTCGCAGACAGGGGTTGAATGCACCACGATGGCCTTCTGCTCCGGCATGGTTGACTCAGGGACCGCTGCCCTTTCAAGGGAGAGCAGTGTTCACCCACCATGGACCAGCGTGAGCGCGGGGTGTTGACCCTCCTGCTGCTGGCCATGCTGGTGGCCATGCCCTTTGGCGCGATGGCCTCTGCAGAAGGCACCCAGGACCTCCACGTGAGCCTCGAGGTGGGCGCCCTTGACCGGCCCTGGTTGGTCGACGGCGAGGTGCTTTCGTTGTCGGCTGCTTTGGTGAACCCGACCGGTGAAACTGTGGAGACCGAGACCGATCCATCCTGCGGTTTGGTGCTCTCTGTCCTCGACGCCAGCGGCTCCATGCTCCTCGACGGAACGCTCGCTTGTCGAGGGCAAGAGCGGGCCCTCAGCCTTGCCCCTGGTGAAGAAGCCCTGAGCGCGTCCTTCTCCGTCAGTGCTTCTCAGTTGGGCTTGTCCACGGGAACCTACGAACTGCGGGTGCTCCACCCGGATACCGGCGTTTCGTCCTCCACCTTCGTGGACGTCCAACGTGACGTGCAGTGGCCGGAGGACCTTGTCTTGGAAGGCATCAGCGTCACGCGGTCCGACACCTCAGAGCATGGAGATGCCCTGCTCTTGCGGTGGCGGAACGCCGGTTCAGAAACGCTGGCCTGGCCCGAGGAAGGGTGCACCCTTCATCGCGTGGCGGCCGGTTGGTCGACCTTCACCACCTGCCCAGAGCAGGCCGAGGCGTTGGCGCCATGGGAGGTTCGGATGGTGGCGGTCGTCACCCCGAATGCCGATGACCTCGATCTGAACGGGCAATTCGTTCTGTCCACGCCAGGTGGGGAGCGGACCGTGGTCCACACACCTGTGGGTTCCGAAACTCCGCTCGAAGACCTTGGCATGTCGCTTCACTTTGATGCACAGAAGGCGGTCTACAGGACGGGCGACATCGTTCAGCCGACCGTCCGCCTCAGCAACCACGGCACCGAGGACCTCGTGTTGGACACGACCACAACATGCCGAGCAGATTGGTGGGCAGCGGACGCCACAGGACACATCGTGTACGACAGCCGATGGGATGCGCCATGCCTTGAGCTGGACGACCGACGTTCCTTGGACGCAGGAGAACACATCGACCATTCTGGACTCGGTTGGGGACTGGTCGATCAGCAAGGGTGCACCGTACCAAGCGGCACCTACGCCATCGTGGCACGCTCTGACGACCTCTCCCTCAGCACCTCCACCACCGTCGTCGTGGAACATGACGTTCCTGAAGGCTGCGCGCTTGACGATGGACTCGACTTCGACGCGTGGCTCGAGGTGAACGACGACGATCTTCCATCCCTTCACATCGAAGTCAGCCCACGCGAGGGTGCCTCAGATTTGGTGTTGCAAGGCGTGTGTGCGGGTCGCATGATCCTCTACGATGCAGAGGGCTCGGTTTTGTTCGACCAGATGGTTGGGTGCGAGGGGCGTCACAGCCGGCAGTACCACCTTCCAACCCCTGATGCTGCCCTCCGCTTGTCGATGGGTGGCGTCGCCCTCACCACGTCCGAAGGTGACATCCTGACCGAAGGCAGCTATGCCATGGAGTTCCAACTTCAGGCGGCTCGACCGACGTCGCACGCTGCGGACCTTACGATCCCTTCCGATGCCCAACCTCCCCAAGAAGAGGCTGAAGTGTTCGTTCCCGTGGCTCCTCCTCGCACGGAAGAAGGCGCTTGGATTGGGCTTCAGGCCTCCGGAACGGCGTGTTGGGTGCTCCAAACAGGACCGTCCACCTACCTCGCTCTGGCCGACGATGGCCCAGAAGGTTGGACGCCTCGCGCAGGGTTGCGCGGCGTGTACACCGTGCAAGATGCAGCATCGGCTCCCGCGTGCCTTGGTGTCGACGCCGCCCCCACGGTCATCCTTGAGGTGCAAGAGGAGCGTACGGCAGCTCCGGTCGTGACGGAAGAACCCGAAGCCCAACCCGCCAGCGAACCGGCGGTGGTTGACGACGTCGCCGTCTTGACCGTGACGCCAGCGGCCGTGGTCGCGACCGTGGTGTCCACCTCGCTCCTCGGTTTGCTGGTGACCGCCTTTGTGACCAACGAAACGTGGCGCCTCCCCGCTTCGACGGCCGGCCTGTGGCTGTTCGGTTTGCTCGGCCGTACCAAGGAAACCAGCGACGGCCGGTTCCAACGTGGGCGCATCATGGGATACCTCCAGGCCAATCCAGGATGTCATTTCCGTGCGCTCATGAACGCCTTGGACTTGTCCAACGGGCAAACCACACACCACCTCCGCGTGCTGGAGCGAGAAGAGCAAATCTGGCGCCGCAAGGACGGACGGCTCATTCGCTTGTACCCGTTGACGCGGGACCTCCACCCGGGCATCGCCGAGGATCAACTCCCGGTGCCTCCGCTGTCCATGGACCCCAACTCACTGCAAGGGCGCATCCTCTCGATGCTGGACGACGACGGCCTGATGGGCGATTTCCCAACGCAGGCCGAATTGGCCCGCCGGCTCGAGCGGAGCCAACAATTGGTCTCTCACCACCTCCGTACCTTGGAGCGTTACGGGTTGGTGGAGAAGCAGAAGATGGGCATGCGCTCGCGGTACGTGCTCACACGCGAAGCGGTGTACCTGCTTGAGCGGACCGACACCGAACGCGGTGCATAGGTGGTTGGATTCAAGTCAGGGGCGGCGCTCGGCCCGGTTGGGGACCACCCATGAGCGACGAACCGATCCGTGTCGACGAGGTGGCGTGGCAACGCCGCTGGGACGAAGAGGGTGTGTTCCGTGCGCCGAACGAGGGCGAACGCCCGACCTTCTACTGCCTCGAAATGTACCCCTACCCTTCCGGGAAGATGCACATGGGGCACGTCCGCAATTACTCGATTGGAGACGCCGTCGCTCGCTACAAGCGGATGCGGGGTTTCGACGTCCTCTACCCGATGGGCTTCGATTCCTTTGGCATGCCCGCCGAAAACGCCGCCATCGCCGAAGGCGGCCATCCGCACGACATCACCGAGCGAAACATGGCCAGCATCACGGCCCAGATCAAGCGGATGGGCTTCTCCTACGATTGGGACCGCTTGGTGAAGAGCCACGACCCGCAGTACTACCGCTGGAACCAGTGGTTCTTCCTCAAATTCCTCGAAAAAGGACTGGCCTACCGTGAACAAGCGCCCGTGAATTGGTGCGAACCGTGCACCACGGTGCTGGCCAACGAGCAGGTCAAGGCCGGTCGATGCTGGCGCTGCAACGGTCCTGTGATTCAGAAGGACATGAGCCAATGGTTCCTCGACCTGCCCCGTTATGCTCAGGAATTGGTCGACGGCTTGGACAGCATCGATTTCCCGGAACACGTGGCGTTGTTGCAGAAGGATTGGCTCGGCCGCTCCGAAGGGGCTGAAATCGCGTTCAACCTTGAGGAGGAGCAAGGTGAAATCCGCGTGTTCACCACGCGTCCTGACACCTTGTTTGGCGTGACCTTCCTGACCATGGCTCCTGAACATCCAATGGCGGCCGAGCTGATGGCTGGACGCCCCGAAGAGCCAGCATGGCGTGAACTGCGGGACGAAGTCGCCCTGTTGTCGGAATTTGACCGCATCAAGCAGATGAAGAAGAAGAAGGGCATGTTTTCCGGCCTGCACGTGATTCATCCACTCACAGGCGAACGGATTCCGCTCTGGTTCGGCAATTTCGTCATTGCCTCCTACGGTACGGGTGCAGTGATGGCCGTTCCCGGCCACGACCAGCGTGATTTCGAATTCGCGACGGCCTGCGGCCTTCCTGTTCGCCGCGTCATCGCCGATCCGAAGGGCAACGATGGACCGATGAAGAAGGCCTTCGAGGACCTTGGTCCGATGATCAATTCGCCACACCCCGGTTTCGATGGCTTGGAAGGCGACGCCGCCAAGCAAGCGGTCATCGCCGCCCTCGAAAACGCCGACGCTGGCGATCGAACGCTGAATTGGAAGATCCGTCCGTGGCTGGTGTCTCGCCAGCGCTACTGGGGCACGCCGATTCCAATCATCCATTGCCCCTCGTGCGGCATCGTGCCCGTGCCGGACGAAGACCTCCCGGTCGTGTTGCCAAGGGACGTGGCCTTCACGGGAACGGGCAACCCGTTGGCCACCTCCGCCTCCTTCCTCGACGTGGCATGCCCGACGTGCGGCGAAGCCTCGCGACGCGAAACCGACACGATGGACACCTTCGTGGATTCGTCCTGGTATTTCCTGCGTTACACCGACGCGACCAACGAGGAGATGTGCTTCGATGCCGCTATCGCCAACCGTTGGATGAACGTCGATTTCTACTGCGGCGGCATCGAGCACGCCCAAATGCACCTCATCTATGCCAGGTTTTGGACCAAGGCACTTCGCGACCTTGGCTTGCACGACATGGACGAGCCGTTCCAGAGCCTCCTGTGCCAAGGGATGGTCAACAAGTCGGCCCCGTGGTGCGATTCGTGTGCCGTGACCTTGCCGGTCTCCGCCGCCGGCGCACCCTGCCCACAGTGCGGCGATGCCTTGGGTGAGCGGAGCGCAAAGATGAGCAAATCCCTGGGCAACACGGTGTCGCCAGAAGCGATGATCGAACAATACGGGGCAGACACCGTTCGTCTGTTCATCCTCTTCGCCGCGAATCCGACGGCCGGCATGGATTGGTCCGACGCGGCCGTCGAAGCCAACCATCGTGTGGTGCAACACCTGTTGTCCATGCCCGACGCCCTGCTTTCTTGGAACGGCGAAGCACACGCCATGGACGCGTGGATGCTCGCCCGCCTCGACCAGCGCACGCTGGAATGGGCCGAGGCCATGGAGAGCTACGACCTGCGCAAAGCGGTCGAAATCAGCCACTTTGAATTGGTCAAGGACCTGAACTGGTACCTCCGTCGCGCACCGGGCACCGCCGAACTCGGACGGGCCCTCTTGGAGCGTTGGGCCCATCTGCTGGCCGTGTCCACCCCACACATGGCCGAACGGTGGTGGGCCTCCGCAGGGCATACCGACCTTCTCGCCGCACGCGTGCTGGAGATGCCAGATGCGCTTGATGCGGCGGCTCAGCAGCGACTGGACCAGGAAGCCCACCTCCGGGACATGCTTGACCAAGCCCGGCGTGTGAAGACCGTTGCAGAACGTCACCTGGATGGCCCAGCGCAACACGCCACCTTCGTGGTCAGTGCGCCGTGGCGACGCTCCCTTGGTGAGGCGGCCTTGCAGCATCTTGCGGCTGACCGACCCATCAAGGCCTTCGCTGGGCAGGTCGCTTCCCTCGGTCTCGTCGACCCTTCAAGGACGGGGGAACTCATGGGATTCTGGGGCAAGCGCATGCTTCCTCAGGTGTTCAAGTGGGACGACGAAACCCGACGCATGCTTCTTTCTGGACTTGACGAAGCGGCAAACTTGGCGGCCAACGCCGGCTTCATTGCCGACACGTTGGGCCTTCAAGAGGTCACCGTCGTCGTGGCAGAAACCGCAGAGGACACGACCGACCGCGGCGGCGCAGCCATGCCCTTCGCTCCCTCTGTGGTCTTCTCCTGATCACTCCTCTTCGTCGGTGGAGGCTTCACGTCCGTTGATGAAGGTCCATCCGGCTGCTGCAAAGACCGCGAAGGCCAACACGAGAAGGGCGGTGGCGGGCACGCCGATGCCGCCTTGTGAACCGTCGCTGCTCTGTCCGGGCAGGGCGCAGCCGTTGAGGTCCACGCGCAACCCGTCAGCGGTACCGCCGCATCGGTCGAGGAAATTCGAGACCCCGTCTTGATCGTCGTCGGCCTGCAGCGCACTGCAGCCCCGGCCGTCCACGGTCACGCCCAAGGGCGTACGTGGGCACACGTCCAAGCCGTCCAACACGCCGTCTTGGTCGTCGTCCTCGTCCTCTTCTGCGTCCGAGCATCCGTCGCCGTCGGCGTCCAAGGCAAGGCTGAGGCGACCGATTACGCCACGAGGGCATCCGTCGGCCGGGTCCACGCGTCCGTCGTCGTCGTCGTCCGTGTCCTCTTCATCGGCACATCCGTCGCCGTCATGGTCCTCTTCGGAGGTGAACCCAATCATGCCCGTCGAGCATCGGTCGTAGGCGTCGAGGACGCCGTCGTCGTCGTCGTCCTGATCGTCCCGGTCGTCTTTGCAACCGTCGCGGTCATGGTCGTTGGATGGCGTTGAGGTCCATGGATTGAAGTCGAGCGGGCAGGCATCGTTGGCCTCCACAATGCCGTCGTCGTCAGCGTCGTCGTCGCACAGGTTTCCAACGCCGTCGTTGTCGAGGTCGGCCTGACCGGGATCGTAGACGTTGGGGCAGACGTCGGCTTGGTCCACCCATCCGTCCTCGTCCGTGTCCACGTCCGAACATCCGTCGCCTTCCTGGTCTTCCTCAGGGGTGGACACCCAGCCGACCGGGCCCTTCGGACAGGCGTCGTTGTGGTCGAAAATGCCGTCCTCGTCGTCGTCAAAGTCCTCGTCGCTGTCTCGGCACCCGTCCTCGTCGTGGTCGGAGGAGCGTGTGCTCCACCACCCGGTGTTCCCGAGCGGGCAATCGTCGAGGTCATCGGCGACGCCGTCTCCGTCGTCGTCCGGGTCGCACAGGTCTCCAAGGCCGTCCGTGTCCCGGTCGAGTTGCTGTGGGTCGGCGATTCGCGGGCAGACGTCAATGGCGTCCAAGACGCCGTCGTCGTCGAGGTCGGCGGCATAGGCCCAGAGCAGGACGTCACGGCCGCCCTCGACGGGATGTTCAACCCCTTCCACGGTGATGTCTTCATCGAAACTTGCCGCCATGACCCAGCGCCCGTTGGCGTCGAAACTGAGGGCAGCCACGCGTTCATCGCCTTCGCCTCCAAGGCCTCTGGCCCATCGTGTGTTCTCGGTGTTGCCCAGGTGAACCAGCCAACCGTCGTGGGCGTTTCCAGCGTCTTGGCCGTCAGCGTCCTCAAGCACCGAGGTTCCCAACGTCAGGCCTGCGGTGCTCATGCCAGCGAGGATGCGGGTGCCGCTTGCGTCCACGTGCACGTCAACCGGCACGTCCGTGCCGGGTCCTCCGAAGACCTCGAGGTCGGACCACTCGGCTCCTCCGGACACGTGAGCGGACCAGACGTCGATGCCTTGGGACGAGGTGGCGTTGTTGCCAGAGAAGGTCGCAGCACCGCCCAGGGTCCCGGCCACGACCACACCGTCGTCGGCGCCGGCCGTGCAGCGCACGGCTTGAACGTCACCCGCGCTTGAGGTGCTCGTGGCCCACGCGAACGCGTCCTCGCCCTCGCCAAAGCGGACCACGGCCGCGTCGGTTCCGCCCGGACTCGTGAGTTCATGTTCGCCGGCGATGAGCCGGTCCCCGAACGTGAGGGCAAGGTGCATCTGGCCTTGCCGGTTGACGCACAGCGACGCCGTCTCTTCGATGATTTGTGTGGTTTGAAGGCCGAGGCTTCGCAACGTCGTGCCGCTTTGATCGAATTCCACCACGAGGATTGCTTCGTTGTCTTGTCCAGCCACAGGGTCTTCCAATCCGTCCACGTTCACCGGGCCTTGGTGGTGGACCGCGACGTAGACCGATGCACCTTGCAAGGCAAGATCGAGGACCGTGATGGGCTGTTCGGAATTCAATTGCCTGGCCCATTGCCATACGCCGTCTTCGGTGACGCGGGCAAGGAAGGCGAAGCCATGGTCGCTCGCCGAGGATTTTGAAAGGGCCGTGGTCGGACCGAACGTGGCGTTGCAGGACAGGCCGGCCGTCCCTGCGCAGGCCCGCCCGGCCACCAACAGGTCCCCGTTGGGGAGCACGCCGATGCGGTCCACGCTTTCCGTGCCGTTCTCTGAGGTGACAACGGTGCCATGGGACCAGGTGCCGTTGGGGTGAGTCCACGCGAGAAAACCGTCGAGGTTGTTGGCCGTTGCGTTGGTTTCCAAGGGGTCCAAGTCGTCCTCAAGGCTCATCCAACCGGTGAAGGTCCCGGCGACGACCATGCGGTCACCGCTGCGCGCGAGATCGAAGGGGACGTCGTCTCCAAATCCGGCGGCCGTCAAGGCCCAGCCGGTGGCGTCCACCTCATCGGCAGCGGCCAACGCCGGCAGCCATAGGCTGACGCAAAGCAGCCCGACCAAGAGGAGGGCTGTCCTGCGCATGGCTTCCAACGGGACCTTCTGCGTATCAAGGGTGGTCCCTCCTCGTGCGAAGGGATGATGGTGGCCACGAGGCTCGAAAGGCGTGGCCGAATGGACGCATCGCCAGCGCACCCTGGCGCCAGACCTCGCCATGAGGGGCGCCAACAAGCTGCTGGAATTGGGCGCTTGGCCGGACTGGATGGTCGGTCAGCCGGCCATGATTGCACCCGGCGTTGAGCGGCCTGAATCCGGCATGATCCTGGAGGTACACCGCTTGTTGCGGGGTGCTCCCCTTGTTGAGCAGTGGCGTGTTCTTGAGGTCCGCGAGGGCACCTCTCCTGCGTTTGCCGAAGTGGTGCTCGAACTCGAGGGGCAGCTTCGTGGCGAGCGGCCCGCTGGTCGTGCCTTCCACGGGCTTCACCTCCGGTTGACCGTTCTGGCGGAGGAGGGTGGCGGGGTCGAAGCGGCCGTGAAATGGGCGCCAAAAGGCCTGTACAGGTTGCTCGGGCGAAGGCTCCGTTCCGACGTGGCCAACCTTGCAGAACGTTGGGTCACCGACCTTGAAGCCGCCTGCTCGGCTTGACCGGCGCGTTCAAGGAGCGTCGTCAAGCGCTCCACCACATGAGCGACCAGCGCTCCCCACGAGGAAACAACGGGGGCCGTGGACGTCGCCGCCGTGGCTCCGGAGGAAACCGGGGCAACAACAACCGCCGTCCGAAGCGGTACGGGGGTGCCCCGATTGCCGATGCACGCGTGCGTGCCGCGGACGCCGTCGCCGACGCGAACGCCAAGGCCGAGGGACGCTTCGAGCGAGACGAACCGGTCATGGGCTTCCCTGAAGGCATGGACGAGCCCGGTCGATTTTCCTTTGAGTGGCCGCTGACGCCCGTGCCGTTGGCCACCGAAGAGGAGACCGCCGGCTTGGTCGTGCGCAAAGGCGAGTTTGGCTGGCTGCCCGACGAGCGTGTCGAGGAGATCGCCGCCAAACTCGAAGGGAAGGCGATGTCGCTTGAGCAGGCCTTGTCGCTGCGCAGTGCCTTGCTTCAGCAGAAGACCGTCTACTCGCACTACCGCATGCAATCGCGCGGAAAGGCGCTGAGGGCGGCCTACGACGACGGCGTGTCCATCGTTGAGTTGTCCAAGCGCTTCGACTTCCCGCCAATGAACATCTTCCGCACGGTGCTGGCCGAGAAGGGTTGGGGCAAGACGAAGATCAAGGAGTCGTTCAAAGATCCAAAGCGCCTCAAACAGCGCGAGCG
>Ga0075480_10000325_pt1 | contig 27479 bp, 21 predicted proteins | sample DEB08_DNA_7_FD_81590 | JGI IMG/M metagenome (GOLD analysis project Ga0075480, IMG submission 81590) | Aqueous microbial communities from the Delaware River and Bay under freshwater to marine salinity gradient to study organic matter... | ecosystem: Environmental > Aquatic > Marine > Coastal ... | reverse complement strand
GGGCGAATCCCACGCCCCGGAAGGTGATGCGTCCCTTGACACCGGATGCCTTTCTCGGTAGTCGCCGACTCGATGCAAACGAGGGATCCGCGTCGAGTATCTCATTCAAGCGGCTCATGGACGCAGCTGCCCGCTGGATCATTGTAATGACGAATCCCATGGCAGCGACGGGCCACGTCATCAGGGCCACATATATAATGTACTCCGCAATATTACCGATCGTGATCTCCCCTGCCATAGCCAATGAACCGCCTACCCAGACGACGATCAGCGTGGATGCGCCGACCAGCGTCACAAAGACCGGACGCCAGGCTGCCTCCACGACAGCCAATCGCAGACTGCGGTGCCGATATGCGGCACTTTCCTTGTCAAAAGCCTCGGCCTCACTCTCCTCTCGGGCATATGCCTTGAGGACCCGAATGCCGGAGAGGGCCTCCTGCACCTGGGAGGTCAGACTGGAATACTGTTGCTGCAGTTCATCCGAACGGGTGTGGACCATCCGGGCTACGAAAAAAACCGAAAAGGCCAGGAAGGGCATCGGGATGAGGGTGAAGAACGTCAGCCTCGGAGAAATCCAGAACATGACCGAAAGGGCCGTCGCAATGACGACACCTGCACGCGTTGTATACATCACGGCAGGTCCGATGTAGCGACGGACGTGTTCGATATCGCTGGTGGAGCGCGTGATCAGGTCCCCGGTGGCGTGCTTCAGATAGAAATCGTGCGACAGGGCCTGGAGTTTGTCATACAGACGATTACGCAGGTCGTATTCGATATGCCGGGAGGCGACGACCAGGGTCTGGCGCATCAAGAAAGAAAACAGGCCGCTGCCCAGGCTCAGAACCAACACGATGACCCCGAAGCCTGCCAGCGAAAAAAAAGCCTTCGTGTAGACAAGGGAGGCAAGGGGCGTCCCATCGAACGCCTTGTAAGCAGCCACAAAGCGCGGAACGCTGTCAATGGCTTCACGCACCACCATGGGTACGGTTATGGCAAAGATGGCTGACGCAACGGCACAAAGCAGTCCCGGGACAAACAGATGCTTATAGCGCCAATAGTAGACGTTGAGCCGCCGAAGAGAATGCATGCAGCCGATTCGCTCGTGAAGAAAGCCTGGGCGAATCCTGCGCCTCGGCCGCAGGGCTCAACGCATCAGGACGGGGGCAGATCCTGTGTGCCCCTTGAAGCACCCGCATGGGCATGAACCACAGGTGGCACGCTGTTTTGTCAAGCTATTCCTGAATCAATCCTTGATTATTGTTGACGTACTGGGTAGCATCATACCTCCTTAATGGTACGTCACACACCCGTCGCAGCGCATGCCTTTTTCAACACGCGAAATCTCCGAAACCGTCGTCTTCCAGATCACGGGCAAATTCCTGGGCAGTCTCGAAGGAGAGGCTTTCAAGGAGACCATAGAGGAACTCAAGGAATCCGGCAAGAAGCAGGTAGTCATTGATCTGTCGAAGGCAGACTTCATGGATTCCTCTGGCATTGGTACCCTCATCGGCGCGTTCACATCCATGAAAAAGGTGGATGGAGACGTAAAACTTGCCGGCATGAAGGAGCGCATCAAGAACCTCTTCCTGCTGACCCGACTGCTTGGTCCGGTCTTCGAGGAATACGACACGGTCGACGAGGCGATTGCCTCCATGCAGTAATGCTCCCGCGGGCGCATCATCCGTTTTCGACGTCATTGAGGCGCGCGTCCCCGAAGGGTCGCGCGCCTCAATGCGTTTTACGCTGCACGCAACACCTTCACAGGTAGCGAACTGTATCCCTCAGTCCAAAAACACGGCTTAATACCTGAGCTGGATTGTCGATACGGGAAACAGACACCCGCAGCATCCAACCGCATCATGCCCACGCGTTCACTCGACAGTCTGACACTCAAGATTCTCTCGTTCCTCAAGAGCGTAGGGATGACAAGCGATCCCGTCCACCCGGATGATGCCGCTTTGATGGCACGCGTCGAGCAGGAATACGGGATTTCGCTGATGTCCTTCCTTGAGTCGGAGTGGCTGCATGAGCAGCTGACGCGCGACGAACTGTCCGAGGAAGTGGTTCACGCCCGCGAGCTTCTCAACCCGGAACGGCGACGGACTTTTGATGATGACCTGGCGCTTCTCTTTTCCCGATAAGCCCCGGAAAGCGCTGTCTCGACGTGGTCTCGGGTCTTAATTAAAAGGTGATGCCCAACCCGAACTGAAGCAGCAGCATGTCGGTCCGCGATCTACTCACGTCGAACGTAACCGTCCCGTCTTCGCGACGGATGGATCCTTTCTTCAGGTACTCGGCCTCGGAGCCCATCAGGTACTTCGCTCCAAGATCCAGATAAACGCTGGCCGGCGCATCTTCGGCCGTTGGCGTGAACAGATGAATCTTCACGCCCCCACCGAAGCCATAAGACAAGGCCGTATCGTCAAAATTGGTGGAGCGCACAACTTCGTTCTGGTCGAACTGCTCGCTCTCGATCCGTGTCTCCGTAAACAGGTACTTGAATCCAAAGAGGGCATCTGCGTAAGGCTTCATGCCCGGGAAATCCGGCTGAAAACGCAGGAAGAGGTGTCCAGTGGCTACGCTGTTATCCGTGACCACATCCACAGTGACATCGGGTATCGTTGTTGAAAACGGCTCATTGCGCCGTTCGTGACCGTAGATCATGAATCCCAAGTCAGCCCCGATCCGCAACGGGGATCCTGTAAAGCCGGCGGCAGCGCTCAGACTACCCCCAAAACCGAACGAATCAAGCTGATCCGCGAACTCGGCACGGGGAAGTCCGAAGGTCAGCTTCATGGCGCCGTCGGCGTGGACCTGGGCGTGGGCAGTCGGGATCGATAACGCTCCCAGCAGGATTGCGGCAAGCCCCAGGGTCCGAGCCATGCGGCCAATAAAAACAGGACGGAAGCGATGGGCGTTCATGAACGTATCAGAGGATGGATGGGAAGAGCGTGTAGGAATAGCCGCATCCGTCCTCTGATATGTAACAGAATCCGCCAGGAGCGGGATGTATCACGTGCTGCGGCCCGACGCTTCCCGAACCAACCCTTCCTTGATCCATTCTGCGAGCGTTTGCCGGTTGGACGGTTTGAGAAGGCGCTGCTGGTCTCCCGAGTGTCTGATATTACCGAGCTCAATCAGCACCGCCGTGGGTTTGGTCTCGCGAAGAAGCATGAGATTGCGGTGTTTGATCTCGCCTTGGTAGCCTCTATCTGGCTGGTGGTGCCGATACTTGTCTTCCATGGTGTTTCGAATCGTACGGGCAAGACTGTTTGCGCGATTGCTGCCCACGATGAAATGAACGTCGACCTGTGGTTCTACGCGGTATCCGTACGAGTCCACGTGGAGGGCTATCACCTGCTGACTGAGTGCCGTTTTACGATGCTTGTCGTACAGCTCGTTGATGGTACGAACTCTAGTGCGTAATCGACTGATCTGGTTCAGGGCAATCTTCTTGTTGCCGTAGTAGACCTCGTCATGATCAACCGGTAAATAGGTGTCGTTCCGGATGCCATCATCCGGATCCTGAACGATGATGTAGACGGTCGCCCCATCCATCATCAGTTCGCGAGCCAAACGCAGCGCCGTGTCATAGGCAATCTCATCTTCTGCAATCTGCTTCCCACCAATGCTGCCCAGCGTACCGGGATCAGGCCCCCCGTGACCGCCCACGATATAATAGACGTGTCCTTTGAGGCGATCGCTCTTGAACAGAACCGTTTCGTACTCTTTTCCGAAGAGCGGCTCGGTCAATGATCGAATAGAAATGCGGTAGGATACGTCCCGCCGCAGCTCGGTGCCGTTGCGCAGCTTGCCTGCATTTAGTGTCTTGAACGATGAAACGCTGGCAGGCGTCGGATCGATGCCTGATCGTCGGAGAAGACTCCAAATGCCTTCGCCCGGCTGAGGCTGAACCTCAACGGTCATCACTTGGACGTCAGGCTGCGCGCGTGCCGGCTGTGTCCGAGAAAGGGCCGTTACCAATAAGAGTACCAGTCCTGCGATCCTGCAAGAACTACGAAACATTGTACCGGTCGTCGTCAATTGGGGAGTGAGACGAATTGTGACTATGGGAATCCGGGATAAAGTATAGCAAAGCTGAGACCAGTTTCGCAAAGTGCCAGTCTCGCCCATTTCCGCCCCTGGATGGGCCGAAATGCGGCACTTTTTGCCACCCTGTCGACTTTTTTTCCGGTACTACCCGTTCAGCGGGGAAGGCGCTGTTCCATGTCTGCCACTACCCAAGCGAATACTGCCATGGTGGCCACGGAACGGGCCACATCGTCCGGATCCAGTTTGTCCACGTAGTCAGCGTTCGTGTGGTGGTACCAGAAGTACTTGCTGCCATCCACGTTTAGCCCCATACCCGGAACTCCTTTGGCCATGATAGGACCGATATCAGCACCGCCACCTCCTTTCGTTACCGTACCAGACTCCAACTCTTCGAGCAATATGCCAATCTGCGTCAACATATCGAAGGCGGCTTCGGACCCTGAGAACCCGAATCCTCTGGGCTTGAACAACCCCGCGTCGGACTCCATGGCCAAAATGTGGTTGTCCAACTCATCGATGTGGGCATCCCGGTAGGCATTACCTCCCCTGAGACCGTTCTCCTCGTTCGTCCACATGACCACCCGGATGGTCCGTTTGGGTGTGAGACCCATCGCCTTCATCAGGCGAAGGGCTTCCCAAGCCGCCACGCATCCACCAGCATCGTCCATTGCGCCGGTGCCCACATCCCAGGAGTCGATGTGGCCTCCGAGGACAATGACTTCCTCGGGATATTCGCTGCCCACGATTTCACCCACGACATTGTGCGAAAGGGCATCGGGCAGCCATTGCGCGTCCATTTCCAGGCGGACACGGATGGTCTGACCGCGATCCTGCATGCGCTGCATCATCATGGCATCCTCCACCGTGACTGCCGCGTGGGGAATGGGGGGTACCTCCTCATCATAGCGGGAGTTGCCCGTATGGGGCGTGTACATCGAAAACGGGCCCACGGAGCGAACCAGGCTGGCAATGGCACCCGCCTCGGCCGCTCTGACGGCGCCGTTCGAGCGATATCCGACGGTAGCGCCGTACGAGCTGAACGGCACGTTCCAAAGCACGATCCTGCCCCGAGCCTCTTCCCTTCGGGCTGCCAGCTCATCAAAGGAACCCACCACGAGCACCTCCCCCGTAACGCCACCCGGCCCGGTTCCGATACTGCCACCCAGACCCAGGATGCCCAGCTCCCGTTCGTGGGGTTCAAGCAGGACCAGCTTCTCGTCACCCCGTACCCAGTGCGGCACCATGACCGGTTCACCGCGGACATTCTGCAGGCCGTCACGCTGCATTTCCTCAAGGATCCACTCAATGGCCCGCTCCAGATTTTCGGACCCAGAGAATCGGGGGCCGAACGTGTCGGTCAGATAGGCCAAACGATTCCAGGCGGCACTGTCCGCCATGGCGGCATCGATGAGCGCCTGAGCCGTTGCGGCATGGTCAGAGATCCACGAACGGCCGCCATCCGATTCACGGGAGGCTTGTCGGGCGAAGGCTCCTTGCGCACAGAGCAGCATGATCGAGCCGAGAAGCATCAAGCGCTTCACTCGGCAGCACGTCAGACGAGGCATGGGTACGGGGGTTGAAAGATGAGCCGTCGGACACTCAGCGTTTGCGCCAGCCGAAGACCGGACCGTTGTGGAAGAAGTCCAGTGGCTCCACCACGCCATCCTTCTTGAACACTTTGCCATCTTTCATGACAAAACGAACATCGCGCAGGGCATTTATGTCCTCCAGCGGATTATCAGCCGTCGCGATGATATCAGCGGCGTAGCCCACCTTGACCGGACCTCGTGAGTCTTCGGTTTCTGAAATACGGTAGCCGTTCCAGGTCATGACCTTTAGGATGTCGGCTGCCGGTATGCCGGCAGCCTCCCACGTCCGGATGAACTCGATCGTAAGTTCGCCGCGATTGAATCCGGGGATGTAGTAGTCAGCATCGGTCGAGAAAACGAGCGGTACTCCCTGATCATAGGCGTCCCTCAGCATGCGCACGCGGCGCTCCCAACGCTCATCGCTCATCGGTCGCATGAAGTCCGCTTGGGGCGTCTCCGTACCGGCACGGAAAATCCCCTTCTCGGCCATCATCGCGTGCAGCTCCTCGTCGAGCGCGTTGTCGTGATCAAGGGACCACAGGCCCGCCTCGATGGCACGGCGGGCTCCTTCGCGTGTCTGCACGTGGCCGGAGACCTTCTGGCCGGCATTGGCTGCCTCGGAAACAAACAGCTTCAGCTGCTCCACGGTATACGGATAGGCCTGACAGTCCACGCATACCTTGATGACTTTGGCACCATAGTGGATGTTGCGACGGATAGCTTTGACGATTTCGTCGTCCGTATCAGCATTGAGGTACTCGGGGTACACCGTGTCTTCCCGCTCGGGCGTCTCGTACAACTGACCGCCAAAGGCACCGATGATGATGCCTGAGTTGATCATGGTCGGACCAGGTACCCACCCCATTTCAATGGCTTGGCGAAGGGCCGTATCCGCATACAGCCCGTTGTTTCCCAGGTCGCGCACGATCGTGAAACCGGATGCCAGTTTCTGGAAACCGGTACTCATGGACTGAATGGCTCTCAGGGGCGTCGAGTCCGAGATGATCGTGTAGTAGTAGTACCAGCTTTCGGGCTCTTCCTTGTAGGTGATGCCCAAGTGGTCATGGGCATCCACCAGTCCGCCCATCACCCACTGGTCTGAAAGGTCGATGATCTCGGCATCATCGGGAATGTCGATGTCTGAGCCGATGGCCAGAATCTCGGAGCGCCCATTTTCAGGGTTATGCTCGGTTATGATGATCTGATCAGCCGTAGCCGTCCCCGTTTCGGTGTCAATCAGGTGACCGGCCAGTATGGCGGATTTCTGGGCATACCCGGGCAGGGTAATCAGGGCTGCAAGGAAAAGAACAGCCAGTCGAATGGATGAGCGGTTCATGGGATATGGAAGATAAGCTGGTTAGCGGGTCAGGGATAACAGAAGGTCTGGGTGCTCAGGGTCTGGAGTCGCTATCTGACGGCGTATCTGGCGTGCCTTCCTCGAACAGACGGGCAGCCAGTAGATTGAAGTCGGTCTCGGTCACGATGCCTACCAACTGCCTACCGAGCACAACCGGCAAGGCGCCGATATTCTTTTCACGCATCACCCGCACAGCATCCACCGTGGCCGTCTCGGGTGACACGGAAACCGGATTCCTGACCATGATGGCCGAAACAGGCTGATCCTTGTTCTTTTCCCCATCCTGCTGATCGGTCAGAAACCGGAGAATGGAGCGATGCGTGACAAGACCCACCAGGCGGTGGTCCTCATCCTCGACCAGAACGTGACGGATATGTCGCCAGCCCATGAGTACGGCAACGAACTCAACCAATTCGTCCTCGCGAACGGTAAACAGGTCCGTGGTCATGAAATGCTCTACACGGGTGCCGTGGATCGTATTCAAGGCGCGCTTCTCCAGCGCTGCCGGTTCCCAGGTATGGCCCGGCTGCCCCTCCTTCTGCCGCCGGATCATGCCGGTAACGAGCGTATCAAGGCGCTCGGCCCGTGTCGAGGAGCCCTCTTTTTTCATGCTGGCAAGCGAATGCAGCTGCCACTGCGCTCCGGTGCGCTTCGATGCCACGCGATCATCAATGACCGAGAGGTATCGCTGGATGTCCGGGTCGCTTACTCCCCGCATCTGTAATCCTTTCCGGGCCGTATCGAGAAGCTGCCCGCGGATCAGTTCAGCGGCCGAGTAACGCCGGTCATCAATCCAATCGACCTCCGAGGCCAGCCCCCGTCGCGCCGCGCCGATGAAGTTGCTCTTGGCATCATCGAACGTCAGGCGATCGCGGACATCGTCCAATTCATCGGCCAACCCGTAGACCAGGCCTGTCCAGAAGGCGGCATTGGCCACTTCGTCGATAACCGTTGGTCCCGAGGGAAGCAGCCGATTTTCGATGCGAAGGTGGGGCTTGTCGCCACTGATACCGTAACAGGCGCGGTTCCAGCGATAGACCGTCCCGTTGTGCAGTTGCAGCGCCTTGAGTTTGGGCACATCGCCCTTGCGAAGGGCCTCGAAGGGATCCGCGTACTCGCTTGTCATGATGACGCGGAAGCGGGCGATGTCCTCCTGAAAGATCTCCAGGACCGAGTCGTTGACCCACTCGGTCCCGAAGTGCACCCGGGGACTCATATCCCGGAGGTAGAGGTTGCTTGCACGCGTGTCAACGGCCTGCTGAAAAAGCGCGATACGGGTTTCACGCCACAGGCGCTTGCCAAAAAGGATGGGCGAATTGGCGGCAGCCGCCAGTACGGGTGCCGAGACAAGCTGCGCCACGTTATAGAAGTGGGCGAACCGGTCCGGCGTGACCTGCAAATGCACCTGAAAGCTCGTATTACAGCCCTCCACCATGATATTGTCATGTTGGAAGAACAGCTCATCCACACCACGGATATGGTACTGCGCCAATCCTCCCTTGAGCGACATGATGGTATCGTTCAAGGTGAAATAGCGCTGCTTGGGTGCCATGTTGTCCAGACGAAGGTCCCAGGCATGGATCGTAGGCAGGATACCCGTCAGCACCAGTTCGGTATCGACTTTCCCGCACAGCACCCGCACCTCTTCAATCAGTCGATTCAGCTCGGCCTCCATGGCCGAGAAGCAGGTACCCGTGAAGTGCAGGGGATCCAGATTGATTTCCAGGTTGAAGCGGGTCAGTTCATTGACCACACGCGGATCCTCAGCCAGGGCCAGAACCTCTTCTGCCAGAGGGGCCGGTTGGGCATTGCGGTCCACCAGGAAGAGCTCCTGTTCGGCTCCGATGCGTTGGATATCCGTCTCGAACATGTCGTTCTCGAGCATGTACTCGAGCGCTCGCATGTCCTGCATGATGTGGCGGGTAAAACGCCGGATCTGAGCTGCGTTTTCCGTCCTCGAGACGTCCTGGATGCCCATGTTACGGGGTGGGGCTGCGGGTATGCCGCGCTGACGACATGACTCCTTTTGATACCGCTGTCGGATCAGTGTAACGACATGGACGCCAAGAAACAACCACCAGACTGGCCCATGCGTGGTGAAACCGCAGCAGATACAGGCCGTTTCCGGCGTATGTATCCCTGTCACCTGTCATCGCCGCGCTGGCGCTCCCACGCCAGGTCAATGTCTGGGCTGTGGGCCTCGACCTTCCTGATCCTGTCCTTCTTGTTGGGCATCGGAGAGGTGCAGGCGCGACAGGAGGGCGAAGCGCTCGATGTCCATGCGCAGCGGGTCATGATCCGCGGTCTGACCTGGTTGCAGAACGGCTACCCGGACCGGGCTGCGGCCATCTATTCGGAAGGCCTCAAGGTACACCCAGACAATCCGGCCCTGCTCGCTTCCATGGCAACGGCACAACAGGCCATGGGTAGCCTGGGTGCCGCACGCTTCTACCTGGACCAGGCCCTGCGTGTGCAGCCGGCTCTGCCGGCCCTTGTTTCCCAGGATCTGGACCTGGCCGTCGCCTCAGGCGATCTGGCGGCCATTTCGCGGGCCGCGAACCGCCTCCTGGCGTTGGAGGACCTGCAGCCATCCTTTCTTTTGCGGCACCTGGACGTGCTCATCGAGGGCAATGCTGCTTCGGTCGGGGCTGTGATGGCTGAAAACGGGATTCGGCTGTTCCCTGATCATGTGGCCGTGCTCTCGGCTGGCCTACGCGTGTTTTCCGAGCAGGGCAACCTGGACGCTGCGCTGCGATGTGCTGAGGCATTGGTGGATGTGCGCGGATCCGTTGACGATCGTACGACGCTGATTCGCCTGCTCATGCAGCGTGCCGAGTGGGACCGAGCGGCTGACCTGGCCGTACCCTTGGCAACTGAGGAGGGTGATGATCCCGAGTTACTCAAGCGGCTGTCCGATCTCGATGCCCGCCTTTCCGACCGCGACCTGGCCGCAGAGACAGGCTTGCCGCTGGCGCCATCAACCGTGCAGCCAGAGCCCGTTGCTCCGGAAGACTCGTTGCGGCTCTTCCGGTCTGCCTGGGAAGCAGACCCCTCCCGGGAAGCATCGATCGTGGCACTTGTCGGATTCCTGATGCGCTCAGAGCGTGCCCGTGAGGCGGCACTGTTGGTCGACGAACATATTCGAGACTACCCCCGTCACCTGCAAGTATGGCCGCTGACCATGGAAACCTGGCTGGCCGCGGGTCATCCGGAGACTGCCCTTGAACGGTCGGAAGAGGCAATGATGCTCTTTCCGGGTTTCCCGCCTGTCGTACTTTCCCGGGCCCGCGTGCTGGCAGCTACCGGTGAGCGGGCAGAGGCCATTGGCCTGATCGATGAACTGCTGGCACGAGTTGGGAAGGATTCGAACGAGGGCCGGGCCGCCCTCCGGCTGCAGCATCGGCTAAGGCAACAGAAATGATCCCTACGATCGAGCGTATCCATCCAATCCGGGCAACCCAGATAATCCTGCCATGCGGAAGAAAAACACCGTAGCGAAGGGTCCGAACATGGGTCGGTTGTCTACATGGCTACTGATCCTTACCGGTTTGGGGTCAGGATGCGCTGCATCGTATCCGGGTTTTTCACCGGAAAGGAGCCTACCGGATGGATTCCCGAATCACTCGGTCGAGGAGATCCTGGATCGTCTCCCCCCCTATCCTGCTTCGCTGACCAGGCTGTTTGCGGAGTCCAGGATTGCCCTCTCTTCCCCGGAGGAAAGCGGCCGATTCTCGGCCAAGATCAGTTATGTGCATCCCGAGTCCTTGTTCGTGCGCGTAACGTTCCCCTTGGGTATCGAGGGAGCCAGGGTGCGTGTCACACCCGATTCAGCCTGGGTATACGATCGCATCGAAAACGTGGTCTGGACGGGCTCCCCCGCCCGGGTGGCAGCCATGCTGCCTGGTGCCGTGGCCGGCCTGCACCTGGTCGAAATGGCCACGGGCTTCGAGCAACCTGATGCGGACACGGAGTGGCGTGTCCAGACCGACGCCACCCTGTATGTCCTGACCAGCACGGATGGAACACGTCGCCTCACCGTAGATCCCACCCTCTGGCGAATTGTGGCTGTCAAGGAGATGCATCCCAATGGTGACATTATCGAGCAGCGCTGGTACTCCGACTTTACGTCTGTCCACGGAGTACTGCTTCCCCGGCGCATGGCCCTTTCGCGCCCTGCCGATGCCCTTCGCATGAGCATGGCCTGGGGGCGGATCGATCCCGACCCACCACGGCTCGGATTTGACCTGAACGTGGCGCCGAATGCGCAATGGATCGACCTCGGAGGGGAATGATGCACAAAAGGGACCCATATGATATGCCTTTCATGCATGTAACCGTCGTGGCCACCATCGCCCTGATGACTGCCCTGTCCTTGGCAGCGCCGAAGGCGTGGTCACAGGAACTGACGGCCACGGAGCGCCGCCTTGAGGAACTGCGCCGTGACATTGCGGAGGAGGAACGTCTGCTTGAGGAGGCTGCCGAGGCAGAAGAGCAGAATCAGAACCGTCTTTCTGATCTGAATCGCCAGCTTTCCCTGCGCGAGGAACTCGTCCGCACCTACAATATCCGGATCAGACAGCTGGTATTCGAACGGGACTCCCTGCAACAGGCCATCGGATCCCTGAGCCAGGAGCTCGAGGATCTTCGGCGTGAATATCAGGACCGGGCTTCCCACGCCTACCGGTACGGACGACAGCACGATGCCGCTCTGATCCTGTCCTCTTCGTCGATCAACCAGATGCTTGTCCGAATCAACTACCTGCGTCGTTTTTCGCAGGAGCGACGCTCACGCCTCGATGGACTCCGGATGACAACGGATGCCCTGTCGGAAAAAAAGACAGCCATGCAGCGCCGACTGGTCGAAACGGAAGTCATGCTGGGAAGCGTGGACCGGGAGCAGGAAAAGCTGGAAAGTGTGTTGGCCGCGGTGCGCAGGGAAATCCAGTCGCTTAGGAAAGAACAGGCTAACCGCGCGGAATCCCTAACCGAAAAGCGCTCCATGGAGCAGCAGTTGATGGACCAGATTCAAGCGCTTATCGCAGCTGGTGTGGAGGCCGGGACCGAACGCAGGGGCGGTATAGCGTCAACGATGCCTGATATGACGGCCTCATTTGATGGCGTGAAGGGGTTCCTGCCATGGCCGGCTGCCGGACCTGTACTCGAACCCTTTGGCGAAATCGTTCACCCGGAGTTCGGCACACGCACACCGAATCCAGGCATCCTGATCGGAACGGGCGCCTCCGAAGAAGTCATGGTGGTCTTTGGTGGTCGGGTCTCCTCCATCGATATCATTCCAGATATGGGCCGTTTCGCCATCGTTGAACATGGTCGCTTTCACACGGTCTATGGCAACCTGTCCCTTTTCTACGTCAGTGAGGGCGATGATGTGGGAGCGGGTCAACTTATCGGACGGTCAGGCACGACGGCGGAACCACGTGGAGCCGCCATGTTTTTCGCCGTATTCAAGGATGGTCAACCAGTGGATCCACAGACCTGGTTGGCCACCAAGTAGGTCCATTTTCGAAAGATCCTTGCCGCGACGCACGCGGCCCGTTTCTTTTGCATGGCCTCAAAACAACATGTAGCTTGCGTCCATGGCAGGACGAACAGTCATAAGCGAACGGGATGTACGGGATGCGAAGGCCGAGGGGCGCTCGGTCCTGAGTGTGCCCGCGCATGCCATTGTCACTCCCCTCGCCGCCGACACGGCGCGTTTCCTTGGTATCGTCCTGCAGCCAGCCTCCCAACCCGTTCAGGATCCTGACTCAGCACGCTCATCAGACAACCCCGTGGTGTGCATCGGTTCGGATCACGGCGGATACGCCATGAAGGGAGAGGTCCTCAAGAAGCTGGAGAACGACGGATATCAGGTCATTGACGTCGGCACCGACTCCCCCAAAGCATGCGATTATCCCGATTTCGCCTATGCCGTTGCCCGATTGGTGGCGGACGGAAAGGCCGGGCGTGGCATCATGATTGACGGCGTGGGCGTGGGCAGTGCCATAGCCTGTAACAAGGTCCCCGGGGTCCGCGCCGCCTGCGGCTACACGGAGTTTGCCGCTTGGAACGCCCGCGCGCACAATGATGCCAACGTTCTGACGCTGGGCAGTCGGGCGATGGGTATCGAAGTGGTCCATCGCATCGTGGAGGTCTTCCTGACAAGTGATTTCGAAGGGGGACGGCACGAGAAACGGGTACGCAAGATGCTCGATATCGAGGAGCGATTCCAGCGCCGATAAGCAGCGAAGTACGTGTCAGGAAAGGGTACAAGCACTGCCGACTGGTACCGTGGGAACCCTTATTCACCCTCTCTCAATAGCGGTGGCTGATGCACACCGTATTTTCGGGTGTTCCTGATTGTTCATCCAACTCCTGTGTTCAGTCCATGGCTGCATCATACGACGTCATCGTCATCGGCTCGGGCCCCGGCGGCTACGAAACCGCGATCCGCGCCACCCAGCTCGGTCTCAAGACCGCCATCGTCGAGAAGAACAAACTCGGCGGCGTCTGTCTCAACATCGGTTGTATCCCGACCAAGGCCCTCCTCAAGAGCGCCGAGATCATGGAATACACCAAGCACCTGGATGCCTACGGCCTGAAAGCAGAGGGCACCATCAAGGCCGAGTTCGACAAGGTCATCGGTCGCAGCCGCGACGTGGCCGGCAAGATGAACAAGGGTGTCGACTACCTGATGAACAAGAACAAGATCGAGGTGCACTACGGTCACGCTCGGCTTGCAGGGAACGGGAAAGTGGATATCGAGCCGTCCACGGACATGGATGGCAAAAAGGTCGGTACGAAAGAGACCATCTCCGGCAAGCACATCATCGTAGCTACGGGCGCCCGCCCGCGTGAGCTGCCCTCGCTTCCGTTTGATGGAGAGAAGATCATTTCCTCAAAAGAAGCCCTGCTGCAGACGAAGCAGCCCAAGAAACTGGTCATCTGTGGCGCAGGTGCCATTGGTGTCGAGTTCGCCTACTTCTACCATCACATGGGCACTGACGTCACGATCATCGAGCTGCAGGATCGTCTTGTCCCGGTTGAAGACAAGGACGTCAGCCGTGAATTGGCACGCGCTTTCAAGAAAGCAGGCATCAAGGTCATGACGAGCTCCATGGTCAAGAACGTGGATACGAAGAGCAAGACGCTCAAGGTCACGATCGAGACGAAGAAGGGCAGCGAAGTCATTGAATGCGATCAGGTGCTGTCGGCGGTAGGGGTTGTAGGTAATATCGAAGACCTCGGCCTCGAAAAAGCTGGTGTAAAGACTGAGAAAGGCGCTATTGTCATCAATGAATGGTGCCAGACCAGCGCGCCGGGCGTCTACGCCATCGGTGACGTGGCCGGCCCGCCGTGGCTTGCCCACAAGGCCAGTCACGAAGGCGTGATCTGCGTCGAGAAGATTGCGGGCGAGAATGTGCATCCGCTCAACAAGAACAACATCCCGGGCTGCACCTATTGCCAACCACAGGTTGCCTCAGTGGGCTACACCGAGGAGGCGGCCAAGGAGGCTGGTTACGATGTGAAAGTGGGCAAATTCCCCTTCACGGCTTCCGGAAAGGCATCTGCCATGGGCCACAACGAAGGCTTCGTCAAGGTTATCTATGATGCCAAATACGGCGAATTCCTTGGATGCCACATCATTGGCTACGATGCTACGGAAATGATTGCCGAGGCCGTCACGGCTCGGACGCTCGAGACAACGGCGCACGAGATCATGGAGTCCATCCACCCGCACCCGACGCTGTCGGAAGCGGTCATGGAAGCCACGCGTGCGGCCTACGGCGTACCGATCAACATCTGATCCTTCGAAGAAGGGCTTTTGAGGGCTCCGGCTGCAAGCAGCCGGAGCCCTTTGTCATTTTACCGGATGACGGATCCGTTTTCCCCACCGGAGTTCATCAGGAACAGGGCGCCTTCCCGGTCTTCGGCCATCAGGATCATGCCCTGACTTTCGGTGCCCATCATCTTGCGGGGCGCCAGGTTGGCTACAACTGCAACGCGCTTGCCGATGAGCTCCTCCGGCTTGAAGTGCTCTTTGATGCCCGCCAGGATCTGACGCTTCTCGAAGCCCAAGTCGACCACCGTCTTGACCAGTTTCTTGGATTTGGGCATCTCCTCGGCCTCAACGATCGTTCCCATTCGAAAATCCAGCTTGGCAAAATCATCGTACTCGATAGTGTCCTTTACCGGCTCGTAGGGTTGATCCTTATCCGAAGCGCCATCTGGCGTGGCGCCGAGTTTTGCCTTTTGCTCTTCCATCACGTCGTCTTCGATCTTGGTGAACAGGATGCCCGCTTCGCCGAGCGCATGACCAGGCTGGAGGAGCGATTTTCCGGCATCGTCCCAGCCAATACCTTCTGCTGCGCCTCCGGGCACGGAAGCCCGGACGCCCTCCAGATTCAGCATGCCGCGCAGCCTGGCCGATGAAAACGGAAGGGCCGGCTCCATGAGCACAGAAAGGGACGCGCAGATCTGCAGCGACACGTGGATGGTGTTGGCGCACGCCTGCGGGTCGGATTTCCGGGTATGCCAGGGCTCGGTATCGTTGAAATACTTGTTGCCGAGACGGGCCAGGGCCATGGTTTCGAAAACCGCCTCCCTGTTCCGATAGGTATCATACGCCTTCCCGATGCGGTCGGGGAACGTGGCAAGCTCTTCCAGGGCTGCCTTGTCAGCATCGGAGGGATCCACGAGCTCGGGTACCTTGCCATCGGCAAAGCGGGCGGCAAAGGTCAGCGTCCGGTTCACAAAGTTGCCCAGGACATCGGCCAACTCCGAATTGATCCGGGTCTGGAACTCGGACCAGTTGAAGTCGGCATCCTTCGTCTCGGGCAGCATCGTGGCCAGCGCATAGCGCAGCAGGTCCGGTTCGAAGTCTTCCAGGTACTCGTGCAGCCAGACCGCCCAATTGCGGCTGGTCGACAGCTTGTCGCCTTCGATGTTAAGGAATTCATTGGCCGGCACATTCTCGGGCAACGTGTAATCCCCGTGCGCCATGAGCATGGCGGGAAACATCAGGCAGTGGAAGACGATGTTGTCCTTGCCAATGAAATGCACCAGACGGGTATCGTCGGCCTGCCAGTATGGCTTCCAGGCATCGGGATCGCCCTGGCTCATGGCCCACTCCTTGGTGTCGGAGATATATCCGATAGGCGCGTCGAACCAGACATAGATGACCTTACCCTCGGCATCGATACCGAGTTCTTCAGCCACGTCCTTGGGAACGGGCACACCCCAAGGCACATCACGCGTGATGGCCCGGTCCTTGAGCCCATCGTTCAGCCAACTGCGCACCTGCCCGAGAACGTTGGGTTTCCACTCCGGATGCGTCCCGATCCACTGATCCAAGCGATCCTGAAAATCCCCAAGTGGAAGGTAGAAGTGTGTCGTTTCGCGCAGCTCGGGCGTTGCGTCGGACAGCGTGCTGCGCGGGTTGATGAGCTCCTTGGGGCTCAGGGTCGAGCCGCATTTTTCGCATTGATCCCCGTAGGCATTCTCATTGCCGCAGGTCGGGCAGGTACCCACCACGAACCGGTCAGCCAGGAAAATGCCGGCTTCCGGATCGTAAAGCTGCTCCTCCGTTTTCAGGGCGAATACATCCTTGCGGGCCAGCGTCCGGAAGAAGTCCTGGCTGGTCTCAGCGTGCACCGGCGAGGTGGTCCGTCCATAGTGATCGAAACTCATCCCGAAACCGGCAAATGCCTTTTCAATCATGGGGTGGTAGCGATCCACCAGATCCTGTGGGTCGATGCCTTCGTTACGGGCCCGCACCATAATGGCTACGCCCATTTCGTCGGATCCGCACACAAACACTACGTCCTGGCCCTTCATGCGCTGGTAGCGACTGAACAGGTCGGCAGGCAGGTACGCACCGGCCAGATGGCCCAGGTGGACGGGGCCGTTGGCGTAGGGCAGGGCCGCCGTGACCATGATGCGATTGAATGCAGGAGAGGCCATTCGGGTGGTGGGGATGGATAGTAATGAAGTGCCGCTCTTACACACGGACCCGGGTCAGGGATTCCTTCCTGCTGGAGAAGCGCGGTAAACTTGCTGAATATCTCGGGAAAGAGGGTATGTCGACCCGGATTCTTTGATGGAAACACGGTCCATCAAGGCAGGTTGGAGAGACCGCATCCGAAACGGGATGCACACCGACATCATGTCCAGAATCCTCGTCATACCAGCCATCGACCTCAGAGGAGGTAATTGCGTACGCCTGCATCAAGGGCAGTATGAGGAGGAAAAGATATACTTCGACGACCCGGTCAAAATGGCCAAGCTTTGGCGTATCCAGAACGCAAAAGCCATCCACGTCGTCGACCTCGATGCTGCCAAAGGGGGAAACGAGAACAACCGGAAGGTCATCCATGCCATCTGCCATGAGTTGGATATTCCTGTCCAGGTGGGAGGTGGAATCCGTACGATGGTGGACATTGATCGGGCCATTGAGGCCGGCGTCTACCGGGTGATCATTGGCACGGCTGCAGTCCAGAATCCCGATCTGGTCTCAGAGGCGCTCGAAAAATACGGCTGCAGTAAGGTAGTCGTGGGACTCGATGCTCGCGACGGTGAGGTGCGCGTACAGGGATGGACCGAGGGTAGCGGCCTTGATGCCGTCGATTTTGCGCTTGACATGGAGGCCCGCGGTTGCCGCCGCATCGTGTATACGGATATCTCACGTGATGGGACCATGGAGGGACCGAACATGGATGCCTATCGGGAAATGGGGTCCGCCCTGAGCAAAGCCAAGATTACGGCATCGGGTGGCATCGGTAATGCGAGGCATCTTATCGCCCTGAATGACCTCCTCCCGTACCGAGTGGATTCGGTCATCGTGGGTAAAGCCCTTTACGAGAATGTTTTCCCGTGCCAACAATTCTGGTGCTGGCACATGAAGGAGACGGTGGATCTGTCTGTTTTTTCGACAGCCGCCCTCAAGTCCAATTGAACCCGGGCATGCCCGGCACTGCTGCTTCCCCAGGACCCACGCCCTGACCATGCTATCCTGCCAGAAGTCTTCCTTTTCCTTGGACCCGGACGTTCACTACCTGAACTGCGCCTACATGTCTCCCCTGTCAAAGCGCGTTGAGGAGGCCGGTATGGCTGCCGTTCGAGGCAAGCGGACTCCATGGGAGATTACACCACAGGATTTCTTCGATACGCCAGAACGGGTACGGGAAACATTCGCCTCCCTGATTGAGGGCAAAGCCAACGACATCGCTCTCTTTCCATCGGTTTCCTACGGCATTGCCACCGCGGCGCGGAACCTGCATCCCAAGGCCGGACAGAACATTGTGGTGCTGCATGAGCAGTTCCCCAGCAATGTCTACACATGGATGCGACTGTCCGAAGAGACCGGTGCTGACGTTCGCACGGTGTACCGGCCGAACGGTACCGTACTTTCGGAGGTCCACGAAGCGTGGAATCAGGCTATTCTTCAGGCCATCGATGCCTCTACGGCTGTCGTTGCCATTCCGATCGTGCATTGGGCTGATGGTACACGATTTGACCTGGAGGCTATCCAACATCGATGCCATCGATTCGGAGCAGCGTTGATCGTGGACGGAACCCAATCCATCGGCGCCCTTCCCTTTTCAGTGTCCGCTCTGCGCCCCGATGCCCTGATCACCGCGGGTTACAAGTGGCTTTTCGGGCCGTATTCCTGTGCTCTCGGATGGATGGGCCCCCGGTTTGCCGAGGGTTTTCCCATCGAGGAGAACTGGATCAACCGAAAAGGAAGCGAACAATTCGCTGGCCTCGTGGACTACGAGTCAGACTACCAACCAGGTGCGCGTCGGTTTGATGTCGGAGAGAAGAGCAATTTCATCCTCATGCCCATGCTGCTTGCCGCGCTGCAAGAGGTATCTCAATGGACTCCAGAAGCCGTACAGGAGTACACGGGACGGCTTGTGGCCCCCTTTGAAGATCGCATTCGGGAAGCCGGATATCAGCTGGCGCCAGCCTCCACCCGCGGAGCGCACCTTTTCGGCATACGTCTCGCACAGGGACAGTCCGTGGCAGGTGTCCGACAGGCACTGTCAGAACGCAATGTCTCTGTTTCCGTGCGTGGGAACGCCATTCGCATCGCTCCGCATGTATACAACGACGAGGCGGACATGCAGGCACTCGTGGACGCTCTCGAGTCGGCAGCAGCTGCCTGAGGTGTACCTTCAGGTGGAACACCCGTTCGGCATGACTCTTGAAAGGGAGCTGCCCGCACCCCCACATATCCTGAGACCTACTTGATGCATCGTCGTTTTCCGGTTTGTCGACCATCCATTCTGATCCTCCTTCTGACAGGAGCCCTGCTTGGCAGCCAGCCTGCCACAGCACGGCAGGATCGTCCAGAACAACGGGCCAGCGAGCTGGCGCAGCGCCTGTCCGAGCACTACGACGGGATCGCAAGCATGCGCCTTCGCTTCGTCCAGACGGCAACATCAACGTTCATGGATACCGATGAGCGGTACGCCGGAGATCTGGTTTTTACGGACACTTCCTATCGGATTGAGACCTCCAATCAAACGATTGTTTCGGATGGCATCACGACGTGGGTCTACAATCGGGGACAGGATCAGGTCATCATAAATGACTTCGTCGAGGATGAGGGAGCCTTTTCCCTGACCACCTTCCTACGCAGCTTTTCCGAGGAGTATCTCTCCTCATGGGAGGGAACGCAGACCCTCGATGGGCAGCGTCACGACCGTCTTCGCCTTCTGCCTAAAAACGGTCTTGCTGCCTTCCGGCAGGTGGACCTGTGGGTACGGCAATCCGACACCCTGGTCACGCGCTTGATTGCCGTGGATCTGAATGATGTCCGCATGGTTTTCGACCTTTCCGAGATCGTGGTCAACCCCCCACTGCCGACCGATTATTTCATGTTCGAAGTACCTGCAGACGTAGACGTGGTGGACCTGAGGGAAGATGGCTGATGGCAGGACAAGTTAAAAACCGCTTGGTACACGTCGGCAGTTTTCTGGTGGCGGGCGTACTGCTCTGGCTTGCGTTGCGTGGTGTGGACCTCTCGTCCATCTCGTCAGCTCTGTCCACCGCGAATTACTGGTGGCTACCCCTGCTGATCCTCGTTACCCTGCTCAGTCACGTCGCTCGTGCCCTGCGGTGGGCACTGTTCCTGGATGTGACATCAGACCGCTCCGGACGCGCGCCAGGAGCTCCGGTATCCCGCTCAACCGCTTTCATTTCGGTCATGGTGGGATACATGGCCAATTATGCCGGTCCACGTCTCGGAGAAGTCATCAGAACGGCGAATGTAGCACGGGAAGAGTCCCGATCATTCTCAACCGTTCTGGGGACAGTGGTCATCGAGCGGATCCTCGACATGGTCACGTTTGGCTGTCTGCTCCTGACTGTACCCCTCATCTTTTCCGAGCAGACCGAGGCGCTTTGGGCGGTCCTGTCCGCGCCGATCTCGGAGTGGTTGGGTGCAACATCGGCTTTCACGTTGTTGACGATGGGTATCATAGCCGCTGCCAGTACTGTTCTGGGCACCTGGTTCTTGATCAAGGGCATCAATCAACCCTCATCCCGCCTTGCTGGACTGGCAGAACGGTTTCGGGAGGGGATGGTGAGTGTTGCTTTCACCGGTTACCCCGGCCGCATCGTCCTCTATACACTCCTCATGTGGATCTGCTACGGGCTCATGGCCTGGATCCCTTTCCTCATATTGGGGCATGACACCGTGTACGGTATCGGGCCACTGGCTGGATGGGGTATCATGCTTATCGGCGCCTTCGGCGTCATCATCCCATCTCCCGGGGGTATCGGTACCTACCATTTCATCACGATACAGTCCCTTGGGTTGCTCTTCGGAATGGCCCAAACGGATGCAGCATCGTACGCGCTGCTGACCCACACGGGACAGATGCTCCTGTATATCCTGATCGGCTTTTTCGGCCTCCTGTTCATGGGAGCCAGTCTTTCCACTTCCGCGCCATCGAATGATTCCTGACGCCAAGGATATGCCTTTACGCTGGGTCCGTCGCCTCTCGTACCGTGCTGGTCGCCTCTCGCCCCGTGTTGCATGTGCGCTCCTCGTACTGCTCGTGCTGCCAGAGCTGTCCCGGGGCCAGATTGCACCACCGACATCGCCCTCCATCATGGAGGCTCCCATCCGCTCCCTGCGCCCTGCAAGCCTGCCGGTGGAACTGAGCCGTATCCTGCTGACCCTTGAGCCAGGGCAGGGTGCATCCTCAGCTACGGCGGTCATCTACGCCGGGCCCGGTACCGACAGTTTGTTGGTACTGGACGTGTCCAATCTGGATATCACCGATGTCAGACTACCGGAGCATGAGCAGGCAGCCATGTGGCAGGTTGATCAGGGGCAGTTGAGGATCCAAAGACCGGATCCAGCCCTGGAGTGGTGGCGTGTCGATATCGATTATGACGTTCGCGGCGCCCTCTTCCGTCGCGAAAAAGCCGGACGGACCGTGGCCCTGTGGACGTCTTCGCTGCCCGGTGGCGCCACCTGGATGCCCCTGCCTGTCGATGAAACGGCTGTGTTCGATGTGTATCTGAGCGTTTCTGCCCCACGGGGCTGGACCGTCAGGGCATCGGGAATGGATCCTGCCTCCGCCATGGAATGGGATGGTCGCGCTGGTGTCCAAGCCTCCTTGGGAGACGTCCATGGACGGGCTCTTGGGTTTCTGGCCTGGGCAGATGACCTCGGAGAGGGTCCCGTAGCGATGACTCAGTGGGAGGCTATGTCGTACATCGGGCTGGATGTGGGCCGCTTGCAGGACATCGTGGGAGACCCGGAGGATGCACCCTACGTCCTGTTTGATCCGGACGGAGAAACCACACCCGCTGCCTTTGCCGAGTTCGGCGTTCGGGCCACTGGTGGACTGGACACACGCGACTCGTGGATGCGTCGCTATGAGCAGCTGATGCGGGACTACCAGCTCATGGTAACACCTACTCTTGCCCGGCTGGCACCCACAGATACCTGGATCGAAGCTGCCCTCAGTGCCATGCTTGCCATCGATCAGATGCGATCCGAGGATGGGGAGGCAACGGCTGCGCTGGTGCTTGAGCACCTGCGCAGCCGCTATCTGTCTGAGGCCGGAGCGTATGTCCGACCGCTGGTATGGGATCGATGGGAGGTGGCCAGTGATCTTGCAGACCAGCATGCAGAAGCCAAAGGAGTCTGGGTACTGAATATGCTGGGTGAGCGGGTCGGTGCGGGAGCCTTGACCGAATCCTTGAGACGCTTCATTGCTTCGGCCCGACAGGAGGTGGTCGATACCGAGACGCTGCGCGAACATCTTGAGGTCGTGTCCCGAGAGGATCTGAGACCGTTTTTCGACACGTGGGTCTACGCTGCTGGCCATCCGGTCCTTTCCATGGACTACACCTACAATGCCTCCTCGGAAAAGACAGACGTAACGCTTTTGCAGCTTCAGGACGCGTTCCTGGTGCCCGAGGTCTTCAACTTCGAGATTGCGCTACAGTATTCCACACTGGCAGAGACCAATAGCAAGAGTGTGCAGGTCGACGCGAGAACGTACGGCGTGGAACTTCCCACGGGAATGAAACCCCGTTTCATCCATCCTGATGCGCTTGCCTCGGTGCTCCTTGACTTCGGGGAGCCACTGCCCCCATCGGATCTCGTATCGCAACTCCGTTATTCCGTTGCGCCGGCATCTTCCATACGATCCCTTCAGGCCCTGTCCCGGGACCGTCTGGACCCGACACTGCTCCTGGGACTGCGTGCAGTCCTATCTGAGGATGCGGACCCGGTCTTGTTGGTGGCCGCAGCCCCCGCACTGGCCCGTATGGCACCCTCTACCTCGGCGCTGAACATGCTCATTTCGTGGACGACGCACGCTGATGTGCGGGTACGAACAGCGGCGACCACGGCGCTGGGAGCCTTCGAGGGCTCTGACGCAGCCTATGATGCTGCACTCGCTGTGGCCAATACCGGAGGCGATGCCTTCGAGTTGGCAGCGGCTGTCGAATCCCTGGTGGGTCTTCGACCGGAACGGGCGTGGCCAGTACTCCGCTCGGCACTCGTAACCTCATCGGACGGGGCCCTGGTTCGCATTCGAGCTCTTGCCTTGATTGATCCCGAAACAGCCGATGAAGATGAGGTTGCCCGCGCAGTCTTGCCTCTGCTGGATAGCGATGCCGAAGTGGCCGCAGCGGCCCTGCGTTGCCTTGCACGCATCTTTCCGGAGGGCCCCAGGACGACCCGGACGGCAGAAGCATGGATCCAGGATGCGTCCTATCTGAAACGATCTGCGGCGCTTGACGTCATTTCAGGCCGCACGAGCGATGCCCTCCCCCGATCCGATCTGCAGGCAGCACTCGCATATGAACCAACAGTGGAACTGCAGCGACAGATCACGAGGATGCTGGCACGTGTGCAGGAGGAGTAAGCTGGGTATCACACGGCTCGATGAGGCGAAGCAGCGACTGGAATGTTCGCATTGATGTCTCTGTGCTCAGGTCGTGCGCGCTGTCCCGGTGTGTTGGTCTTGAGCTGCCTCCCTGTGCCATAATAGTGTGCGCCGTCAGGCATCAGTCCTGACCCGCCCCGCGCTGCATGTATGCCGCAAAAAGAAGGAGTGCGGCGGCCACGGACGCATTCAAGGATTCAACACTGTTCTCCATCGGAATGGATACCCGGTAATCGCAGGCTGCTGAAACCGTTCGGGACATGCCTTTCTCTTCGCTTCCGATGACCAACGCCAGCGGTCGGTCCCAGTCCATGGCCGAGAGCGATGTCTCGCCTGCGCCGTCGGCACCAGCCACCCAATACCCCCTCTCCTTGAGCTGCTCGACGAGCTGCAGCAGGTTGCCCGTGCGGGCCACCATCACCTGGGACATGGTCCCCGCAGACGTTTTTACGGCTGCAGCCGTCACGGGCGCGGCTCCACGCTCAGGAATGATGATTCCTTGCACGCCTGTGGCAGCACAGCTGCGGACGATGGCGCCGAGGTTGTGTGGATCCTGAATGTGGTCAAGAACCACGATGACCGGTTTACCCTCCCGGACAGCGTCCCGATCCGGTGCAACACGCTGTAGGAGTTCGTCCACATCGAGATAGGTGATCGGGGAAACAGCGAGCAGGACACCCTGGTGGTTGACGCCCGGGACGAGTTGGTCCAACCGGGTCTTGGGGACAAACTGAACGGGGATGCCTTCCCTGCGGGCCAGATGCTCGATCTGCTTCAATCCGCCTGATCCGCCCTTTTGGAGCAAGGTCTTTTCGACCCGCCCGGGATCCTTTTCAAGCTGCTCCCTAACTGGATTACGACCGGCCAGATATCTGGCACGCTCCTCCTTACCCCCCCTGCGGGACATGCCCGTCCTTCCATCCTGATTGTTGCCTGACGTGGATCCCATGGTATGCGGTGTTGGAGCGTGAAGGACGCGGCGGCAGGCTCTGCCTGCCGCCGCGTGCAAAGTAGGTCGGGATCCCGCAAGCTGCCAGTTGTAATTTATCCGCCTCCCACACCTACCGCCACAGCCCCATGTCCACGTTACGTTTTTCCATGACAGCCCCCCTGAAGCGGGTGCTCGTTGCGCATGCTCGTGACTGCTTCAGGTCCCAGGCATGGCTGTCACAACACTGGTCATCCTTCGGATTCGCATTCGAACCTGACTATGGTGCCGCCTGTGCCGAATCAGACGCCTTCATCGACATACTGAGTCGTTTTGGGGCACAGGTCGATGTCCTCGAGCCCGAGTACTGCACGGGCCTGGACAGCCTGTATGTTCATGACCCGGTCATTACCTGTGGCCCCGGCTTGCTGCTCGGGCGCATGGGCAAAGCAGCTCGAAGCACCGAGCCGGAAGCGATTGGACATGCCTTGGCTCGGAAGGGGCTCCCTACGCAGGTCATCGCCGACCAGGACGCCCTGATCGAAGGCGGGGACGTCGTATGGTTACGACCAGAGCTCCCCGCCGTTGGTATCGGCTTCCGCACCAATCAAGCGGGTGCCGACGCTTTGGAATCGTTCTGTACAGACGCGATTGATGAACTCATCCGCGTCCCCCTACCATGGGACAATGGCCCCTCTGACGTGCTGCATCTGATGTCCCTGGTATCTCCGCTGAGTCAGGATTGCCTGCTCATCCACAGTCGGTTAATGCCGGTCTTTTTCCGTCAGCGGTTGGAACGAGAGGGATATCGACTTCTGGAGGTACCGCCGCAGGAGTACGATACGCTGGGTGGGAACGTGCTCGCGCTGGACGATGAAACGTGCCTTATCGAAGCACAGAACATCCGTACCAAACGGCTCCTTGCGGACGAGGGCTTTCAGGTGCTGACCTACAGTGGTCGCAACATCTCACTGGCCGGCTCGGGCGGCCCCACCTGCCTGACCCGTCCCCTCGTCCGTGGATGAGGGTGAACTCTCGCGCGCAGACCATGTGCGTACGACCCCAACCACTCCTACCAGGATGAGGATGAGAGCGATCAGTTCGGCCTGCGTAATCGTCACGCCCAACAGCTCCATGGTATTGTTCACCCGGATCTTTTCAATGAAGTAGCGCTCGGCCCCGTTGAATACGAGATAGACCCAGAAAAGCCAGCCCGTCCGATGGGCATGCTTTCTGAAGGACCAAAGGATCGCAAAAATGACCCCTGACATGAGAAACTCGTAGAGCGGGGTCGGATAGACGGGCGCCATGGACAGGTCGATTCCCAGGATGTTGTTGGGATAGGTCTCGGCCCAGAGCCACATTGGCAGCCAATCAGGCTTGGCCGCCATATCGGCCGCAATTCCCCAGTCTCCATCGCCGGCCAGATGGCATCCGATCCGGCCAATACCGTAGGCAATGATCAGGCCGGGTGCCATGGCATCGGCCACGGATCCCAGGTCTAGTCCTTTTTTGCGCACGAAGCGGACGATGGCAACGCTACCCAGAATGAGTCCACCGTAAAAGGTGAATCCACCCGTGGTAAAGATCATATCGGCCGGTGAGCGGAAGAACTGGTCCAGATTTTCCAGGATGTGGAACAGGCGGGCTCCAAGAAACCCGATCCCAACGCCCAGCATCGTGATGGTACCCACAAGAAAAGAGGGGCTCACCGTTACCATGCGCTTGCGCCCCTTTTCCTTCTGGTCCGGATCCGGCATGCGGACGCCATCGAGCTGACCAATCTGATACATCCGGTCAAATTCCTTTTGGAGCAGCCACGCTGCCACCATCGCTCCCATGGCCACCATGAAGCCAAAGGAGTTGATCGGGAACGGCAAGGAAAATCCCAGAAAGTCAGTAAACAGATCGCTCAGGCGGGGATACATCGAGACCTCAGATAATGATGCTGGTGGGTATATCCTCAAGACGGACCGCGCGCTGTTCTCCCGTTTCCATTTCCTTGAGCTGAACGACGCCGGCAGCAAGTTCATCATCGCCGACGATGGCTACAAAGCGCGCTTGTTGCCTGTTTGCCTCCCGCATCTGGGCTTTCATGGATCGACCTTTGAGATCAAAGGTGACCCGCAAGCCAGCCTGCCGAAGCCGCTCGGCACCCCAGAAAGCCCACGTCATGGCTGGATCACCCAGGGCTACGATGAACACATCCACGCCCGGATGGGCGGGCTGCGCCACGTTTTCTGCGGCACAGGCCAGCAGGATGCGCTCCATGCCAGCGGCAAACCCCACGGCAGGTACGACCTGCTTCGAACCAACTTCCTTCGAAAGCAGATCATACCGACCACCACCCGCAATGGAGCTTTGCGCGCCGAGCAGGGGGCTTTCGAATTCGAAGGCAGTCCGACTGTAGTAGTCCAGCCCACGTACCAGGAAGGGATCTTCCACAAAGTCGATACCCACATCGGAGAGCAGCGCTTTGACCTGCTCGTGGTGCACCCGGCTAGCCTCATCAATGAAATCGGACAACAGCGGGGCCTTCTCTAGAAGGGTCCGCTCCTCCACATTCTTCGTATCGAGGATGCGCAGCGGATTGGTCTCGAGGCGTTTGCGACTGATGTCAGACAACTGATCAGCCAGGGGCGTCAGATAGTCCACCAGTGCCGCCTTGTAGGCAGGGCGACTTTGCTCATCTCCAAGCGAATTCAAGCGCAGGGTGTATTGCCTCAAGCCCAGCCGATCCAAAATATCGCGGAGGGAAAGGATGACCTCTGCATCAGCCCGCGCATCCTCGGATCCGATGACCTCGAGCCCGAACTGATGGAATTGGCGGTATCTCCCCTTCTGGGGACGCTCCGCCCTGAAGCAGGGGCCGATGTAATAGAGGCGCTGCGTTCCACCCCGTTGCGCAAGGTTGTGCTGCAGGTAGGCACGCATGACCGGCGCCGTCACCTCGGGACGCATGACATAATGCGAGGAGCCGCGCTCGAAGGCGAACATCTCCTTTGTGACGATGTCCGTTAGCGCACCGATCCCCCGGGCAATCAGCTCCGTTGGCTCAAGAATGGGCGTGCGGATCTCCTCGGCTCCGTAGCAGCCCATCGTGGTATGGACCACCTCTTCCAGATGCCGCCACATGC
>Ga0075480_10000320_pt1 | contig 27647 bp, 24 predicted proteins | sample DEB08_DNA_7_FD_81590 | JGI IMG/M metagenome (GOLD analysis project Ga0075480, IMG submission 81590) | Aqueous microbial communities from the Delaware River and Bay under freshwater to marine salinity gradient to study organic matter... | ecosystem: Environmental > Aquatic > Marine > Coastal ... | reverse complement strand
GCCTTCTGGAACGCTTAGTCTACTTGCTGGCGTTACACCAGGAGCTCACCCAGGATACAGCGAATACTACATTAGACGAATCCGCATGTCAGCTGATAGCAGTTTGGCACATGCCGCCAGGAAGCACGGGTACCCTGTGGAGTACGTGCTGAACTTTGACGGCACAGAAGACAAGTCTACCATCGTAGTGAGCTTCCCTTGTAAGTTCCCAAAGGGCACGACGTTTGCTCAGGACATGACGGCTATCGACCAACTCGAAGTCATCAAGCGCTTGCAGGCCGAGTGGTCAGACAACGCTGTGTCCGTGACCATCTACTACCGCAAGGAGGAGCTGGATGCAATCAAAGAATGGCTGGCGCTTAACTACAAGCAAGTCAAGTCTGTTTCGTTCTTACTTCACAATGAGCACGGATTCAAGCAAGCTCCTCTCGAAGAGATTGACGAAGGCACTTACTTGGAGATGCGCAAAGGTGTAACCCCGATCACAAGTCTCGAACAGATTGACATGGACGAGGTGGAGATTGACGATTGCGAAGGAGGAGCATGTCCAGTAAGATAAAGCTACTCATCGAAGACATCCACGACTGGTACATGGACAAGTTTGGATGGAAGCGATACATGAGACAGATGGACCGACAAGGCAGGTGCTACAAGTGTGGCAGGAAGCACTGTGAGTGTCATCTATATAACTTCTGATATGAAGCGTATAGATCAATGCTGGATATCCCAGCTGTATTATCTTAGCGATGTTACACCGAGACGTGCTCGGAGTAGCGCTACCTAAACGGGAAGGGGCTTCGGCCCCTTTCTTTTTTGGGTAAGGTAAGCTGTTCTTCTCTATAAAACGGGTCTAACTCAGCCCCGAAGCATTCGTTACCCCAGTTAGCTAAAACCATCTGTAGGTCATAGATGTTGAAGATTCCATCGCCATTGAGGTCACCTTCCTGCCAGTCCAGCTCTTGCATGTGTGAAAGCATTATGAGCAAGTCTTCCAATCCAACCACTAAGTCTCCGTCAAGGTCCCCAGCACAATACGTGCCAGCACCAATGCCTGGCCGAGTAATAGGAAGCACAGCATGCATACGCTCTATCTGCCCCTCAGTGAAATTTGTTCTGCATGAATCTACGTAGTAGTCCATATGGTTGTTAGGCGTGTAGTCATACAATCCAGGAGGGCATATAGGGTTCTCGCAGCTCCAGTTGGTCTTGGTTGGTGGGGTGTCGCATACATAATCGCCTGTCTCTTCGCACGGACCTAGGTCTTCACCACAGTAGTCTACGTTTCTAAATACGTGATGCAAGCTAAGATAGTGGCCCACCTCGTGAATCAACGTCTTGTTCTCGTCTCTGTCTTGCCAAAGGTGGTCACCAATACGCCCGAATACATTAGTCCTAACCCACACCCCGTCAAATGGAGTAGTAGCCTGTGCGGTCCAAGCAAAGCCCAGGATGCCAGCACAGAACTGAGGAAATACATGGACGTTCATGTATAGGTCTCTGTCCCATACGATATTCTCTAGGTAGTCTTCGGTTGTACTCCATCCGTAGTAGCTGTAAGGAACACAGGTATTGTAAAGCTCAAGGGTTGGCTCCATACCTTCTACCTCATCTAGGTTGTGGTACTCTATAGCAACTAGGTCGAAAGTGAACATTGCCTCCTCGAACTCCTCGTTCAGGTGCTCGTGTGCGTCCCATATGATAGCATCGCCCAATAGGCTATACTCATAAGGAAAGCTGTCTGTGTAGTGTACGTGTACTACGTAGTTTACGTTCTTCCAAGATGGGGGGTCTGGATTGTACCCCATCATTCTTACCGCTGGGGTAGGTACATCGAAGACTGCACAGCTATCCTGGCCCGCAACCATAATCTGTGACAGCAGGCATAGTGCTAGAGCGGCAAACCTCATGCCATTTGATTCTTCGCTAAGAGCAGCTTGATCTCCTGGATGTCCTTAAGCAACTGCTTGACATCCTCTTTGAACTCTGTGTTGTCGTTCTCTAGGGCGTCTACCCTAGCAGAGAGCTTATTGTAATCCGCGTGAAACTTTACCCAGCCACCTACGAGCGTAATCGCCAGCATTAAAAACTCGAAGTGACTCAGGTTGTCCATCATGGCTTTCTAGTCTTCTCTACAGTACGACCAGCGAAATATGCGCCGAACACAGTTAGCATTAATATTTCCAACAAAGATACGTAACTATCTTTTACGTTAAATGGCTGATTATCAAGGCTGTCCAGAAACATTGTAACAACAAAAACGGTTATCAATACTATTAGCATGACGGGTCTTATCAGCTTCGCGAGCTTGATGTCGCTGCTCATATCCGCCTGCCAACGTTCTGTCACGTTTTTCTGAAACTGAACTTCAGCGTCGATCTTAGCCTTGGCTTCGGCTGGGTCGATTCCTGGCTCTTTCTTCAAGAGATTCTTTACGATGCCGAGACCCCCCTTGTCTGGGAGGAGGTCACCGACAGTATCGAATACGTTAGGGGCTTTCTCTTTGAGCCACCCACCTAACTTAGTGTCTTTAATCTTGTCCACGCAGTTGTTCGTATTGCTTGTTAAACTTCATCAAAAGGCTTCTCTCCTTCTCATAGAGCTCATATATTCTGTTTTGTCGCTCTACATAGTTCTCTATGTCCCTAGCCTCTTTTCTAAGCTCTCTGAGGCGCTTTATTTGCTTCTCTGTTTTTTTACGAGCAGACTCCAGCTTCACGATTCCTTTGTATCGATCATCAGACTTGTTGTCTGACGCTTTTCTTTCTTTGTACAGCTGAGAAACTGTGTTTGCATTCTCTACGTAAACGTCTGAGTCATAGTACTTTGAGAACTCACCGTATACTTTTCTTAAGAATGGGAAGTCATTTGCTTTCATCTGCACCTTCTCTCCCTCCTTGATGGTTTCGTAAAGGTCTTTGCTCGTCCCTACTGTCCGTGTAACGAACTGACCAGCACCACCGATGTAATATTCGAACCCATACCAGAACTTATCTGGGTTGAAGTCAACCTTGCCTGGGACAAATTCGCTACCGCCTGTAGCTTCATTCATCCATTGGAAGAACTTACGTACACCCTCAGGTGATCGGAACGACATCTCCGCTTCTGGCTTAGGTGCACCTACAGGGAACTGCTCTTTGTAAACCGAGCTGCCGAAGTAGCTCTCGTTGACAGCGATGTCTACAAGCGGCTTGAAGATGGTAGGAGTGGCACCCTTAGCTAGGTACTTGGCCGCATCCTTGGACTGACCAAAACTGATTGGTGAGAATGAACTGAACGCTGAGTTCAGTAAGAACATACCAGCATCCGTCATGTCTCTCTGTCCGCCCGCTACCTCAGCCATAGCGCTACCCATGTTAGCGAATACATTGAAGCCGTATGGGAGCGGGATCTTCAAGTAGTTCTGACCATCATACATGATGATGAGGTTGCGCTCCTTCTCGTAGTCAGGGATTTTGTTGTAGAACAACACACCATCCTCGTCTTCGTCGCTCATAGCGAGGTTGAGAGCCGTGAGCATACCCGTAGTCAGTGACAAACCGAACGCCATCTTCTGTGCGGCGTTGAGGCGGTTGTGCCATGATTCCAGCTCACCGTTAGGCTTGCGTATATCCTTCAGGGTGCCGAGGGAGCGAGCGAGTCTTACAGTGCCCTGTACCGAAGCGTTGAAGAACATGTACCATGCGTTAGCTACAGCACCTAGTTCACCTGAGCGGTTGAAGTTTACTGTGATGTTCTTAGCAAGCTCAGCAGCTTTCTCTCTGCTAGCACCAGCCTTACGTGCCTCCATGTATGCAGCGAGACGGATAGAGTTCTCGAACGCATCGTTCACATTCTCTACAACGTCAATGCTGTTTTTCATCATCCACTCTCGCGCCTTCTGAGCCTTGTTCTTTTCGTTTACTTCTGCTTCGATCTCAGCGGCGATAGTGCCTACGTCCTTTACGAATCCCCATCCTGTCTGTCCTCCATCTTCTTTGAATTCCTCGAAGTACGCAGCCATCTCTGGGTCCATGTCTTTACCAACAGCATCTTTCAACAGTGCTGGCAGTGTCTTCTTTACAGTCTGGATAATCTTCGTAGCGATGTACTTAGATTGAATCTGACCTCCTGGGATGTCTGCTTCTGCCATGGCGTTGAACAGCGCTGACTGGATATCCCTTGCGAAGTTGGAAATGATAAATTCAGGGTTAGCCGTAGTGAACGAACGTCTCAGGAACCCAGAGAATGACCGCATCACCTTGCTGAAGAGGTCGAGCTTCTCAACCCCCATGTTCTTCAAAGCCTTCGCGTGATCGGCATTGGTGAAGACGATGAACTTCTGGTCACCGTTCACACGTACACCGACAGCGCTCTGCGCATCAAACGGAACCTCGCTAGAAATCTTCCACACCTTAGTGTTTGGATTGGATTCGACGAGATTATAAAGTGATGATAGTGCTTCGTTCTTACGTGCCTTGGCGTGAACCGCTGCGTTCTGTGCGATAGCCTGAGCCAGCACGTTATTGGCTTCACTGGCACGACCTCTAGCTCTACGTGTAGTGTCACCGTAGATGCTCATGCCTGCTCCACCCGTTGGGTATAGCGACGTGTCCGCGCTCATCTCGTCAGCTGACAGACCTCCAAGAGGGACGTAGTTATCGAACATCGCTTCGAATGCGTCGATAGTCTCTTGACTCTCCAGTCCGAACTTGACCATAGTCTGTCGGGTGTCCTTGGTGATGGCATCTACCTTCTTAGCGATAGATTCGAGAGCAGCTTTCTTCTCTGGACTAAAGCTGTCCATTACTTCCTGGGCTCTCTCGTTGCTCATACCACTACCACTCAAGGTCTCCCCATCGGTACGCTCTGCAATCAAGGCGTTACGTTCTTCTGCGTGTCGAGCAATCAAGAACTGCGATACATCCTCACCGATCAGGCCAGCATCCTTCATCTCCTGAGAGATGACCTTCACCTTCTCGTCCAGCTTCTCAAGGTCGTTAGCCGTCTTACCGTACATCAACGTCTCTGCATTGATGAAGTCCTGAGAGATATCTACAACAGCTTTCTTCGCCCCCTCGATAGCTCTTTGCAAACTGAATACGTTGGCGTACTTGTTAGCGAACAACTGGTCTACACGGGCCATGAATGCTTGGAAAGCGTTCAGGTTATTTGGTTCAAACGGAAGGTCCGTAGAAGGGTCTTTAGGTAACGCGAGGTCTATTGACTCTTGAGTACCTACGTTTCTGGTTACTTCAGCCCCCAGCAAACTTCTTTCAGAAGCTTTCACGGCGCTCCTAATGCTGTCTCTTTCTTTCTTTGCAGCGTCTCTTTTTGTTAACCTCTTTAAATAGGCTTCTTCTGATTTGTTTAGATTCTCATTATTAATGAGTTGCACTTCATCTCTTTCTGTTAAAAGGTTTCCTTTTCTGTTTTCCAAAATAGAAGAATACAAAGCTTCAACTTTTTGCCTAGATGAATCACTTATTCTTGCACTCTTAACAGCGTCCCTTGCTTTTTGTAAAGCTTTTTCAGCTGCTGAAACCTCCTGCCCAATGTTTTTGCCTTTTTTCGCCCCCTTCCTTTTAAAAGCGCTCAGCAAATCAAGCCAGGTCAGTCTTTTTTCTGGCTGAAATTCCTTTATAGAGCCCTCCTTTACTTTAAGTCCAGCGGGGAAAGCCAAATCTTTCCTAGAGGGAAGGACTTCAATATCAACTCCATCAAGCTCTAAGTCCCCATCTAGTATTACTAGTTCGTATGAGTACTCCTTAATCAAAGGCATTGTGCCTACCAACCCTTCTTTTGCAAGGTCTGATTGCTTAAGGTCCCTTATTGAATTAAGTTGATTTATGCTTTTCGAACCGAATGCAGTGCCTGTAACAAAACTAAACACACTGTTTCGGGTGGTCATGGACTCGGTGTTATTGGCTCTTTTAAGCGTTTCTATAAATGCAGCCTTAGTTTGAGGCACCGCAAATCTATTGGCTACTCTGCCTGACTTCACACCTATTGTAACGTTTTTAAACCCTTCAGGTCGTTTTACACCAAGACCTTTTAGCTGTGCGGCAATCAACAATGTTTTTAGTCTTGGTTGCTTTTTGGGATCTTTCAATAAAGAGTTAAAAATCTCAACAACTTCACTATCTGTAAGGTCGCTTTCCTCTATCAGCTTAATAACCTCCTGGCAAACTCTTTTGTTACTCAACATTGAGTCCTCTCCCATAACAACAGGGGCTACGAAGATGGTTCCCTTCAATGAATCGTCTCCTTCCTTTCTTCTTTTGTTGTAGTCATCAATAGCTCTCTGTCTGAGCTCATCAAGCCCCTGTTCAGCTTTTTCTTCTGTGGAGAAACTAAGCAAGTAGCCAAGAGGCGTGTCTTGATAAATACCAGACTCCCCCTCATAGTTTGTCCCGTCATACCCCACAACAGACAAAAACTTACCGATCATATCAATAAGTCTGATGGTTGGCAGCTCTCTTTTGGCGAAAGCGCTAGCATCAAAGATTAAATCATCTGACTCAAGATCCACGCTCTCCAAAGATTGTGTGTCAGAGGGAACCTCTACCGACTGAACAGTGTCTGTTTGAGCGTCGGTAGCTACGTCTGAGTGTGCATCAATAGTAACCGTACCGTCACCATTGTTCCTCACGGTGAAAGCTAAGTCAGCTTCTTGAGTTGTTGGAATCAAGAACTCAAGGTTGTCCCCGAAGTCTCTCCCTAACTGATCGAGCTCATCCACATTCAAGCCATCAGTGAAGAATGTCTCGCTATAAACTACAGGTAATTCAGACTGCGAGTCTTGCTCCAAAAGCATATTCTCGTTGTAGAATGCAAGCTCCCCTGTTTTTTCAATTTTGCGAATCTTGCCCACAGCAAACTTCAAAGCGGCACCTGCGTTCTTTCTTATGTCTACATACCTGAGATACCTCTTCCTACGGTCCATAGAGGCTTCGGCCTTATCCATCTTTCTCTGCTGAGGAGTTCTCAGACGTGGCTCCATATCAATGATCTCACCTGTTTCTCTGTCGCGCTTTGGCTTCGGTGGATTAATCTTCTTGATAGTACCGTCATCACCCGTATACGTGAATTGACCGATGTTGTTAGCCATCTTGCCGTTACCCGTCTCTTTCAGGTACCAGTTTCTGAAATGCCAGTAGTCATTGAAACGCAAACCGTTGGTCTGATAAGACTGTTGTCCCCCCATCTTATCCAAGTAGTAAACCCTGTAGTTAACCACCTTGTTGATGAGGTCTGGGTATGCTCTAGATGGCTTGCGCATGCCAAGGTCTCTAGATTCTGTTTCTGCCGCTCCCTCCACTGGTATTTCCTCTCTCTTAAACTCGGCCCCCTCATCTCTAGCCTGCTTAAACTCTTTGATGAAGTTGAGGAAATCGGTAGGTGTAATCTGCTCACCCATGATGGCCTTCTCCAAACCAAACACGCGGAGGAAGGCTCTCAAAGCCCCCTCTATAAAACCTGGTTTTTTAGCTTCGGGCAAGGCGTTGATCAGGCGCTCAAGGGCGTTGGTAAGCTGTTCGTTTATCATGTCGCCTTCAGGCTTTCCTTCGTAAGTTGCCTCTACAGCAGCAAATATCTTTTTAGCCTCTGTTTCTAGCCCAACCCTTCTAGCCAGTCCAAGCAGCTCAGCCTTGTAGCGCTTCAAAGTGGCTACGTCAGCAGTGGTAAACGCCAGGTGCAGAAACTCGTGAGTAGGCGTATCGTAAACACCCTCCAGGTCCTCAGCTTCTGCCCCAGTAGCCATCTTTTCAAGATCCATATGAATGGTCTTGGTTGACTTATCTCTAAAGAATACGCCTCTTCCTGTCTTCCCAGTAGCCTTCAAATAGCTGTCAGATGTCTTGTGAAGCACAACCTTGATCCCAAACCTTTTGAAGCCTCTCATCAGGTTGTTTACGGTGCCAATTACATCTCTGTACTTGCTCTTTACTCTGTCGTCTACATCTGCATCCTCGTCGATAGATGGAGCGAACTGATTGTCTGCATCTCCCTCAAGGCTGTTGTCTTCAGCAGCTTCTCTTCGTGCTTGCACATCCCCTTCAACCTCTCCTTGTTGATCCTGTGCATCATCGTCTTTGTTCTGTTCAGGCGAGTTAACAGCTTCAGCCGCCTCAAGAGAGGCTTTTTGGGCTCTAAGTTTACCTTCCAGTTCTTTCTGAGCAACCACCTCTGGGTCTGTATCTCTCTTATCTTTCCATACAGCAGCCTTTTCATTTCTAGCCTTAGCGATAGCTTCTACCTCAGCACCGTAAGCCCCCTCGAATGAATCAAACCCTGCTGCTTTTGCAGCTTGATCTTCAAGTTGAATCTTCTTGTCTACAAGGGTTTTAATCTCTTCAAAAATAGACCCCTGAAACTCTGGATCATTTGAGGTCTTGTGCTGCATTACCCTCAAGTTGATAAGACCTTGGGTCCTTGCAATCTCATCAAATGCCTCTGGATCGGCTTGAGCGATAGCGTTGTACACTCTGGCTATAGCTGAGTTAGCCCCAGAAGTCTTCTTTACTTCTTCTTCTAGCCTTGCGAGAAGGTTTTCTTTTTCCTGTTTTGTTTTAGCTTCTTGGACTTGCTTAGCAAGCTCAGCGACTTTTTTCTTTTGAGCTACTACGTTTCTGCTGTTTACAGCAAGAGCAGCTTGAACTCCACCACCAAGGGCGCCAGAAGTAAGACCAGAGAAACCACCAAGTGCAACACCAGCCTTAAATCCTTCGTATGCCCTTCTGAGCATTTCGTTCTGATCAAACACAGCTGTATCGTCACCGCCAGCTTGTCTTGCCTGAATCTCACTCCAGTACTGTAAAGCGCCCGTAACACCCTCTGTGGCAGCCTCCTCCGTAATCCCTAAAAACGTTGATTTTAAAGTGTGCTTAGACCATTCCTCTACAGCGTTTTTCTGAAGTTTAAATATACCATGAGTCATGTCAGAGGCTTTCGCGCCTCTTCCAAGTATCCGACCAAGAACCATGGCTGGCAACAATTCAGCGGTAGACTGTTGTGAAAGATACCAGGCCCTTTCCGTTGCTGAAAGGTTATCGTACCAGTCTTGCCCTACGTTGTCTGAGTGCATCTGACCAGCAACCAACACATCGGCAAAAGCAAGCGTTCCAGTGTTTTTAATCCAGAAGTTCGCCGCCTGAGCGTTCTTCTTCATCTTCAAAACCTCTGCGGTAGATATGAACTTGTTGGTTTTAGGGTCAATAAATCTCTTTGCTCTCACTCCGTACTTGCCTGCCGCTTTAATTCCTGCGGTTTTAGCTAAGAATGCACCGCCTTTAGAGCCGATAGCCAAGTCCAGCAACAAAGGGGCTGAGTCAATCAGCATATCAAGGCTGGTATTCAGAACTGCGGGCAGATCATTGTTTAGAGCGCTACGATCAAGCATCGCCTGCATGTCTATATTGCTGACGTTTTTTTGCGCTCTCACCCACTCTCTCCTTGCCTCTGGGCTAGTAAATGCAGCCCAAAATAGCTCTTTCTCATTTTCTGGAGATATGCCAGCAGCCGCCTCAGTTGCCGTCCTTACCCTGTCTTCTTTTTGGTCTTCGATGAACTGTTCATCCTCCTCTGCTAAATTGCCTCCAGCAAGGTCATAAATCGTGTTTGACAGGCTGAAAACAAAGTCATCCATGACGGCGACCGCGAGGTTTGCCCCCTTTCTACCGAGGTATCTCCCAGCATTAGCCAAGGGGTTGTCGGTGTACACGTCTCCAATACCTCCGCTTTCATCAAAGTCAAATCTTAAACCACGGTCGAGATAGAAAGCCTCTTCAAATTGAGCCATTTTTTCAGGGTCGTTCTTGATATAATCAGGAACTATCTGATTTAGCTCTCCGCCTAGGTCTGGATAGAAGTATGCGTTGTTAAATCTGTTCGTGTACTCTTTGTTCAGATCATCTATCGCTTTATTTTTATTCTCCTCAAGAGAAAACGTAGAGGGGTCTTTGTACAGCTTTAGCTTGTCTGAATACCCAAGGAAGTTAGTGGCTTCCATGGCGCTGAGAAGATCAGCTTCGGGGTCTGCCGCGAAAAAATCACGAGGATTTACATCGTTTTCGATCAGCAGGTTGTTGAGTGCCGCCCTGTTGGTATCGTCGAATATCTTCCCGAACCTCTCATCGCCTATTAGATTATTGATTTCTTCACCATAATCTAAAAGCGTCTTCTCCTTTTCTGGCTCAGCTGGAGCAGCAGCCTGGTCCTGAGTAACAACGGCTTCAAACCCACTGTCATTAATCGTCATCAACGCTTTCGTTGATGTCTCCTTGTCTAATCCCAACAGATTAAACAAGTTTGAGGCTTGACTAGCGTTTAAACCCCTTTGTTGAGCGTATCTAGCGTAGTAGTTTGAATCCTTTCCATTCATAAAGCAAATATAATCAATTCGCTACTGAAGGGTCAGGTCCCTATATTCACGTTGCCTTCTTCGTCGAGTGATACCTCCCTGCCTTGCCTTTGTGCCTCCTGAACCCCTGGGGGCAAACCCTCAACAAACGTTTCTTCTACGCCCTCAACCAAGAGTATTCTTTCTCTGAGCTCTCTCAGTTTGTCTTCATAGGAGTTAAGGCTTTTTAGCCTGTTCTGATTGACCTTATAACTTGGTTGATTCTGCTCCTCCATTCTTTCCCTTGTGGCCCTAACAATCTCTTTATTGATAAGTCTATACTGCTCCTGGAGATCATCCACCTTCATTAGGTTGTCAGCAAATGATTGCATATCGTCTTTCAAGAACCCTGGCCGAGGAACCTGAACTCTACCTATATTTATAACTCCAGAAGTTCCTAGTCCTTGCAGATACTCTAGATAGTCTCTTTCCTCCTTGGACTTAATGGTCTCTCCCTCTTCATTTTTCTTGGGTATGGGCTTTACTCCGTCTTGTTGCTTGTTATCTTCTTCGACGACTTGCTGTCCAGACTCCTTTGCTCTAGCTCTCTCCCATCGAGTTTTGACTGCTCTGGCTCTAGACTCTTCACTAGAGGCGAATGAACGCTTTGCAAGGGCGGACATGACCTCATCCCCCAGTTGCATCCTTAAAGTCTCGTATTCGTCAGAATTAGCCTCGTAGATACGAGTAGTTCGACTGATTGTCTCTTCTTCTTCGTCGAGCTCTTCTACAGAGGCGTAAAGCTTTCCGTCACTCCCGATATTTACCGCTGTGATAGCAAGCTCATCGTTCTCCCCAAATACAACGTCGTCCTTCAACCTCATCAGCGACCTAAACCCAAGTGTAGAGTTCAAAGCCTCTTCTTTGAGAATGTTAAGTTTTTCATTCGGTTCGCCAGGCTCAAGGCCCATTTCTTTTCTGGCTCGTTCTTCTCCGTAGTACTTTGAAAACTCTTCTAGATTGCCCAGCAAGTCGTCTACAGCTCCAGCAGGACCAACTAAGTTAGCTCTATCCTCAAAGGACACCGCCATGCCGAGAGTCTGTTCTTCGACTCCTGGGGCTGCTTTATCCACTCTGATGCCTGAAGGCATATCCTCTGGGGTAAACACACCAGCAAAAGCCTTAGATAGCGCATCTCTTTCTGCTTTCTCAGCGGCGGCTAAAGAAGCAGCAACCTTTCTTTCTTTTGAGCTTCTCACTTGAGATACCTGCTGATCGGCAAACCAATTAACAGCCTCTTGGAATTCCTCTGGACTGTTGATGACTTGTGCTACCCTTGCTGTCAAGGCTGTTTCCGAGAACGTGGCGAGCTTCTCCCCTTTGTCCTGGAGCCAGTGCATAGCAATCGTCTGCTCCCACACTGCATCTCCTCGCGTACCAGCGATAACAGAGTCTTTTACTTGCTTTTCGAGGTCTGGCGACTGTAAATCAAAGATAGCTTCATTGGCTGTAGCCCAGTCGTCAAGACCTTTAATCTTCTCCATCTGCCCTTTCTTTCGAAAGAATAGAGGGTTTTCCCCAGAAAATGTTGGGTCCTGGAAGGCTGGCATATACTGGCCTTCTGCGCCCATGACCATAACCTGCATAGAGCTTGGGTCGAAGTATGTATTCGAATAAGCAGAGGTGTACTCGTTGTACTTAGCCATGGCTTCATCGCCAGTTATATCGTAATCCAATGGATTCTCTGAAACCTTCCTGGCAGCATCAAGGTAAGCTGTATTTTTTGCTGAGGCGGCAGTAATGTACTGATTAGCCATCTGCATAGTGTTGTCAATCTTCCTCTTGAGGTCCGAACTAGGGTTCTGGGCATACTGGTCCATCATGCCTTCCACGGCCTCAGCATATGTCTGGGCCACCTGTCTTGACCTGTCGTCCAGACCCGCTGCGCTAGCCGCCATCTTGTTGGCATTTGTAGCGAACAGGTCTTGCTGGGCTTCGTTAGCCTTCTTCTCTGTCTCAAGCTTGGTAATGACTCCGCCCAGCGGATCAGCTGTAGTTGCTCCTATTCCCGATCTTAATAATGCCATTACTTAAATGCTTTAAAAGTCTTGTTGGCTTCAGCTTTGTTTGCTGTTGCTTTTCCTTTACTCATGAGGTCCTTCAAAACCTTCTTGAGGAATCGTCGTTGTTTAGGGTTGAACACGAGTGTCTCATCACCAGTCATCTCTGCCTCTACGTTTCCGTTCTTGTCGTATACGTACTTAGGGTTTGTGCTGTGATCAAACTCACCCTTTAGCTTTACAGAGCCGCCCTGCTCCCTGTATACGCCTTGAAACAACCTAAAATCTGTTTCAGGCGTGTAGGGAAGAACGATAGGTGCGTTTAGCCCTGGCTTTGTTGTAAATGCACTAAACGCATTTAAATCGTTTTCTAGCGCCATGGCTTCAAGGTCAGCAGGGTTTCTAAAATCTCTGAGGTATTCAGGGCTCATACCTACAGCAAGTGGGTTTTGACCAAATCCAGCTACACTGGAGCCCAAAGACCTACCAGTTATATCAGCCCCAAAAGCTGAAGCTTCAGAAAAGTTTACACCCCTAGCGTCTATAACGTCTTCGACTGTAATATCTTCAGGCTGATCTATATCTACGATCGCAGAATCATCAAGGGTCATCCCAGCAATATCGGGGCCTTGAGTGGTGGCTTCAACAGCTGACTTGGTTCCAGGTGAACCTCCAAGTCCATCCGCAGCTCCGATACCCGCAGCGGCAGCCCCTTGTAATCCAGATATCGCTGTTTCCATGCCCGCCTGATAACCCATCTGAGCTTCCAACAGCTTTCTAGTTCTCTCTGCTTGCTCTGCTGTAATGTTAGCATCCATGGTTCTCTGCTGTGCAGCCGCAAGTTTACCGAGAGCTGCTTGCTCTCTCTGGAAGCCCCTCTGCGCTGCTTGAGCTACGGTCTCTCTCTGAATCTCGGCCTGAGCTTGAGTACCACCAAGCAAAGCCCTTGAACCAGCTCTCTCCAGGGCTGTTAGGTTTGCAGCTAGGGTTTCTCTAGACTCGCTGATTTCAGCCTCCATAGCTCTGTCTCTTTGAGCGTTCTGATACATGTCAAAATACTCTTGAGCGGTTTGGAAGCGCGGTAAACCCTTTCTTTCAATTTCTTCGAGTTGGTCGCTGGCCTTTCTGGCTTGCGAGGCACCGAACACAGCCCTCCCCAAGTCAATACCAGTCTTTGCTAAATAAGCTATTGTTAGTGGATCCATTATTTCTTCTTATTGACTTTTTTAGGTAATCTAACCTCCTGACCGAGATTCGACCTCTGCGTGTTTAAATTAATGCCGTAAAGCTCCCACTTGCCATTAGTGTCCGCATCATTCTGATTGGTAAGCTTGACCTTACAAAAGTAATCACGAAGTGGGTCTCCATTCGTGGCGGCATCTAGAACAATTTTTACAACGTCGTTAGCGGCAACCGTGTGGGCAGCACTCAGCTTTAGCTTATTCCTACCAGAGACCTTGTTTACAGTCTTTGATGTGTTGGTCCCATTGACATACACAGAAGCCCCTTTCGGTATAGGCTGGAAGTTGATGTTGGACGCAAACGTGATTTCATCACCAGCACTGTTAGACAAGACCTTACCGAGAACAATCTGATTTGCATTGTCAGCACTCACAGTTGTGTCCCTAGGTATCTCAGCGTACTTACCTCTTTCCTTCTCGTTAAAGTCGTCTTTAGTCAGAGAGGAGGATTGATCGCTTGTGCTGAAGCTAACGTCGAAGTTGTCAGAAGTAGTTTCAAGACCTATGGCCTCGAATACCTTAACCATTGATGGTTCTTTGTTAGCAACTACTTCGATTATGCTGTCTTCTTGAGTACCGTAATAGTTAGCTCTCTGAATCGTGTCTATGATAACTCCCTCCCTGATTAGTTCATCAGCATGCGCCCAAAGAATGTCACTTGTATTGACGGCATGCTTTGCCGAAATCAAGTTATCTCCTACTCTACCATAGCAATCTGGAACAAAGCTGTACTGAGATACCCATGACTTAAGGGAGTCCTGATAAGCCAAGGTAAAGCCATCAACATTTATTAAGCCTGAAGCCTTATCTGAGTAATAAGAATAATCACCCACCGTCAAGAGATATTGCCCGTAGTCAGGGTCCCAGCCCCCAACAATTCTTGGAAACACGCCGTCTGGAGCTGTACCACCAGCGTCATACAAAGACCTCTGAACCTTGTCCAGCTCCCCAACCAAGAAGCTGTCTATTGTCTTGGAGGAGATGTCTGTAAGCCCGTCGTTCGACAGCCTAAACACCTTTCTTGCATTGACATCCAAGAAGAATACCTTTCCTTCAGCGCTAACCACAGACCCTTTATTGCCAGAAGAACCGTAATCCCCCATGTAGTATCCAGGCTCTCCCATTACGTTTTTAGAAATGGTCACGTTTTGACTACCGTCGGTATAGTTCACCACATTCTTACCAATGGGTATTTTGCAAACCTTAGAATCCTGAAGGCAGAATATATGTCCTCCTCCATCAATAAGTTTGTCAATTAGCCCATACCTAAACGACAAATCCATGTAGTTTGCAAGACTGAGGTTAAAATCAGACAGCCTAAGAACAGGCGAATCACTATTAAATCTGTCGCTATATGTAATAGAGTGTCTTCTCTTGTTGGTTGCTGCATCTTTGTTTACCGCTATGCTTCTGCCAAAGAAATTAGCTGGAGAGCTGTAGTAATGAGAGGCGTCTTGGCTTTCTATGAATTGATTTTCATAGTCGTAGCCATTTAGGAACCTGGCTTTAAATCTAGCATCTATGTCCAGGTTGCTGTGGGTGTCATCAATGATATGAGTTGCATCATACTCCGAAACTCTTATCGGTGTGTTTTTGTACCACACGTCTCCACCCCCAAGGTTTACTATACTATTTCCGCTGGTTGGGATTTCATCAACTGAAAATGTCTTGTTGATCTCTCTATATACCTTTTTCGATGGTGCCTTTATTTTAGGGGTGTATATCTCTACAACTACGTGTCTAGACCAGTTGATAATTGGGTGGAAGTGCGCACTATCCGCAGTGTGGCCTGGAGACGAACCAGAGTCATATTCATCCCCAGGAACAACGTGGGCTACACCGCCATTGCTGTTTGTAGCTCTGTCCGCAGCCCCCCACCCAGCGTGACCTGGGTCTTCTAGCACCAAGAAGTGACCCTTACACGGTGCGTAGTTACCCCTAATCAACGGGTTTCTAAGGGAGATAGGATGCGTTCTAAGCCGTTTATATTCGTTAATCCTAAGTTCTTCAATGAGCTCGTTAATTGCTTCTGATTGATCCTCTGACCCCCCTATAAACGAATTAGGATCTTCTTCCCCTCCTGTTATCCTGTTTAAAGCATTCATAACAAAATCACCAAACCCCGACCTTTCGCCCTCTTCAATTTCTCTGATTTCCGCCCTCAAGGACTCAGCGGTCTCATCTGCAATGTCCTCCCTCAAATGCCTAAAGTCAACAACCTTAAATTCAAGATTGTCTGGGTAAACATAGTTTCCAGAATCATCCTTGTACTTAAGAATTCTGAGTACGTCGCCTTGCTTAAACTTGTAGTTGTAGTCAACCCCTTTGTCGCCTACGTATGAGACACGGGATCCAGACCACGATTTTAAGGAGACGTATATTCTGTTGTCGTGCTCCTCTCCTTGTGTTTCGCTGTAGCTAGCGTCATAATAGTAAGAAGAGAAACCGTCCGCAACAGAGTATTGTTTAAAGTCAAGGATGTCTTGATTTCCTCCGTAAACAATACCAAAGTCTGTAGCCCAACTAGGGTGTGTTAAGCCTTTCAAATTGAGCTTAATCTCTGCCCTGCCCCTCTTCTCTCGCTCGCTGATATGCTTGACGTAAACAGAACCGAGTTCGTTTACAAATCCGTTTCTACCTCTTTCGTCATAGTAGACAATACCAAAATCATGATTTACCCCAGCCTTCCACGTTTTACTTCTCTCTAAGTCGCCAGAGAAAAGACTTTTATTTGAGTTGCCTAATTCGTAATCGTCATTTGAGTTAGATATAGTATCGACGTAATCAGCCATAGTGTCGTCAACCCCTCCAGAGTTGTTAAGGTTGTACGATTGAGAGGCTAAATCGTAATCTACGTATTGGCCCAGGCTCGATTTATACCACAGAACATCACCAAGGTCTTGTCCGACTACTACATTTGTCACATATGGCCTAATCGGAATAGATGAAGACGGAGTGTGATAACTACCTACTGTAAACCCTAATGAAATAGTAGCTTTTTTAATTTTAATTGAGTCAGAAACTGGAGAAACAGCAGGTGTTTCATCTCCAGAAACTGGCGGATTGGAGTCGTTGTAATCGAATCGCAGTCCGTAACTTTGTTGCCCCGAATTAAACCTAATGTTATTCAACATAGACACAACAGCCTGCGGTGTGCTTATACTTGACTGGGTAACCTCGTAAGAGGTCTTTATTTTGAATACCTTCGAGTTGAATCTCAACGCCGTATCTGAAGTGCCGCCTAGGTCTAAGTCTGGATCAGAACCGCCTATTAAATTAAGAAGATAGTCTATGGGTTGCGGTGTGGCAGTACCCACAATTGGATCGTCAAGGTAGACGGACCATTGCCCGTTAGTATCTATAGAGAAATCAAGGCTAAGTGACTCACCCTTGTATAACGTTTGAGGACAGTTAGAAAAGTCTAAAATAATATCATAATCCCCAGGGGCGGAAAGGTTTTTATTAGTTACGTTAATCCTGTAATCAAGAGTCTTTACATCACTATACTCTACTAAAAAGTTAGCGTTTGTAGAATGATTAGGATAACCTTCTTCGTAACCACCATAGAACAGCCTACCGTTAGATATGGTTTGAGCGTTTGACTTTTGTGGTACGTTGTCGAACATCTTAAAAGCGTCGATCTCAGCCATTGCTGGATAAGCCTGTGAGTTGTAAAAATGAAATACACCTACGGCTGGAGAAGTTCCCCCTTCGTCATAATCCCAGAAATCTCTACCATCAACCTGAGATGCAGGTTTGTTGCTAGAAAAAGAGAAGTTCCCAGCTTTGTAAAACACCCCAGACTCTAAATCTCTGAAGATGATGTTTACGCTATCTACCTCTTGTCCGCCATGAGGGACTTCAACTTTGATTACGTTTTCTGAATGGATAGGTTTCCCGTCGTCGTAAACTGTATTTAACAGATAGTCTGGAACCACTGGATTAGAGTGGTTTGATAAAGCACTTTCCTCGCCGTCCTTGTAAACATACTGATAAGCGAAAGAAAAGCTTTTCCCGTATATGCTGTTTTTGTCTGTGTGGTCATCTGTAGCGCTGTAAACAACTATCTCTTCTCTTGGGGCTGTCTTACAAACGCTAAAGAATTCTCTTATGTCGTCATTCGAGTAGCTGTCTAAGATTCCGCTCAAAGCCCTATCTACGTTAATCTTTCGAGGCTCATTTACCCCGTCAGTAAAGTAGATAATCGTCTGAACGGTTCCTGCTTGATTGGTATCAACCCTTAAGATGTCTGCGTCTACATAACTGTCTACTTGCAGGTCAAGTATGTTAGTCACCTCGCTGTATACTTCTTCATATTCGGGTGACTCTCTATTGTAGTTACATCGCAGAATTGCGCTTCCGCCAGTACCTGGATGAGCCACGAAAAAGTAAACGTAGTCTGTATCTAAATCAGTTACGCTCCCTATTACTTTTCGTTGCCTGTGTGCGGCGGGAAGAGTACCGCTAATAGGTACATTGCCTTTCGCCGTCTTAAGAACAAACCCATTGCCGTCTTCATCTGTAGATACCGTCACATTCAATGCGTCGGTCATCTCAGTTGATTTTACAGCTCTTTCATCCGAAGATTTGTTCAGGGTAAATGGTATAATCTTGTCTATCGCCATTATCCTTTAGGGCTTTGCTTGTAATTCTTACGAATAGTCTTAAGAGCTTCTTCTTTAGAGAATGATTTCAGTCTTGCGTTGGCCTTTCTGAGTTCGTTGTAGTACTCTCGTCTTGCACGAGCCTTTTCGTTGGCAGGCACAGAAGACTTGCGCTCCACTAGCTTGTGGTAGATGTACGATCTAAGCGCTTCTTCGGCCTGAATATCGATAGACGGATTAGTAGACCTGGCTTCGTCGGCTACATACTCAAGCACCACTTCACTGTACCTTGAGTCTACTTCGATTCTGTTCTGGTCGAGGTTAAGTCTGTACTGACCAGCGTAGCGTCCACCGCCATAGCCGTAAAGCTGTCCGTCGTTGCCTGCAAACGTATAGTTTCTGAACACATAGCTGTTTAAGCCGTCATCTACATTTCCGCCGATGTCAGCATTACTGGTCTTGGAGTCCACGAGATTACCATTACTATCCTCCTTCATGGAGTAGTTGATATTCTTGTTTTCTCCGAATACATAGATAAGGTTGTCTGTACCGATCACACCAATCTTAACAGCCTTGACGAAATCAGAAGGAAGAGCAACGGTGTTGTTTGTTGAGTCAACAGGAAGCTTGATGGACTTTATTCTGTTCAAGAGGTCGAACCCCATCTCACGAATGCCCCTCAACGCAAAAGCTCGCAACACAGTGTCTTCTACGTCATTCACGTAGTCGTCATGGCCCAGCGTGATAACGAAGTCGTTTACTACTTGATTTACTGATACTGTATTCCTAGCCATTACTTCTTAACTTTTGGTAGCTCCTCTTTCATGGAGTAATTCACGATATCAGCGTCTCTCAAGTTCAACCCAATCATCTTTGCAATCTCCATAGCTAGCTCAGCTTCGTAGTGAGCTGGCAGCTCGAAGTGCTGATCTTCTGGAACTCCAGTACCAGGGCTTTCATCGAGCGAGGGTCTTGCTGTGCTGGCGCTATATGTGGCATCATCATTTCTCGACTCTGGAATCTTGTAATACCTAACCGAGATCTTGTTGATTTGACTTGGGAATACCTCAATGTCTGAAGAAACCAAAGCTACTGGAGAAGATTCAGAAGGAGCAGAGATGTCGCTCAACAGGATGCGTTCAATCTTATCTTCGTCATAACATACGTCAATCACCGTTCTGGTAGACTGTCCCAGCAAAACGCTTCCGAAGGTGGTCATGCTGATGATTCTAGAAAGGTCCACTGGCTTAGCAAACACGCCATTAGACTTATTGATATTGCCTCTCTTTGCAAATACAGACAAATCCTCTTCGACCTGCTTGATTCTAGACTTATCTCTTTTAGCAGAGATCCCCTGTCTGCTTGACCGTCGAGCCTGCTCCAACTCCCTAAACAAAGAGTTGTAGATGTTTAGCTGAGCCTGGTAAGCAAACTGATTGAATATTTGTGGCGTAACAAAACCCCGCTGATCCTTATTAGCCAGATTCTTTAAAGTGTTGTATACGCTGCGAATGTTAGCAAACATGAAGCAAATATACGAAAAAGAAAAAGCCCCCTTTCGGAGGCCTTCTCAGCAGTATATATGTAGAATTAGTCCAGCTGACGCTCAATCTCAGCGACGACGGGGGCAGCCGCTTCTGTCATGCAGTAACGCACGAATACGTCAACTGGGTTCTGTCCCACTGGGACTGATATAATATGCTTGTTGGTGTCGAACCACTTGATAGCGTCTCGCTCTGCCTTAATAATCTGATAAGAGATTGCTTGGCGAATCTTAGACTTCATGGTTACGACAGGGTTGTCAAACGACTCAATGAATGTCTTAGGAGACTTCTTGGCCTTTAGAAGCAAGTCATGCTTTACCTCTGCAATAGGTCGGTCCACATCCATTCCGTATGCCAGAGCTACAGCCAAGAGCTCGTCGAGCTCCTTTGTTCGGAGCATGTTAATCGCGTCGTTTACCAAGAACTCTGTATCTAGATCGTTCTCAACTTTCTTGGCAGTGTCTACCAGGTAGAAAGTCCCACCTCCATTCGCCTTGTTTTCTGGATGCGCATTCAAATAAGCAAGAAGGTTTGGCTTTTCTGGACCAACCAAGAGGTTACCCATAGTGAATATGACTGGACTCTTTACTGAGTGTTCAGCTTGCTCATCCCTAAAGATAGAGTTCTCGTTTTCACAGTATCTGATTTCTCTAACCTTTCCAGAGTCCTTATCAAAGACTGTGATTCCGCTTTGCATCAACATTAAAACAGCCTTAGACCGAACAGCCTTAAACTGATAAATGCCGTTGTTTTTTTCAGATCTGCGAATTTTCTGCTTTTGCTGGGTTTTTTTGGGGCGCCCAGGAGCCCGCTTTGTGCTTGTAGTCATAGTAAAATAAAATTGAAATTCAAGAGAAGTAAAAGAGAGGGGGCGTATTCCCCCTCTCGATTACCTATATGTATTATCCCTGCAACAATACGTGCTGATTAGCAGCACGAGTTACGAGGTTGCACTCAGAGCGGTAGTTGAACTTAACGGTATCCTTACCGCTAGTTACGTGTCCGAGGACACCACCACCTTCTACCCAGTGCTCCATCTCGCGAGAGTAGTTGCCAGCAGCCTTGTAGTTCATCTCCAAAGCAGGAGACTTAACACCTGTGTTAGCGTCAGCAACCTGAGACATTGGAATCATAGCTCCAGTAGGTCCGCCGATACCACCCAGTGTTGGGTCATTCAACAACTTCCAGTCGTGCTTGTGGAAAGTGTAGCCACCACGAGTAAACGACTTAAATCCGAGGCTAACAGCCAAGTCCTGAGAGTTGTTAAACGCACCAAACTGAGAAGCAAGACCTGCAGTAATAGAGTTTCCACCTGCTACTGGGCCTCTAGCCAACAAGTCGTCAATCTTCAAAGACTGAGCTCTGTTCAAGTACATAGCGTACTCGTTAGGAGCACCTTCTTTGTCGAGCTCAAGGATGATGTTATCGAAATCACCATCAAATCCCGCTGGAGACCCAGCGACAGTGATACCTCTCTTCTCAACAGCCTCGAAGTAACCCTCAGAAGGAACGATTTTGTCAGAACCTACAGTAACGGCATTACCGTCGTTAGCCTCAGAGTACAACAACATCATCTCTCTTTCGTTCATGAAGCGCTTACGAGCGTCCATCTCGTTCTTCAAGTACCACATGTACTGACCGTTCACATTCAACCAGCCGATGTTAGTAGCTTGAGAGCCGCTTACTTCGTACATCTCCTTAACGATGATGTATGGGTTGGATCGCTTGATCAAGCCAGTCTGGTAGAAAGCTGTTGGCTGCTCTGTGCCTTGAGCATGCATATTACCAATGATAGCAAAAGTAACAGTGCCGAAGGTTCCAGTTGTACCAGGAGTGCCTTCATCAGCAGAAGAGTCAGTTTTGCCGAGGTCGGTAACGGTCAGTGCAGTTCGCTCTGTCGTCGTAGCTCCGTCACCATCAGTCGAAACAGCAGTAACCAAAAGTCTATGACCAGCTGGAGACAAAAGAACGTCATTTACACGAGCCGTAGGAGCACCTCCTTCTACGTCAGAAGCGTGGAGATAAATCTTGTCGTCGCCTTCGTCATACTGACCAACAACAGTCTTGTGCAGACGGCCTTCTTCGTACCACTCAACTTTGTCAGAGGTACCTGCATTCTTCTTGGCGCCAGTAAGTTCCAAGAAGCCAGTGATGCCCTGATCACCATAAGTTTGTACATAAAGATCTCTTACGTCGGGCTTCGTAGGATCAATCAAAGTTGCCAGAGAAATATAGTTCTGTGGCGTTGCCTGCAAACCACCGCCTGTTACAGCTGCGTCTGCTACATTGCTAGGCGTTCCAAATGCCATAATTTCTTATTTTTTAAAAGTTTAGATAAATCCGAACCCCCCTCCGCTTTGTCCAAGCGCTTCTTTTAATTGCTGAACAAGCGGGTCAGGTCCGTTTGTTTGGTTTCCTTGATTTGGAGACTGAGGAGAAATGTTAGCTGCTTTCTCCACTACGCCACGCTGACCATCAGAAAGCCCCTGTCTGTAAACAGACTGTACGATGCTCTCTACGTTGTCAATGACGGCTCTGTGCATATTCAGCTTGTCATAATCCCAGCTCCCATCTTCGTTCACGTAAGGATCGAAGAACTCGTCAAGGCGAGTGTTTTTCTCAGCGAGCTGACTCTTGTAGTTGTTGTCCATACCGAAAGTAAACGTCTTCTCATTTCCGAGATTGAATTCAATCCCTTCCATAGCGTCTAGCTCTCTGCGCATGTTCGAAACCCAAGCGTCATCAATTAATGATTCCGACTCATCGGATGCTTGACGTTGTGGTGCCTGATACTGCGTTCGCAGCTCGTCGATACCTTTACGTGCGTTCTCCGCGTCGATCTTCATTTGCAGTTGCGAAAGCTTCACCTCGTCTTCTGAGTGCAGATCTGGGTCGAGCTTATACTTGCTAGAGACCAACATACCGACTTCTTCTTGCGAGAGGTTTGGGTAATCAGAAGCCATCTTGGTTCTGATTGCAGTCACGTCATCCATTTCGGAAGGGTTCATGGACTGATAGATAAACCAATCTCTTGGGTCGCGGCCAGTCTTTTCGACAAAATCCGCGATCACAGAAATACGTTCGTCGAGCTCTCTTTGCTCCTGCTGTTGCGCCTGAAGGTCATCAAACGAAGCGATGTTTCTCCCAAGCCTTTCGCTAAGGAATTCGAACACCGCACCCTCGATTTGTTCTGGTGCGTATTGTGGCTGAGCTTCTGGCTGATCAGGCTGAGGCTCAGTTACAGTTTCTTGTTGTACCTCTGGAGTGTCTTCCACCGTAGGCTGTTCTTGCACAGCTGGGGCGGCAGGCTCTTGAGGTTGTTGCATAGCAGCTACCTCTTCGTCAGAAACGAAGCTAAATGAAGGGGAGTTTGTTTCCTCAGTCACTGGCTGCTGCTCAATAGTTTGTGTGTTTTGTTCTTCCATTAGGATTTAATTTAAATGCAAATATATAAAGTATTTATTTAGAGCTTCTTGTATCAAAATATCAACCTGATGACCTCAAATGATTCGGCTAAATCAAAGTCGATTTGCTTGCCTCTAATGACGAGTAAAGACCTGATATAATCTTCGTTTATGTAGTTTCTAAAAGACTGTGATTTGTACTCTAAAATAGAGTCAACTTTGTTTTTTAAATCTTCAGGAAAAACCTCAATAAAACACCTGTTGTTAATTTCCAGGTTGTTCCATGGGATTTCATACCCCAGTATGCTTGTTTTTTTGAAGGCTCTAGTGCCTTCTTCGAATATCACTTTGTGATCCTGATGGATATCATAAGAACAGGGCAGTAATACCAGATCGGGATCGATAGTGTTTTTAATCTTAATCATATCCTCAAGAATATCCTGCCTGCTTGACGTGAATTTTCTCACTTTGTATCTAAGTGTAGAAATGTTGGCTTTAGGAATACCCAACCTGGATCCAGCCCTCAGTATTTCTTTCGACAATACGGTTTTATCAAATCCTGGAGGCACAGACTCCTCACAAATAGAAAAAGCAACATAGTAAACTTTTTTACCTTCCCTACAAAGCCTAGAAATAGTAGCCCCAGCTCCTATCTCTCCATCGTCGGTATGTGGACCCAACACCAAAACCGTCTTAAAATTGTCTAGAGTCATTTGTTTGATTTTAAGAATCTGGCTGGATTTCCAGCCCAAACTTCCCCGCTGGGAATATTCTTGGTAACCACCGAACCCATGCCAACGACAGAATTATCCCCTATTTTTAAATGTTGTTTTATAGTAGAGTTAGCCCCAATAAAGCAATTTCTTCCTATTTTAACAGAGCCGCATATTACACTTCCAGCTACTATCAAGGTGTTTTTGCCTATGTGGGCGTTGTGAGCAATATGAACTAGATTGTCTATTTTAACCCCATCTTCAATAACGGTGTTATGCAAGTTGCCTCGATCAATACAAACATGAGAGCCTATGACAACATTGTCCCCTACAATTACATCACCAAAGTGAGGGAAAAACACTAGCTCTCCTTTTTCATCAGGTTCAAATCCAAACCCGTCGTTTCCTATTTTCGCTGTATCGCAAACCTTAGTGTTTTCTCCAATAATAACTTTAGGTGGGCGAGCCTCTCGGCCATGTAAAGACCTAATAAAATCTAATCTGCTCATTGCTAGTCTTAAGACCTGTACTTTGCGACTTTCTTCGCAATGCCTTTAGGCTGCTTTACAAACTGCTTGCCCTTCTTGTTACCCTTGGCTTTCGCTCTATTCGTGGCTGCCTTCTCTGAAGGAGAAAGGGCTTTCCATGCAGCGTCTGGCAAATAGCGCTTCTTCCCCTTGGACGGCTTACCGTCAGAGGTTCTCCACTTCTGCTTAGTCCACTTCTTGAGACTTCTCTGTGATTTAGCTAACGCCATCAGCTTGTGTATCCTCCCCCCGCTTTCTTGTACGCTACAACAAGCATCTGTGCCTTTCGTGCAGACCACTGACCAGGCTTCCCGCCTTTAGAGCCCGCCTTGATTCTGTTGAAGATACGCTTACGCAGTCCTGGCTTCGTGTAGTTACCAGCTTCGTTTACGCGAGACTTTGATTTCTTCTTTGCTTTCATGAGTGGCTGACGAGTTTGAACTTAGCTTCCTTCACAGCGCCAGGATGTGGTTTGTAATCTCCTTTCATAAGGAAGTATCTACCCCGATCCACCATCCAGTGAAAACCAGAAGGTGCAGGAACAGACTTTGTGGCCGAGCTAACTTTGAGCTTACCGCCCTTATTGTACTTGACGGCATTCATGGTTTGATGTTTTCATTCACCGCCTTACACATAGATAAGAATTCCTCCTGACTGTATCCCTGCTTACACATATTTACCATTTTGTGAACCCACTGAACATTGCCTTCTACATACCCTAATGATGAATCTATTCTGTCTAATGATGCTGTGTTGTTTGACACGTCTTTTGCTTTTATGTCCCATCCAGTTAAAGCGCATTTGAAACCCTGATCAACTAAAAGGTCAGCCAAATAATCAAAGCTGAGAGCCCACTCTATATTTCTTAATTTTGCGCTAGACTTAAACTTATTGGCAAAAGAGTATCTAAGTACGTCTTTAATCCACCCCTTATGAGAGCAATTTTCTGGGGTTGAATTGCTGCATTTTTTGCAAAGCTTACCCTCCATAAAAGAAAAAATGGCGTAATTCCTTCTTAAATAAGATTGCTCTTCACCGCAAGAAGAACAAGGCTTATACCACCTTCCATCTTCACCAAGATGAACTTGTTCTGGAAGATCTAAAAGAAGCATGGCATAAGTATTACGATCCACTTGATTTTATTGGCCCACCACGCTGCGCTGGTCTTACCCTTGGCGATGTTCTTCCTGTGTCTGGCCTTGAATGACTTACGCTTCGCTTTCATGCGTGCGCTCTCCCCAGCCTTCGGCTTACCAGCCGTGCTAGCCCCTCTCTCTCCGAAGCGAATAATCTTTACTTTACCGCCGTCTCGTACCGCTACGATATGCGACTTCTTCCCCTTAGGGGATCGCTTAGGTTTGTTGAGTCCAGAGAGCCCAAACCGCTTAAGTTTCTTCTTTACATCTTCAGCCATAAGGCAAAGATAATAAAAACAAAAAAAGGCCCACGAGGGGCCTTCTTCTGTCACGCTAAGAGATCTTATGCGTCGAGTGTAAAGTCTGGGAGAGCCGCAGCTACCGCTGAGTCTACGATCGTGTCGAGGTTAGTCTCACCAGCAGAGTTATTGTACTGGATGTTGAGGTTGTGGTTGTACACACCGTTATTCTCTACTGCTTTCATAGCGATGTAGATGTTAGACCCTTGTACGCTCACTGAGAGTACAGATACTGTTGGGTTGAGGAGGGTGAATCCACCGTTCTCAAACTCTTTTTCTCCTGTGAAACTCCAGGACTTAGATTCAAATGCAAATGCCATAATTAAAAAGTTTAGCGCAAAGATAATTAAATAAATCTATTCTTTAATGCGTTGTAGTTTTGAGTTACTTCGGAGGCAGAAAGTACTCTGTTATAAATCTTTGCGGAAGACACCTTTCCGTCAAGCCAACGAAAATTACTAGAATCATCCCCTATCTCGAAGCCGCTGGTGGTTTTTAATGTGAAAGGCGTAGAAGCGTGTGACACTGTGTCTGTCAGCACGTTATTTACATATAGTTTAATTTCTGAAGCGCTGTCAAATGTTGCCACCACATGATTCCAATCGTTATTGTTTGCGTTGTCATTTGACTCAGAGGTAATTGTGTTTTGACTGGATGTATTTTGCACAACAAATCTAAAGTTTGCGGTAACTCCAACGTCCCACCAAATCAAAAAGGACCTAGAGGTTGAACCACCCCACTGCCCTATAACCGTACCGTCTGATGGATCATTATCAATATAAACCCAAACGTCTAACGTAAAATTAGAAAGACCTGACGTAGAAAATTCAGTAAAGCTTACAGTATCGTCAGTTCCGTCAAATACAATACTTCCCCCATTAGCAGAGTCTGTAGTGGGGGTTGCAGAAAATGTCCCATCATTACCCCCAACCAAATCAGACCAAGTAGTCCCCGTCCCTGGATAGCTATTATCGTTAGCTGCATCCACGTAGAACACCAACCCATCCGTCACTATGCTTTTACCGTAGCTGTAGCTCATACGAATCTGTTTTTAAGGGCGTTGTAGTTTTGGAGGATTTCGTCTTCAGTAAGCGCCCTGTTGTAAATAGAAAGATTAGAAAATGTTCCGTTATCATAATTACCTCCACTCCACCCTCCTATTGTAAATGCCGTAGCAGCTCCTATAGTTCTAGCGCCTCCCAATCCTTGATGCCAAAGCGACCCATTTAAATAAATTCTCATTCTATTGGTAGAAGACAAGGTGCAATCTTTCCAGAAAACCCAATAATTCCATCCTCTGTGTACATTAGAGGACTCTTTAAATATTCTGTCATAGGTATTGCCTCCATTATTTCCACAGTCCCAATAAATATTTCCATTATTCCAGGGTAGGTGAGCGCTGAATTCTCGATGATTACTATCACTACTGTGTTCCGACCTAAAAGTAAAACTTTGATTATTTACTGTTGGGTGTCCGTTATACCACAAACAGACGGAAATGGCATTAGTTACAGGCGACGCAGCTCCAGGGAAGGTACACATATCATCTACCCCATCAAACACAATACTACCTCCATTAGTAGAGCCTGTGGTGGGGGTCGCAGAAAATGTACCATCATTACCTCCCACTAAATCACTCCACGTACCGCCACTACCAGGATACGATTTACTGTTCCCTGCGTCTACATAGAATACTAACCCATCAGTTACGATAGGTGCGTTATTTGCAAACCCACCCATTTAGATCTCTGCGTCAGGGTCAGTCCATTCAGTCCCAGCGAGCAACGCAAGAATCTCTGCG
>Ga0075480_10000318_pt1 | contig 27682 bp, 10 predicted proteins | sample DEB08_DNA_7_FD_81590 | JGI IMG/M metagenome (GOLD analysis project Ga0075480, IMG submission 81590) | Aqueous microbial communities from the Delaware River and Bay under freshwater to marine salinity gradient to study organic matter... | ecosystem: Environmental > Aquatic > Marine > Coastal ... | reverse complement strand
TTCTTTTACACAATTGGGAACTACTTTGTCTCCCTTTTTCTTCATACCAACTTGTTTATAACCAACCCAACATTTTTCATCGATAGGTTGACCACCTTTGATTGGTTCTGGTTCAATAAGATTCACTGTTTCAATTTCAAGTGCCTTGAAGTCTTCTCTCCAGTTTGAGAAATCGTAACTCTCAAATTTATTCCCCCAGTTATCGGCACCAACTTTACGACACTTAACTAAAGCACCGGAAGCATAAGCACTTGGCCAAACACTATAACGTGACTTTACTTTATTATAACAGGCATCTTTCTTGCCACTACCCTTACCTGGTTTGTCTTTTGCTTCTGCTACTTCTACTTCTTCTTTCTTCATTTTCTTCTTTGGATCTGTAGAAACATAAGTCGGTTTTGCTGCACCAGTCTTTGCTTGTTGTCCTGGATCTGCTTCTTTCTTTCTTCTTTGTGCAGAAAGTCTCTCTACTTTACTCATACTTGCTCTTTTTGCTGAAGAAACACATTTGGGTGTTCCTTCACCAGGTTCATCACTTGCACAGGTTCCACCTGTTACGACGTTAACCCAACCCTTTTTACCGTCTTTTGATTTGGATTTTCCGAACCAATCACGAAGTCCCTCTTCTTTGACAGTTTCTTCATTTGCAACATAATCTGCCGCAGTATCAATGTAATCCGCTGCCTTGGTAATTTTTGATTGAACCCATGCTTGTAAATTACCTTCACCTTTTTTACCCATCTTCTTCTGAAGACGTTTTGCTGCGTTTTGAATGGTTTTTACCTCAGAACGAGCCATAGAATATTCATGATCTTTTTTTTCTTCGGACATTTTCTTTTTTCGTCCCTGACAGTGAGCACGTTGACTAAAACCTTTTGGGTTGTCACAATCAATAGATTTTTTATACTTTTCGGACCAACCCATTAGAGAAAGATATTATTCTTTACTATTTAGAAAACCTTGCTTTAACATCTTCTGAAGGTCTGATGTTGAACCAACGAATACAGCATTATTGGTAACATTGTTGTTTGTGGTTTTTACAGACTGATCTTCAACATCTTTAAGTTTTTTCTGAAGATCAATCAACTTATCAGTTGTGTCTGCAACACTTTTGATTAACTGACCAGCGACTTCATATGCTCTTGGACTTCCACCTTCACCGGCAAGTTCCATAATTCCATTGATTGCTTCTTGACCTTTTTCAATCAATGAATATAGATTAGCACGAGTATATTGATAATCCTTTTCGATATCGGGACCTTTCGGTTTTACATTTTCAATTTCTGAGGAAACTTTTCCTGCCTTTACAATCTTACTCTCTATATTGAGAGCTTCATCGATGGAATCATAATTATCAGACATAATTTTTAAATATCAGTTTGTAGAGTTGGACTGTAGTTTTTAGAATCTGAAAAATCTTCCCAAACTTCACTAAATCCAAAATCATCATCAGGTTCTGCGTTAATTGGATCTGGTGTTGCCGTATACCTTACTTCACGCTTAGCAGTTTGAACGTTAGTATCTGTATACATATCAACCTGAACCTTGCGAATGAGTCCTTCAGTAGAATCTGCGATTGGACCATATACGTATGATTTTGCCGTAAATCTTAAAGTATAAATGAGTGCTCTTCTTACGGTAAAGTCTCCCTCATAATCATCCTGCATATCAATGCTATCAAGAACTATTGGAATATCTTTCTTATCACCAATTGAGTCTGTTAGGTCTAAAGTTAAGTTGAATGATGGTTGAAAAAATGGAAGTATTTGCTCAACAATCTGTAAAGCATCATCACTCAATTTAGAATATATACTAAGTTCAAATCCAATATTGTAGGGTACAGGCATATAAACTTTTTTTACATTTCCAGATTCATCACAAGATCTAAAAGATTGTGTCACACTGGTCTTTCTTGTTGGATCATATTGCAAAGAAACCATCTCAAAAGACATTCTAGGTAGGGTAATTGCAATACCCTTATTCAATTCTGCCTGCTGCTCTATCTTTGCAAGAAACTTTTGCATCGGACCATAAGATAATCCGACTTTAGTTTCATCAACTATATTATTTTTTTTATCTTCGTGTCTGATGTAAATATTGTTGAAAAGGGTGCCAAAACTAACAATAGTTTTTCGTATTATCTCGTGATAAAAATAAGTTCCTAGCATTAATATTCTCCAAAGGGATTACTTTCAGTGAAGTCCAAAATAGAATCTGCTTCTAATTCTATTTCTTCGTTAGAGTCATATGGATCTTCATAACTGTCCCTATCATAATTTTGAACAGTATATGTAGCACCAGATATTGATCCGACTACAACTTCTCCAGGATAGAATGTACCAGTATTTAGATAAACTTGAGCGTCTATTGGTGGATTATACTCATTTTGCTGTGCTTCAACTACTTTAAAGTCTCTTATCTTGGCAGTAGTCCCCGATGTTTGTCCCGTGATAGTTTCATTATAAACAAATGTTCCTATACCAACACTTCCCAGAGATTGGAAAGTAACAGTAGGTGCTGATGTATATCCACTTCCACCATTCAATATTCTTAAGGATTCTATTTCGGAATTTGAATTTACTCTGGCGATTGCTGTTGCTGTAACGCCACTTGTAGGATCACTTATAGTTACTGTAGGAGATCCAGAATATCCATTTCCAGATTCTGTAATTGTCAATCTGGATACACTGAATAGTGTTCCACCAATAGAGCATGTTGCAGCAGCACCTGTACCATTTCCTCCAGCAATTGTTATAGTCGGTGGTGATGTATATCCCGAACCACCATTAGTTATTTCTATACGATTAATTGATTGAATATTGCCAACTGAAGTTGTTATTGCTACAGCAGTTGCCTGTTCTCCAACAACGTTTCCATATTGATCTAAAGGAGGGTCTGAAAATGTAATAATTGGAGTTCCAGTATATCCAGATCCATCATCATTAATAAATACTTGATTTACTGCACCAGATGTTATGGTTGCCTCTGCTGTTGCGGTCCTAATCCCAGAATTAATCAATCTAAGAGTTGTAATATATCCCTCTTCTTTAGTTACAGAGTCAATTCCTTCAATTCCGGTATCAATTTCTTCATTCTCATATTCATAGAGTTCGCATTGAAGTTCATAAACATAGTTTTTCCCCAATTGATAAAATGGTTTTTCAAACTCAACTCTTTTTATTTCAAAAAGTCTTTCTCCTAATGGAAAATAAATTAAATCCCCCTCCATCGGTCTTGCAATACTATTGAGATCATAATTAGGATTTTCGGACACCAAAATTTCCCTTTCTAATCCTTCCTGTATCGCAATTAAAAATGGGGAGATAAATTCTTCAAATCTTTCTTTGGAAATTATTAGATTGATCTCATTTTTCAATCTTAATCCAAATTTGGTCATAATATCACTACCAGGAGAATACCCCTCATAATTATCCAAATATGCTTCTATTAAAAATGAATCGTCAAATTTTGAAGTATTAATTTCATTTAAAATAGAATCCGTACTTAAAGCCTTTCTTGGGAGATAATACACGTCTATTCCGTATATTTTCAATTGCTCATTAATTAAATCTTGAATGAGAAACTGTTCCGTAGAAGAACCTTGTAGAAAAAATGGATTTAGTGCCATAATGATTAACCTATAAAATCAAGAGGTGGTAATTCATATTCCATAGTCATTCTTTGTTTAATATCTTCCAATTCTCTCTCAGCATCTTCATATAACTGTCTTCCATTTAATTCAATTCCACCGGGAAGTTTTACGCCATTAAACTTAATTAAATTTTGACCCCACTGCCTTTTGATCAGAGCAGTTAAATATTTTTTGACAAAACTATCATTATATACCTGAACAAATGATGCTGGATCCAAAGCCCGATAACATTCAATCACTATAAAATCGCCAGCAGATTGTGATCCCCAATCTATATCTAAATATAGTCTATCCTGCCTTTTATTAAATCTAACTTGCTTATCAGTGGTCAAAAGAAAATCAATATCTTCCAAATAAGATTTGACCATCGCATATTGGAGAAGTTCTACAGAGTTAAAATAATATAGATCATTTAAGAACAATTGATATTTAATGCTAAACATTCCTCCAGATATGGAACTAGTGTCAAATTTAAAAATTTTTTCAATTCCAATGACCGAATCCGGAACTTGTATGAAATTTGAGTTTTCATAAAAATTGAATGTAGTTGCAGCAATTCCTGTAGAAGTTGCGGTCGTAGTCACAATTCCAACTCCATCAGTTCCTTTTGCTCTACCTCTAGCAATATCATCATCTGTTATCTTATATTTAAGATACATTTTTTCAACACCATCATAATGACGTTCATTAAAATATTGAAGAGCGTCATCCACCAAATCATCAATTTGATCATCGGCAACATTAATTTCTAATACTGGTGCTCCGAGTCTTCTTAAACAATAATCAATAAGTCCTTGTCTAGTAGTTGGTTTTGCCATTAGTATGATCCTCCATCGATTGTGCTTGTCCAGATTGGCTCATCAAAAGCATCTGTAGTAAGAATGTAGTTTGAAGTTGTAAGAGGATTCTCTGTGCTTGGTGAAGAGATAAATTCGCCATCATTTCTAAAGAATCCAATTCCATTTGGTCCAGAATACAAATCTTCAGCATAATATATACTATCATAAAATATAGAAGTACCACCGACTGATAAATTTGTAAGGATATTTGTGTCGTTTTGGAATGTAGAAACGCCAGAGACATTAAGGTCATCTAATTCAGTGTAACCATCTACATCTAAGTTACCATTAGCGTCTATTGTTCCAGTGAATGTTGCAATTCCACTAACAGTTAGTGCTGCACCAACAACCAGTTGTGAACCATCAAAAGTGAAGTTGGCGTCATCCTCAAGTTCTCCATCAATACCAACAATGACAACTCTATTTTCTGTAAGATCTTCTACCTTAAGGGAATTGGCATCAATACCACCATTAGCATCTATTAATGAAGTGAAGATTGATGTATTACTAAAGGAAGAAATTCCAGATACAAATAATTGATTGGTTTCAACTGAAGTGGCAAATCTTGCAGTTCTCCAACGTTTTCCATCAATACCCAAATCATAAGCATTGTTATCATTTGGAACTAAATCTGATACAAATTCACCACCAACATCAATATCATCACCTGTAGAATCACCGATACCAATTGTACCGCCTCTGAAGGTTGCATTACCTATAAATTCTGATGTTCCTTGAACATAAAAACTTCCACCAACGGTTAAGTTTTTATTGATTCCAACACCACCATCAACTTGTAATGCGCCAGTATCTGGATTTCCCAATACATTATCAGTTGTATTAGTTACAGTGGTTAATCCAGTTACACTTAATTCATTATTAATAAGAACATCGTTAGAAAATGTGGATAGTCCCGTTACGAATACATTTTCGCCTACATTTAAACTTTCACCAACATATAAATTTTTCTCAATTCCTGCACCACCAACAACAACAAATGCTCCAGTTGATGGTGATGTTGATTGTTGTGTATTTGCGAAGGTTACAAAACCAGTAGCAACTAATGATGTAGCATCTATAGTATTTGTTAAATAATATTTTTCAGTGATAGAATCCCAGACTAAAATATAACCATCCTTATTTTCTTTATCGTCAGCAACAACATCAAATAGGTTATTTAATCTTGAAGGTGGAGATGATGCATTAGATAAGACACGTACTACATTTTGAGAACCAACTCTTGCTTTTATGGTGGCCATTACCTAGTCACTCCCGCTCTTACTAATGCCGACCCTTCTATAGCCTTAGTTACTGTTCCATTACCCGCAGTTAACTTTATATCATAAACATATCTACCTGGTTTTAAATCTACTGTAACTGTTGAGTCTAATGATATTTGAACCCGCCCCTCAGAAAAAGGTTCTACAATGGTTGATGCGAAAGATACTGCTGTAGAACTACTGTATGTCTTTCTAAGTTGAGCATCTACAGCATATCCACTTAAATTTATAAAATCATTTGTAGTGGTATCTTCCAACTGAAAAGTTGTATCAAAGTCAAAACCCTGTTCAATTATTACATTTGATACAAATACTGCCATTATTCAGATGGGAATGTTTTCTATAGATATTTATATTAACGAAATCCCAAAAAAAATTATTTATTATTTAGTAAGTCCTTTAGTAATGTTTTAATTTCTTCAATATCACTTTTCATTTTATCCAATTCTTTTTTCTGTGCGTCCCTATAGTTCAAAGAATTTATATATTGGTTGTATGAAGTGGTGTCACAATTTATTATGGCACCACTCTTCTCATCCCTATAAAGATTTTTGTATCCCTCTACTTTTATCATCTCAATGCGATTGTTCTAAGGTCTTTTATTTTTGGAGCATGTGCCTGGTCCGTACCAGACAATACAATTTTGATAGTATATCCAGTAAACAGATCTAAGTTATCTGCTGTAAATTCATACTCAAGATACTGATTTTCTAGACTTGCAGGAACAAAAGTATCCGGATTTCCACTATTTTTGGCAGGGTTGATAGGAGTAATTGTCCCATCAGTACCTATATTAATATTATCATATCCTGGGAACAATTCAAATTCTTGTGCCACTTCACTAGAATCTGCCCTAATCAAACTATAAAGAACTCTAAAATCAGCAGACTCGTGCCTGTAAGCACCAAGAATCACTTTCAATGAAGTTGCTGCTTGAGAAAGATTCACTGTATTTGATACATATACTGCTGCATGTGGATCAAAGAGTATAGAATTAACTCTATTATCTGCAGAATAATCTGAAATTGGTCTATTTAATCTGTTAAGTTTAAATTCTGTTATAGCAGTATCTGTGTAAATCATTGGAGACAGATTACTATCTGTCGTAGATAAAACTATTCCTGTAGTGAATGATTTATTTCTTGGTAAAGAAGTTAGTTTTGTAGTTTCATTTATACTTGAAGCAACCATTCTTACAGAATTTAATTTATTAACTTCATTCAACTCTACAAACTCAAATCCATTATCTATAAATGGTGTTTCACTTCCATTAACACTCCTACCACTAATAGTTCTTATCGATGCTTCTACTGATGTTGAAGAACTTGGGGTCAATATATCATAATTTGGAACAATCTCATTAAATTGAATATTTTCAGTTGCCTTGCAGAAATTACCACCAACTGAAGATTGTGTTGTAAATGATAGTTCTGGGCGGTTATTATTATTGGTAGATCTATCTACTCCATTAGAACTCATGTCAATAGCAATACGATATTCATCTATACCATTTCCTAAAGAAGAAACATCATGTGTTATTCCATTGATTCTTCTAAGAGATACACCATTTAACTCATATTTTGTAACTGTATCTCCAACTTCATGAGGTTGTGCTTTACCTTCTACTGCCCTAGAATTTATGGTTAAAGTGCCATTTCCAACATTACTATAAGCAATTATTTCACCACCAATTTTAACATATCCAAGATAAGTTGGAGATACTGTTTGCCCTTCAAATGTTGTAAAGGTTGATGTACTTGCTACACTAATTGATGTTGTTTCATTAATAGAAAGTGTAGAACTTAGTACAGTTGATGATACACTTGGTTCAATATCTGTAAGAATAACCTTATCTGTTCCAGAATACATTCCATGATCAAAATGACTTACACTAATATATTTTCCAGAATTTAAATCTTCGCCTCCGTTAGAAGATAATATTTCTATAGTTGGGAGGGATATGGTAGATCCAGAATCATTATAATAAGTTAATCCAGCACCAGTAGTTACAAATGAATCGGATGTCCCCTGAACGCCAGAAACATATAATGTATCTAAATCGACAACCGAAGATACTGTGAATGTAGCATCTCTTCCTATACTACTAGTAACACCAACAACATCGCCAACTTGATATCCATTTCCAGCACTTGATATAGAATTAAAACTTAAAGAACCTCCAGATCCAGTTACATTCAATACAAGACCAGATCCGTTTCCAGTTACTGATGTTGTTTGAAGATCATAAGTTCCTGTTCCATAATTTATGCCACCAGAAGTATTACTAATATTATCGGCAGGACCACCAGTTCCTACAATATATGCATAAGTAAAAGTATTATTTCCAGCAATCTTTCTACCAGTTGTTAATATACCAATGGCTCCCGAATCGGATGTTGTAGTTATTCCTAATGTTAATGTTTTCGGTAAAGTTGTAATTGGATTGTTGTTTAAAATTTCAACATATCCATTACTTTCATCCAATGTTGGATTATAGAAGAACGCTGTACCTGTTGATGATGTAAAGTTTGCCTTATAAAGTTTAAACTTCATATCTTGAAGTTGATTGGCAGTCCAAATAGATCCATTCTGAGACTTAAAGAGACTTCCAAGAGCAAATTGTTTGGAATAGATTACCGATTCTGAGTTAGGTAAAGATTGTGTATTTACAGTTTCTTCACCCATCTGTGCTATCCACATTTCATATTCATTACTAGTTTCGGCAACTGCAACAATTGCATATTCTTGTCCAGGAGCAAGATATATTGGATAATCAAATGTTACTCTTGTAGGTGTTTCTCCATTTGTTGAAACATTTACTTCAGATGGCGTTAAAGTAACGGGATTTCCAATTACAGTTCTTGTTGGAGTGCCCAGTTCAACTGTCCTGATTTCAATTCTTACTGGATCATTTCCAGAAGGTTTATTGGCGAAGAAAAGATCTGCAGCAGTTAAAAATGCACCATTTGCATCATCGTTCTGTCCATTAGCAGTAGGTGCTTCAATATTTCCACCAACACTGAATGATTGTGCTAATGGATCATAGAAAGTAGTTACTACTCTTGTTGTTTGTTGCTGGCGAACTTCAAATCTTCCTTCAGATTTATATGTAGTTTCTGCGGAAGATATTAATTTGCTTCCAGGAAGAGGAGTTTTATTTGTAGAACTGCTAGTCAATCTGTAAGTTTTTGTTCCAGTAGTAATTCTAACTGTTGGTGCTGGAGTTGTATGTGGATTCTGCAAGAAGAAAGAACCAATAATATCACCACTAGAATCTGAAATAAGGCGGAGATCTTTAACGTAGGCTACAGCACCACTATTCTGACCAACTAATTTCACACCAACTTTTACATATCCATAATACTTTCCTTGCGCTTCTTCAGAAAGTGCAAAAGTGTCTACATTTAATAATTTTGATGATTGATTGTATGACTGAGATAGTGTTTCTGTACTAAAATATGGATTTGTGGTAAATGTTTTTGATGGAGAATCAAAAGGACCATCCTTATGGTTTCCAGAACACAATCTGAATGATATAACTTCATTTCCACCATCATATCCAATCACAGTTTCTCCAACTTCAAATGTTCCTATTGATCCATAATTTGTCAATGATGAACTATTAGAAATTTCTAATAATTTTGGAATATAATCTACACTACCATTACCATCAAAGAATTGATAGAATTTTGTAAGTGGTTTTAAGTTAGCAGCATAGAAGTGTGTGTTTCTGGATCTCATGTATTGTTCGTTTCCAGAAGAAATAAGAACATCTCTGGAAGATACACGTGTTCTCGTTTGTCCCCGAAGATTTACATTAGCAACTCTTCTTGTTGTAGTTGAAGAGGAGTTTTCAAGTCTAATAGTTCTTACCCAAGTATCACTAGATGGTGATAATTTAATATTTCCATTGTATGAAACTACGTTGAATGGATTTACATTTTCCACCCTTGTTGCCAGTGGTTGTTCAATCCAACCAATGCTTTCATACTTTAAAGTTATAGTATTTCCAGTTTTTTGAACGTTAGAATCTAAAAGATTGAAATTGGAAGATAAATCCAGATTTTCGTCGGTGATTTCGGATTCTGGAGAAATTGCACCCTTTAAAGTATTAGTACTAATAATTGTAGTCAGTTCTTGTGAATTTGGATCTATCTCAATAGAAGATACATCTACATTAATCAAAGAATTATTTTTAAAATCATCAACAAAAAATCCAGTTTTAAATCTATTATTTCCTTGAGCGTCTTGTACTTGAAGAGTTTGTGTATTTAACTCCAACAATGAAAGAGATGTTACTCTTTCTAAATTTTCAATTCTATCTTCAAGTTTACCAATATCCCTCATCGTATATCTTCTGTTATCTACAAGAGATATAGTAGCATCATTTGGATCATAAAGGTATGCTGGAAGTGTAATTGTACCGACCTCCATAAGTCCATCTGGATTCGAATTGACTGGAGGTTTTGGATTTATTTCTGAAGTTCCTTTCTTCACAATAAAGTTTCCAAAAATATCCAAATATACCTTATCAATTCTTGGCAGGTAATAAGTATATCCAATTAAAGAACTTTCATTTGGTTTTAAAACAAATTTGGGTAAAGTTCCAAAATCTCTTGAATCAAAATCAAATGGAGACTTATCTGTGGCAGTAAACTGCGATACTCTTGGTCTAAAATCCAAGGTGTCAGACGATCTTATTTGTCTTGGACCAATATTTGGAATATCTTCTGAAAATCTTTCTTTATCATAACTTAGGACCGTGTAAACGTCCCCATCATCGGAAGATGGTATTGTGTAGTGATCAAATATTACTTTTAGTTTCTTTGATGGTATTGGAGTATTCAGATTTCTAATAATTTTCGAATAATCATAATATTGGTCTTTTTGTCCCTTATCTAAGATATAAGAAGAAGTAATATCCTTATAAGATCCTTTTATAATTAATTGTAAAGGATAAGAACCATTAGATTCTTCTAAAGTTACCGTTTCCCCAGCAACAAATCTATCTTTATTCAAATATACTACCGATAATTTAAACCCTGATTTAGAAATCACTCTCGCTACGGCATTGCTTGAGAGACTCTTAATATTTTCTCCTATAATGGCATTACTTACCGCAGAACTATCAAAGAATTGAATTTGATCTAAAATTGGAGAATTTTTGTCAAGAGACTCATACACCGCAATAACTTTTACTACATCTGGCCAATTCAAAGAAATTTCTTCATCTTGAACCCTCAGTCCATAATTTTTATTGTAAGTTAATCCATCATCAATAGATGAATTTTCATTACTTCCAGATTGAGGATACTTTGAATATACGATATCAAGAACAGAACTTTTGGTATATTCCTTTATCTTATTCTGAATACCAGATTTCTTAAGTGTTACATTAACTACAGCATTACTCCCATTTGTCAATCCATTAATGGTTACTTGACTTCCATCGTTGTTTATAGTAAATGAATCAGAAGTTACTGTCCCAATTCCACCGCCACTGTAATGAACAGAGTATCTTTCCTCGTCAAAAGACTCAAATACAATTCCAGATGTAAAAGAACTGGTATCAATTGTTAATTGTCCACCCGATATAGTTTGATTTTCAATCTGATCTGAGATTTTTAATGTAGAACTAGAAAGATTTACTGATTCTATATTGGACTCTGTAAGTTGTGCATAAAGATAACTTTTTTCTTGATTTTTTAAAGTGGGATAACCCAATTTTACACTGTTAAAAGTTCCAACCCCAACAGAACCATTTCTGACGCCAGATACTGTGGTTGTTGTAGTTAAAGTTAAACTGGTAGTGTTGTTTGCTGTTACTCTATTAAAAGTTTCATCACCAGTTCCAGTTTGATATCTAATAATATCTCCTTCTTTAATTCCACCAAATGTTTTTCCAGAACTTGTTAATGTGTTTCCAGAAATTGATATATTAGAAATTCCATTTGGTAAATTAAAAGAATCTAATACTGAATCAGCAACAAAATCTGCCCCAAATCCAGAAACAGCAGTTGTTTGTTTTGTCGATTTAATATCTTTAGTTCCATACACAACAATTGACTCAATTGTTGCAGAAACATCGATGCCATTGATAATTAATTGTTCGCCAGCAGAAAATGTACCTGAAGTCTCTCTTAAAGAAATCGTGCTTCCAGTACCAGAATCTACTGCGTATCCACTAGCACCACTACTCTTTCCCTTAATATAAGTTGAAGTTATAAGTCCTAATGGTGCTACAGGAGTATTTAAAGTGAGTTTTGTATGTGTTTGAATATCATACAAGTACAAATCCCAATTGGTTGCTGCTCCTTCATAAGCAGCATCGGTTAAATTAAAAGTATATACTCTAGCATTTCCAATTTTATTTCCTGTACCACCAAATTGATCATAAAGATCAATTTTTTCTTTTTGTTTAGGTGAACCAGAAACATTATTAACTCTTAAGAGATTTCCCATCTCAAAAGATACATTTGCATTAGAAATTTGTAAAGTATCTCTCGGTTTTTCTACATCTATAATAGAATTAGAAACAGTTTCTACATTATATCCACCGACATAAGCTTCTCCAGGAGAAACTTTAACGCACATTAAATCATCTGATGGAGTATTTAATTGATCTGTGGATTGAGTTTCAAAAAATAGACCATCATTACCTAACTTATTATTTAAAGAATTATGCACACTTACCTTAAAGTTATCTAATGCATAATGTCCAGATTCTTCGTAGGTTCTTTCCGCAATATAATCACCAAGTCTGGAAAGTTCTGTTTTAGACTCTATTTTCTTTATTTTTCCATCTTGTACTCTAAGTAATTCAATAAAATTGGTATCATTAATATCTGTAATTAATTTTTTTGTAAGAGTTAATTTGATTTGCAGTCTATCAGCACCTGGTGCTGCATAGTTTGTAAATCCTTTAGCATTATCATACAGAGATTCATCATCTTTTGCATTTACTAAAAGTTCTTGTATTGATAATCCTACTCTATATGAAGGTGTATTTGTGTAATCATCGAGTATGATAGTTTGTTTTGATACAGCAGCAAAATGTCCTCTTACAAAATAAACCCCATCACCAATAGATGCCGCAGACCCAATCGAAGTCGCATCCAAATTAATTAGAGATGCAAAAGGAGTTCCTGCATTAATAGTAGTATTTCCATATATTATATTTTCATCGCAATATAAAGATTCCCCATCTTCAAACTGCTCAAAGTCAAAATTACTATTAGAATTTTTATATTTTACATAAATTGTTACGTATTCAATATTAGAATTATTGGGTAAAGAGACATATTGTACCGTTGCTGTACTTCCAGATAGTTGCCCAGTTATAGTTTTTCCTATAAACTTATCAATATATAAGGATATGTTAATACCAAGTTGTTGAGTATTTAATTTTACAGCATAAAATTGTCCATCATATACAATATTTCCTGGAATTACTACAGACCCTTCTTTAAAGGTATAACTACCAAAAGATTCAATTTGATTTTGCAGTATTGATTGTAAGGTTGTCAGTTCTCTTGCTTGAACTGGATATCCTGGCTTAAATAAGACCCTATAAAAATTCTTATCAGAATCAAAATCATCAAAATATGGATTGATATTTAAATCTGTTTTTTGTGCCATGTTTTTTAGAATTCCAGAATGATTTTAACGTCTTCTTTTTGCCTAAGATTTCTCTCAACTTCGGGTCTATTATCGATGTAAATAATTGCCCCTGTCTTCTTATTTATCTCTGGTGTAGCAAGTCCCTTGATGAAATTAACACCCAAATTCACTCCATTTAAAGTTGTCCCATTAAAGGAAGAATCTATACTTGTATTACCAATGCCAGATATACTAATATTTTGGGGAACACTATCTACTTCAGAAACAAATTCTATTACATTAGAAGTTGTTCCAATCCCAACATCAACATTTGTCCCGTCTCTTTGATTTAAAGAATTTGGAAAATAAAGTGATCTATCTCTAAAATATTTTAGAATTTTTGTATCTTTATCCCAAGAAGCTACATAACCTTTTGCTTGATATTCAGTTTCATCAATTGTTCTAACCTGAGAAACCACATCACCAATACTTGGAGTTCCTGCAAAATCTCCACTTAACTTTATAGAATAAAGTGATGAATATGATGATCCAGTAAAAGTGTTTCCAATTCCACTAGAAGTGTATTGTGATACATTTTTTACAATTCCAACTTGTGAAAATTTTGTATCAACTGGAAAATCTTTTGTAGAATCATCAAACCTAGCATAAACTAAAACTCTGTCGGCACCCGATTCTGTGTAAATATCATATCCATGTCCCCTTGATGGAGGAATAATTGGAATTAAAGTTGCTGGATCAGATATATCCGATCTTTCAAAATCAACAATTCCCCAAGTATATCCACTGCCACCAGTCAGTACTTCCGCTTTAGTTATAATACCTCCTTTTGTTGTTATTCTAACTGTACCTCCACTACCATCACCTAAAATATCATATGTCCCATTCGTATATCCGCTACCGCCATTTTCAATATAAACAACTTTAATTTGGTCGTTATCATTACCAGATTCTCTCACATCAACAATTTGAGAGTCTTCTGTAGTTGTCAACCAATTGTTAGGAAGAACAATATATTCTGTAGAATCAAACTTGATTACATCATTTGGAGATATGGAAAACAAGTATTTCCAAATATATCCATCGACGTATTCAACTGGTTGTAAATCTGTTGATGTTGGTTCATATAAGGAAGAATTTCCTTCTGGTTTGGTTCCGGAAGAACCATTACTCAAACAAATATAAACTCTAAAATCTTTATTGATTACATAATAATCCGAATTGTATAATGTAGTTGTTCCAGAATTTGGAGTTGGGTTCAAGGCACTATAATCGTGTCTATACATATCATAGTTTGTGTCGGAAGTCCACTGGACTTTTCTTACCACTCTTCTAATGTTTTCACTAGTAATTCTCTTACCAAATAATGCAGTATCTCTATAATGATTGAGATACTGCGTATTGTCCGTAGGAGCTGGAGGCGACTCATCCCAACCAGAGTCCCTACCAAATCCCGTAGCACTTGAATTTGACAATCCTAAAAAGACATAATATGAATTATTATCATCTAATACAGAATTTATAAAATTATCAGCATTCAATATTCTAAATTGATCTGTTACTACAGCAGCCATATTAATATAGTTTTTTAGATATTTATAATACTTTAGGGGGGAGTTGGATTTCTCTTACGAAGAGCACCTGTTTCTCTTATACCAACATTTCTTCTTTGAATTATTGGGTATGTAGAAAGACCAGAAACAATATTTCCTGTTACACCTATAGAAATTGGATTGGAAGATCTTTGTAATCCAGAAGTATTTGACAGTCTTCCCCAAGAGAAATGTCCAACAGGAGTGTATATAGATCCTTGAGTTGCAATTCCAACCAAATTGGAATTAGAATGTACTCTACAAGTTATGATACCTGTGCTTTCATTCAACTGATCAACAACATAAATGTTGTCAAGATAATTAGTTCCAATCCCAATAGTTTCCGCATCAGATGAATTTATCGAAGTAACTCCATTTCCAACAACAGTGTCAAAAATATAGATTGGATATCCTACTTGCAGTTGAGTTCCAATTAAAGATTCTAAAGTAAACTCTATAGCTAAATTTGGAATTGTTGTTGATGCAATTCCAACAATAGATCCAGATTCTCCCTGAATATTTGTGAAATTCTTTACAAGTTCGATTGAATCATTGCCAGTCATTGTAGATATTGAAGATGTCGATGTCCCACCAACGATTAATCCATCAAAAGAACTAAAATCAGGATCTTCATATCTAAACAATTCAACACCATCGACAAATATTTCAGTATCAGTTGTGGATACATCACTAATTATATTTGCTACTGGGAATACCAATGTTTCAATAGAATCTCTTGCTTTAGAAACTATTTCACCATTTATATTTTTATCAACTTTTTGCTTTATCAAACTTAATGGTCTATAATTTTCACTAATGCCGGGACCAGAATACAAGTTTGTTTCAAACTTATCGGAGAATGATAAATCTGTAACAGTTCTCTTATCCTGAGATAAAATATTTGGATATTCATTGGATTTGAGTATCTGAACCACATCTCCTACCTTTATAGTTTCATTGATATTGGTTACCTTTGTAACATCAACACCAGTTCCTTCATAAAAATAAATCGAAATATTATCATCTGGTTTTGGGGCAGTTGTAAATGTTAATGAAGTTCCACCACCGAAATTATAAGAGAACCCTGGTTTCTGAAGAATACCATTAATGAATATCAATAAGCAGTTTTCAAGTTTAATTCTTGATCCTTTTTTAGTCTCAAAACTGAGAAGATCTCCATTGTAAAATAGGGGGAAAGTTGTTCTAGATCCATTTTGATAGTTTTTAATGGAATCAATAAAATCTAAATCTCCAAATTCCCAAGAAGCAAATTTATCTCGATATGTTTCCAATACGAGCAATTCAAAATCATGAATTGGAGATGATAATCTATAATCTGTAACTAAACCAACAGGTTTAAATACATCTCCTCTTTGGAAAGAATATCCTTTCTTAGTTATCTCAAAATCAGTTACTCCATAATAGGTTGAACCAATTCCAGTCGCACCTACAGGTCCAACATTTAAACTAATAGATAATCCAATTCCAGTCTGTGTTGTCAGTCCAATACCAAGTCTAGAAACACCTATTACTGAAAGATTTTCATAAGAGGGTGATGACACAAATATTTGTGGATTAGTATAACCTGTTCCACCAGCACCAATGTTAAAGGAAAGTGAACCTCCAGCACCAACAACTGCAGTAATACTTGCAGGATCTCCACCATGATTGGAATCATAAACAGTAACTCCAATTGAAGTAAGACCATTATATCCAGAACCATAAGTTCCACCTACTAATCCCGTTGTAATTCCAGCAATGGAACCTCCAGCACCAACTACAGCGGTAACAGATGCCCCGACAAGAGGAGCAAAACCAAGTCCAGGTGTAGAACCATACGAAACAATAATTCCACCCCTTGGAGTTTCATTTTGATTTATGTCATAATCGGAAAAAACATACTCTAAAGGATCTGTATCTGGTTTTGTTATACCAGAAAAAACTAATGTTGTTATTCCAGCAATAGTATCTTCTAAAATATCAAAATTACCATTTGGATTATTATCAGTCGATGGTTGTTGGAAAATACCATTTATCAGAACAATTCCGCTTCCACCAATAGTTCCAATACCTGTGGTATCAGCACCACCAACTTTCATTGTAAATGTTCTTCCAATTCCATTAAACTGGTCGGACAAATCATCATATATTTTATTTGTCGTATAAGTAGATCTTAAAAATACTCTTCCATTAAAATCTGAAGTTTCGTAATCTATGTTGTAAATTGTTCTTTCAATTTGGGGATTTCCTCTTGGTGGATCTACAAAGTGTAGTTCATTTTCTACAATATTATATGAACCTCTATAAATGTCTACCACTGTAGATGAGGTGTGAGAAGTTGCACTAGTTCCAACAAATCCTCTCTTTGTACTGACTAAATTAAACGATCCATTATTTGTAATTGGACCAGAGGTTGTAGTTCCTAATCCAACATTAACAACTTTAAAATATTCATCATCTATCTTCAAAATATCTGAAGGAATTATTGAAGATATTCCACTTAAAACAAATAATTCATCTGTATCAGAAATATTTTGAGATAAAGTATGTGATACATTTGTAAGAATTATTGGACTTTGGACAAGATCGTCAAGGGTAATAATTGCTTTTTCATTTTTCTTCTTCATTTCAAATTGATGTGCATTACCGCCACCAAGATTTGTAAATGTTACTGCTGTCCCAGAAATACTTGTAGATATCTGGAATTTATCATAATCAAGATTATTAACAATAGCAAAAACCGTAGAAGGTAATGTTCCGCTAGTAACACCATCAGTGTATACCATAGAAGTTCCTGCAATTCCAGCAACTGTTGATTTTGGAGTATAAATTAATTCTTCTCCATTTTTAAAGAAGTGGTTTTGTATATTAAACTCACCTGTTGATGGATTAAGAATATTTTCATCTGTTGGGTTAAATGTTTTGACAAAAATGGGAACTCCATCTGATGTTAAATTAAAGTTAGATCTATTAATTCTACTTCCATTTATTGAATTATAGAATTGTATATCTATAGATTCTTCAATATTTCCATATTCTAATAATGGTGGATCATTGTCTCTATCCAAAATGGTATAAAAACACTGACTAAACGCTGAAAGAGTGATAGTTTCTGATGAATATTCTGCATCTGGATAGAAGTTTAATTCTAAATCTGATCCACTATTATCTCCACCAAAAGTTCCTATTCCAGAAGCACTATCAAAGGTTCCAATACCACTTACACTAAGAAGAGGTGATTGCTGAACATAAACGTCAGTTCCATCTTGTATAAGCATTATTTGATGAATAGCTTTAGTAGATCCAATGCCAACTTCTACTAAAGATTTGAATGAATTGAAAAGACCTTTGTCTATCGATACAATGTTCGTATTTCCTGTTCCAACCGTGAAATCGGAACGATATAAAATAGATCTCTCATAACCAACTGGTTGACTATCTGTTTTAAATCTATAAAAACCAGTTCCTAAAGTTGTGGTTCCGAATCCAACAATCTTTGCTCTAAAAGTATTGTTATTTGAGGAAGTATTCGTATAATTTAATGATAAAATTCCTCCGGAAGATATATTCGCACCAAAAGATCCTATGAAATTGTTAGATATTTCGGATGTTTCAGATTCTGTATCAAAATAATATTCCGATAAGTATGTATTAGAACCATCGGAAGTTACATATAATTCAACAAAGTTCATTTGGTTTGTTGAATTATCAATTACTTGAACATTGGCATACAAAGAGTTTGAATTTGAATCTAGGTTTACAACAGTAGACGTTTCTCCAGAAGTAATAATGCCAGCAGAACTTACTAAATCTACAAAACCTACTGCAGTTGTTCCAAAACCTACTGCGGAAGATCTAAAAGTATTTCTTACAAGTTTTAGATCATAGTCAATATCATATGGGTTTTCTGGAACAAATCTTAAATATCTATTATTAAATTCATCTTCTATAATGATAAATTCGCCATAATTTTCTCCTAAAATATGGACTTCGGATGATCCAACGTTAGAAATGTTACCTTTTTCAACTAAGTAATAATCATCATTGTCATTTAATAAAACAATCTCCGTAAATTGAATTTGACTACCATCAAGATTTGTTATTCTAACTAAAAGATTTTCATATGAAATTGAGGGATCTAACAATAAAACATTTAAAAATTCGCTAGGTTCATCTTCAAAATTGGAAAATTTATTACTAATATCATCTATTGCAAGAACGCGGTTTCCAATATTATCAATATAATCTGTAAGTCTTACAGTTTCTAACTTAATATATCTAGAATTTCCAGTTATAGGATCAATATCAATATCCTTTACATTATCAAAATTATAAATTGTATCTACTCTAAGATCATCTATATAATCAATTATAACATTTGATTGGTCAATTCCTAAAAGATCGGAAGCATTGGTTTCTTGCTCTATTTGAGTATCAGCAAAATCTTTTAGTCCACTAGTATGCAATAGTGGTTTTATATTTTTTTCTACTTCTTTATATTCTTTGGTGCTCTTTACAGAGTATGAAAGATTTTGATAGTAATCATTATTTGATGTAACTTGATTGTCCAGACTTAATTTTCCAATCTCATCTATCCATCCAACATTCTTTGGAATTGAATAACTAACATTAAAAGTTCCTTCATTAATATCAATTTGAATAATTGTCGCTACTGTTGAAGAATATTTTCCAGTAATAACTTCACCAACGGATAGTTCATAAGTTCCCGATACTTTAAGGGTGGTTCCATCATAACTAGAAACAAATAAATCCCGTTCAGTGTTATTTGTAATTAACTGCTCACCAATAGAGAATGACAATTTACTTTGCTTCACATCAAAAGTAGGATAATCGTTAAAAGATATGATTTTTGGATATCCTTCTTGTATAGTTTTAGCAGTTCCTATATTAGTAGTTAATCCGGAAGGTCCATAATATGAATCTGCCAAATCAAATACTACCTTATCATATGGAGATGTCTCTTGATAATTAGATACCTTAAAGAATCTATATCCATAATCTTCAGAATTAAATCCAGATCCATCATCAAGTTGTTGTATTCCTTCAAGAAATACTAAATCTCCGACAGCAAATGGTAAAGGGTCGTATCCAAAAGTTGGTTTAGTTATTTCGCACGTAAATGTGGTGTCAGAATCTGCAGTTACTTTTTGAATAGAAATTCCATTAGTATTATTAACTGCAAATAATTCTACAGTTTGTTCTGGAAGACCTTTTGGTTTGTCCTCTATTTCTATTCTTCTTATGGTATCACCAACCAAAGAGGCATTAAGAATTCCGGAATCAATTTTTTCCCTAGTAGAAGAATTTACAATAACAATATCTGGTGCTTGAATATATCCTTTGCCACCATCTAGAATTGTTATAGTGTCTATTGTATTCGAATTTGAAAGTATTATATTTGAAGATACAAAAGCTGTTGGATTGAGGGTCGGATCAAATGGATATTCAAATTTTTCATTTTTAATTCTTTGCTGTTTTATATTGCCAATAGAAGAAGACTTTGCAAGAACATATGAATCTTTCCCATCAGTTGAAGTAATACTCTGAACTACTGGTATTTTTTTATAACCATATCCTCCAGAAGGTAATTCTATTTTATCAATTCCTCCTTTTGCAGTTTTTGATCTTGTGGTGTATTTTAGAATATCGCAGTCTTCGGAGGAGTAAGAAAGATTTTCTGGAACGTTTTTGAGTAATACGCTAAATGTTTTTTCTCCCACTCCAATAATGTTATATGTTCCAGTATATGTACTATTTGTGAAAAATATTTCAGAATAATTTTTTACGTCTTTATCAACAATACCCAAAACTCCATTATTCTCCAAGTTGTAATAAAGTAAATTTGGTAATTTGGAATCATAGTTTATAGTAATAGAAGCATTTGCCGTACCAACTGTGCCTACCTCAACAATATTAAATTGCCTCTCCAATGATGTAGATTTAAACTCATCTTTAAATTCAGAATCTCTATAAATCTTAAAACTATACCCATAAAGTGAAGAATCTGATAAATCAAATACTAAATTATTATTTTTTATCGTTTTCAATCTTGGATTAATTAAAGATATAAACTGAGACGCACCACCAGTTCCTGTGATGTCAATAGTTTGTGGTGGAGTGGCTATAGAATCTAAGTAAGTGCTGCAAAGTTTAATAGTATCAGAATCTACTTTGAATACATAATAGTCGCCTGTTGTTATTCCAGTTGCTGGTGTAACTGCAGAATAATATATTTTATCCCCAGTTCTTAAATGATGATCATTAAGTGTAATTGCATTTAGTGTTGTACTAATTACAGAAGAATCAAACTCTATAGGATTGACCAGTATTCTGTTTTGATCTTTAGAAATTCTTACAGAGGTAGAAGTCCCGATTCCAACAGATAGATTTGGATTTACTGTTAAATTAATAACATCTCCAGTAAGCATTTCATGAGATGTTGATACTGAAACAATAGCTTTTATTCTCTCAACATTTCCTGTAACTTGCTCATACACAGATTCTAAAGAATACAAATCACTATCAATACCGCCAGAATGGAAGAATAACTCATCAGAATTTATTGAAGTTTTTAATCCAATAATATTTTTACCCTTATTGACTATAAAAAGGTTGGATGGGGATAGTAAACTATATGAAGATACGCCATCAGTTGAAATTGATAGTGTTGTTCCATTTGCAGTATAAACAACTTGTTGGTTATTTTTAAATGGGTGGTTTTCAATGTAAATAGATTTTGTGGGAATTTGTCTGGAAACATTCAATTCATCACCAAAATTAAAAGTCGCAATATGAGATAATCCTGCTGTTGTGCCAAATCCGACCGATTCTAATGGATTGAAGAATACTATATCATCAACTTTAGATGTAAAAATTTCAGTTGAAAAATCAATACTGAATGAATCGGATTTAAAGTTTACTATAGAATTTTCATCATGAGAAACACCTGTCAGTCCTCTTTCAACTCTCAGTATATTTTTATTTTCAAATACTTCTAAGACTTTAAGAGTTTCTGTACCAATTCCAATACTGCTTCCCACAGAAACATTTTGTGGAATTTTGGATAAGTATATTTCTGTTCCACCAATACTTATTGATGATGGAATTTGAGAAATTAAAGTTGAACTTTTGGGAGTAATCTTTACTTTATGAGATCCGTTTAATCTGGAAAGAGTTGTAGAAAAACCTGAAATAGTTACAACATCTCCATCATCAAGTGAGTGATAGGGTAATATGGTTACCTTTACATTTTCTTCATTTTCCCATGTAAATATGGAATTTTCATATACTAGTGCTTCTGTTTCTACATTAAGAATATCTTTTCCTTCCAAAGAAGATACGTATGCATAAGCATCAGATCCACCTGTTCCAGAATTGTCAAAATTTAAAATATCTTCAATTTTATAATTTGAACCAGAATTTATTACTTCAAATCTTTCTACTTCTCCCGTGGAAACAGAATCTAAGACTATTTTTTGATCTTTATAATCATCTATTTTAGAAATAAAATCATAATTGGAATATACATCAGAAATTTTATATGGGAAAGTATTTCTAAGTAATTTAGAATTTCCAAAGTCAAAAGATTGATCTAAAGTATCATTTTCTTCTAATGTTTGTGATTTATATTCATTTCCGATAAAATATGGGAAAGCAGGATTTCCATTTTCGTCAATTGTTGCATAATATGCATATACTCCATTTGGAAACTCCTTAGTTACTCCATATCTACCATTTTTTTCATCTAAAGTCGTATTTGAGGAAGAAAACTTATAATCTTCAACAAAAAATCCTTCTTCAAAACCATCTGGTCTATCAGTATATGTGGCATCTAACGAATAACCAGATACAACTCTTGTTATTGTAGATGATCCATTATTTGGATTAGATCGCGCAAATGGACCATAAATTGGATTTCCATCATATGCCCACCCTATAATACCAGATATATTGTTCTCTCTTTCTCCGAATGAAGTTCTCAATTCTTCAAAATATGAAGATACTGTATATTTTAATTTATTGTCTGTTTCCAGTAAAACTTCATCTCCAAATTTATAGTTATTGTTTACAGTAAGACTTCTAATATTTGGAAAGAATTTTACTCCTTTTCCGGAAGAATTTACTGTAATATATGTCTGACTATCAGAATATCCAATTCCAGAACTCAATACAATAACCTCTACAATTTTTCCATTGTCAATAATGGGTCTGAGTTTTGCTCCAGAACCAGTTCCACTTAAATCTGTAACAATTAAATCTGGTAAAGAATAGTATTCTTTACCCCCATATTGTATATTTACTGATACTATTTGTCCATTTGAAATATTTGGTCTTAATGCTGCGCTTTTTCCATTTTTTACTGTTATTACTGGATTTTTTTGATAGTTTAATATTGTAGATCCATAACCTGTTCCATTATCATAAAGATATAATTGTTCGATCTTACCCCTAACAATGGGTGTTGATACAACTTCTTTGTATATTTGGGTTGTAGTTCCAAAACCAATGGGACTATATTTTATAGATACTGAGATTTCTGGGTATCTGAAGTATTGATAACCAGATCCTCCATCAGAAAACTTTTCATATTCTTTTCTATTATAAAAAGAGTTATCGGTCCCTCCAACTCCAGCATTACATATTCTAAAAGAATCTTCGTCAATTTTTAAAACATAATACTGACTTGATTTTGATAGACCCGATATTTGAGAACTTTCATAATCATACTCAATCAATTCTCCAGTATTAAATCCATGATTTTTAAAATTAATAGAATTTGTTATTGTTGATATCCCAGACGGATTAACGATCAGTTTTCTATTAGTGTACCCACTACCACCGTTCACTACTTCAATTTTTGAAATTGTATTATTTAAATTTGTAGTGGTAATTTTATGTTTTCCAGCAGTTCCTGTTGAAAATCCTATTACATTTGAATTACTTTCATAATCTTCATATGTTTCATACAATGAAACTGTTTTATTGTTTTCAACTTTTACAAAATAAAATCCATTATTTACTAAAGTATCAGTTCCGAACCCAACTTTTATTGGAAGATTTCCATTTGAATTGTATAGAATTTTATCACCATTGTTTAAATTATGATCTTCCAATAATACAATTCTATTTCCAGTCGTACTAATTCCTCCACCATTTACCGTAGTTCTTCCGTCAAAACTTATTTCTCTTACTCTCTTCGTGATTATTGGTTTTAATGATGCGCCAGATCCATTTCCTCCAGAAACTTCTGCGGAAAGAATTTTATCAATATCGTAGTTTTGAGAATCAATATAAACTTCTTTTATAGATCCACTAATTACTGGTTGCGCTAAAGCGTTAGTTGTACCTGAAGAAATGGATATTTGTGGAAGATTTATAACATCGTAATTTTCTCCCCCAACCAAAATATCAACAGACTCTAAAGGTCCATAATATACTTTATCATTTGACTTATAATTACTAATCTCAACTCCATTAATAAGCATTCCCGTTACACCGGGAACAGTTTCTTTTCCAGGACCTTTTATTTTAGATTGGAGAGGTATTTTTTTCAGTATATTTTGGACTCCAATTTCACCAGATTTGTGGGAATAAAGCGTAAAAGTTCCCCTTACAGATCCTGAATCTGGGTTTTTAAATTTTATTGGATTTATTCCAATAAAATGTGGAGAAGAATATAATTTTATTTGTTTTTTATTAGTTAAAACCTCAACATAGTAACTTCCAGTATTTAATCCCACCAACGGTGTTGAGTCTGGTTGATAAAAAACTCTATCTCCAGTTAAAAATGGAGAGTTATTTTCAAATCCAATTATTGTTGTATAATCACCATCACCAATATTATCTTCTACTGGAACACCAGTCGAATCACTATTAATGTCCAAACTTATAGTATATCTGTAATTGTAAGGATTTTCGATAGATTCTGATGGTAAAGAATTTGATGCTACGTAAGAATAGTCCTCTCCATCAAAATATAAATTTTGTATATCTGACGTAATTACGTTATTTCCATATTCTAATGAAACTCCAGAACTTTTTGCGGTATTAAGTTTTCTCCTTAGATCATACTTTGAATTTGGATTTTTACCGGGGAAAGAACCGTCTATTACTACAGAATTTTCGGCAGATAAAACTCGACTGATATGAGGATCATCACTTCCACTAATAACAATATCATTATCTCTTTCAACCAACTCTACCCTATCACCAGATTTTAAACTAGATCTATCAATTTTGTCCGATAAGATATAATTCGATTGATCATTAATTATTCCATATCTTGTTGAAGTATTATAAATCCATGAATTGGCAAAGATTTCTTTATATGTTTTATTGTTTGAATTTTTAACTTCATCACCTATAAATTTAATAGATAAGATATCACCTTCAGAAGTATTAATCTCTTCAGAAGATGGTGTAAAATCAGATAATACACCTAAAATCCTAAACTCGACTTTCTTTGTATTATCATTATTTTCATAACCATAATAAGTTTCATCATTTATAATTAAAGAATTTTTTGAAATATTTTCTGTCAGTCCAGAACATCCCAAAAACTGATTTACTGTTTTACTTGTGTATGTAAAAGTATTATTTCCTACAATCAATGTTCCACTCTCAGGGAATCCAATTGTAGAATCTACTGTTATTACAGAAGAATTAGTAGATGCTTCTAAGATTGATTTGGTATTTGGAGTTATGACAAAATTCCCTTGAATTGCAGAAAACTCACTATTCCCAACATATAGAGATATTTTATAATATTCCTTATTTTTTCTGAAAAAAGGTTCTACAGAAGAAACGGAAGCATTTGTTAGAGGATCATTAGATTTAAATATTGTTTGTCCTAATAAGTTATTTACGTTTTCACCAGATATTTTTTCAACAATGATTACTTCCTCCTTTACATATTCTGCAAAAGAAGGTTTTATTAAGTAATTTTCTAAATTTATAACTTTTGGATTTTCATTATAAAGAACATTAAATAAAACTCTAAAAGATTCATCAGTGCCCTTTGCCCTATAAAAAGAATTTATTTCCTTCAAAAAATTACCAACATTTAATTCCGAAGTAAATTCAGTTTGTTCTAATCCAGGAGATATAGTATACTTTAATTTTTTATAAAACTCCTGTAGAAATAAAGAACTCAAATTCTTTACTTCAGACCCCAAATTGTGTTCTGCATTAGAACTAGTTGAAAATATTAATTCTTCTCTATTTAAGTCTTGTTCATACGCAGTAATTCCACTAAAACCACGAATACATCCAGTAAAAGTATTTCCTACAATGTTGGTATAAGTAATTATTTCGTCATCAATTTTTAAGAGGCCATATTTTTGAGGATATCCTTTTGTACTAAAAACTTCTATTTCAATATCATCGATTGCTACTGTGGAAGTTAATGTAGTAAATCCAACAACAACATCTGATGTAAGATTATCAACCTTCAAATATTGGTCTAAATTATCAACAATATCGACTGGTCCGCCCTGATATTCTTGAGATATGTAATATTGTTTTAAAAATTCAGAAACCTTTGGATTTTCTTCCAATATAAAACTTGGAAGATGACTTTCAATAATCTGCTGAACCTTTACCCTAGATTCAAAACCAGTCTGTATCATATTAGTTTCTTGTTAAATTCCCGTTTGAGTAACTTGATGTATAATAATCTCTAGTAAACACATTTCCAGTTATTTCATCACCAGAAGCAATTACATCTCTAACCATATTTATCTTACTTTTTGGAATATCAAATGAAAGATATAAATCTTTTAATCCAATAACATCGTTAGATTCTGGAAAGGCTTGGATTTCTATAATTCCATTCTCTCTTTCTGTTGATGTTATATTGATTGTTCCTATTTTAATCTCGCCTTTAACATAATCGACTGTTCCCACATTTTTTCCAACAACAGTTCCATCTGCTTTAACTATAGAAATAACTCCAGTTTTTGCAGTAACATTACTAGGTCTAGATAAAAATACTTGTCCTGCCTCAGTTGCATTATTCACCGAGGTTCCACGAGAAAGAACATTCGGCGTGTCTGTAAAATATACTATAGAAGATTCTCCAGAAACTTTAAATCCGGTCGATTTTATATTATATCCCTGCGGTTTTATATGGAATTGATTTCCAAAACACAATTCATATTGTGCAAATTGATTCAAAGATGCTGCTAAATCCCTTCTTATTCTCACTTTAGTAATATTGGATGTAATTGATTTATCAGTATTGTCGATTAATTGAAGAACTCTACTATACTTAAATCTTCCACCAAATTTATTAAGATCTAAAGATTTGGAATATGTAGTTAAATTGTTTGATACTCTAGTCTTTAAGGATTCTACACTGGAGATTTGAGAATTATTATAGTAAACAGCAGAATCAATCTCAACATAAAGAATCTTGAGATCTGTAATCTTTGTATTGATACCAGAAACAGTGTATTGTTTTAACTGATTTAAAATTTGTGCTTTATTAAAGTCTGAAACAAATGTTCCATTTTTTGGTTTAATGCTCAGAATAACATTTCCAAATTGTGGAGGATCTAATTCTTCACCACCAACAACAGAAACAGATTCTGTATCAGGATATATTCTTTTTATAATGGCTTCATAATCTCTTGATGTTACTGCTCTATTCTGTGCAGAATAAATTTTTGGAGCATAATATTT
>Ga0075480_10000315_pt1 | contig 27739 bp, 23 predicted proteins | sample DEB08_DNA_7_FD_81590 | JGI IMG/M metagenome (GOLD analysis project Ga0075480, IMG submission 81590) | Aqueous microbial communities from the Delaware River and Bay under freshwater to marine salinity gradient to study organic matter... | ecosystem: Environmental > Aquatic > Marine > Coastal ... | reverse complement strand
AGAAAGAAATGCCAATGGTAGGACTAGGAGCGGTCTTTACAGATTATTTATCCCGGCTTACGATTCCCTTGAGGGCTTCTTTGACATCCACGGACATCCAATCGTTGAAGATCCTGATAAGGTTATGGATGGTCTTGATGGTGATAGCATCTTTCAAGGCTCTAAGACGTACCTTAAAAACGAAAGGGAAAGCCTCAGGCAAGACCCGTCGGAACTAAACGAGGTAATACGTCAGTTCCCTTTCACTGAGGACGAAGCCTTTAGAGATAGTATCGAGGGTAGCTTGTTCAACATCGGAAAGATCTATGAGCAGATACAGTTCAATGACGAGCTGTTCCCAAATCCAGTAGTTAAGGGAAACTTTGTTTGGCGAGACGGTGTTCAGGACACCGAGGTAATATTCAAGCCAGATCCTCAGGGGAGATTCCACATTGGATGGATGCCCCCCAAAGAGTTACAGAACCTACAGAAGTTTGAGCGCAACAAGCGCATAGCACCGAATGCAGAGCTGGGGGTAGGCGGGGTTGACTCCTACGACCTTGATGCCACCGTCGATGGACGGGGGTCGAAGGGAGCGCTACACCTGTACAACAAGTTCCACATGGAGCATCCATCGAACATGTTTGTGCTGGAGTATGCGTCCCGTCCGCCTTTGGCTAAGATCTTCTATGAAGACTGCTTGATGGCCGCTGTGTTCTACGGGTACCCACTGTTGATTGAAAACAATAAGTACGGTATCGCAAGATACTTTGAATCAAGGGGTTACGATGGATACCTAATGAACAGGCCAAGACATCTGTCTGCCCCTAATGCCAAAGTCAACGTAAAGACCAAAGGCATCCCCTCTAACTCTCAGGAGGTGATACAGGCTCACGCTCACGCCATAGAAGCTTACATACACGATCACGTTGGCATCAACAGAGACAGTGGAGAGTATGGGAAGATGTACTTCAACAGAACTCTTGAGGACTGGATTGGATTCAAGATCGACAACAGAACTAAGTATGACCTTTCTATTAGCTCTGGGTTATGCCTCCTTGCGGCTCAAAAGGTGAAGCAGAAAAAGAAGACCTCTACACTCAATGAGGCCAAGTTTTTTCGTCGGTATAAGCCGATCGGCTAATTTCTTATATTTGCACAAAATGCGCCTACAGTAATGCAGTCATACGGTAACAAGAAGTCAAGCAACTTTCCCGATCCGCTTGCTTCTCAACAAGAAAAATCTTCAGAAGCTTATGGTGCAAGTTACGCCAGAGCAATCGAAAGCCAGTGGGGTGGATTGAGCAATCAGAACTCCCTACTTAGAGAGCGAAACAAAACTTTTGAAAGGAACAGAGAGTACGCAAACGGAACTCAAGATACTACTATATACAAGCAGATCTTGACAAACCTTGATCCAAACAATGGTGATGGCAGTTTGGTTAACCTCGATTACACTCCTGTCCCCATCCTCCCTAAGTTCGCTAAGATTGTCGCAAACAAGATTCTGTCAAGAGATCCGTATCCTAACCTTGAGGCGATTGATCCAATCTCTTCTTCAGAGAAGCAGCTAGAGAAGAATCGTATCAAGAATCAGGTGATGCTTCGTGAAGAGCTTATAGCTCTCAAGGAGCAGACCGGAGGCCTTGTGCTGGGCGAAGACCCTGAGTCCTTGCCCGAAACTCTGGAGGAGGCTGACATCTTCTTGGACACAAACGTAAAGACTGACGCAGAGATTGCTGCTCAGATAGGGACAAACCTCACACTCTCTTGGAGTAACTTCAATGACGGCATCTTTAGAAGAGTCGTTAATGATCTCGTCTCTTTGGGGATGGGTGTCGTCAAGAGAAGCAATGACTCAAGTTACGGGATTCGCGAGGAGTACGTGGATCCCATTAACTTTATTCACAGCTACACAGAAGATCCCGGAATGAATGACTTGCAGTATGCAGGTCACATCAAGCGTGTCAGCATCAGCGAACTGAAGCGACTAGCTGCAGACTTTCTTTCTGAAGAAGACTTCAAGAAGATTGCTACCACTGTGGCTAACAAGAATGGCTACGACAAATCAAAGCTTAACGACACTCAGTACGATCGTGCCTTAAACAAGACGATGTACGGGTACGATGAGTTTATGGTTGACCTCCTCGACTTCGAGTTTGTGTCTACGGACTGCATCTACTTTGAAGAGAAGGAAAACCAGTACGGTAATAGTGGGTTCTTCTACGAGGGGTACTCATACAAGGAGAAGAAGAACTCTGTGTTTGCTCGCAAGCCTCACAAGCTGGAGATCCAAACCATTTACGGAGGTACATACATTATGGGCTGCGACATGCTGTTTGACTACGGTATGAAGAGCAATGTCCCTAAGAACATTCACGACATCTCTAAAGCTCGTATGTCTTACTCGTGCATCGCCACGAACATCAGACGTATGATCCCCAAGTCTTTGATCGACGGATGTGTTGGGTTTGCTGATATGTTGCAGATCACACACCTCAAGCTTCAGCAGGCTCTGGCCAAGGCGAAGCCTGACGGACTTATCATCGACATCGAAGGCCTTGAGAACGTACAGCTCGGCAAGGGCGGAGAGCTCCAGCCTTTGGAGCTTCACGATATCTACGAGCAGACGGGTGTCTTCTACTACAGAAGCAAGAACCCAGAGGGTGGATTCCAAAACCCTCCTGTCAGAACCATTGACAACCACATCCGAAACATCAACGAGTTGGTGAGTTTGTACAACCACTACTTGCGTATGATCCGTGACGTTACGGGCATCAACGAGATGATGGATGCGTCTACTCCTAAAGGAGATACGCTGGTGGGTGTACAGCAGAACGCTATCGCGGCTGGCAACAACGCCATCTACGACATCACCAATGCCGCCATGGTTATCTACAAGAAGGTTTGCGAAGACATCGTCAAGTGTCTTCAAATCCTTCCCCAAGACACCCCCATCTACAAGGCTTACACCAATGCGATTGGAGAGAGCAACATGAAAGTTCTCAGCAGCTTCGGTGACTTGCCTATGTACAACTTCGGTGTTCAGGTAGTGAAGGACATGGAGGACAAGGATCGCATGTACCTTGAGCAGAATATCCAGATGGCTTTGGCACAGAAAGAGATTGATCTCGAAGATGCCATTGCTGTTCGCAATATGCGTGACGTCAATCAGGCGGAAAGACTTCTCATTGTTCGTCGCAATAAGCGCATGAAGCGCATGTCTGAGCAGGCTCAACAGAACTCTGCTATGCAGGCTCAAGTGGCTCAGCAGTCAGCTGCCGCTGCGTCTCAAGCAAAGCAACAAGAGATGCAGATGAGGGCTCAGATAGATATGCAGATGGAGCAGATGAAGAGTCAGCTTGAACTTCAGCGCATGCAGATGGAGCACGAGATGCGCAAGCAGATCGAAATGATTAGAGCTCAGGCTACTCTCGGATTTAGAACTGAAGAGCAGGAGTTTAAAGAAAAGCTTGAAGTCCTCAAGGAGGATCGCAAGGACGAAAGAGTTGACAAGCAGGCAGTGAAACAATCACAGCTGATTTCACAACGTAAAGGAGACCGTGGAGAAATGCAAGAGCAAGCTCCATCATTCATGAATATGTTTCAATAATGGCAACGAGCAAAGTAAATCTTGACGAATCGTCCAGACTGGACATCACGTGTAAGAGAGGAGATACCTTCTCCCTGACGATAACCCTAAAGGATTCCTCTGGTACAGCCCTTCAGCTTGACACTGACAACTACAGATTTATTGTTCAGGTTAGACAAGTTGTATCTCCTGTGGGAGGAAGAGCAGCTAGAGGTAAGGGGGGGTTGGTTCTTGGCACCCAAGACATTGGCGACAAGGCTGTAGATAGAGCTGGTTCTGAAAACAACTTTGAGCCAGTTGCTGTCGACGACAGTGGCAATGCAACCATTCAGGCTTCTGCAAAGGTTATGAGATCTATTCCTTCTGGCAACTACGTATACGACATCCAATACATCAAGCCCAGTACTACTGGAGGACTTGACACACACAAGACTGTTTTGTTTGGAAACTTCGTTGTGAAAGAAGATATCTCTGAAGCAATAGAAACGGATGCTAGATAATGAGCGATGTTTCTATAACTGTCAGTGATTCTACGTCTGTTGATGTAACAGTATCTGCTGCTACTTCTGTAGATGTTACAACTTCAGTAGCCACGTCTGTAGACGTTACTGAGAAAGGACCCAAGGGTGACAAGGGTGAGAAGGGGGATACTGGTGACCAAGGGGCTGCTGGCCAAGGGGTACCAGCTGGAGGAACTCAATTTCAAGTTCTTAGAAAGATTGACGGAGAAGACTACAACACAGAGTGGTCTTTCGCCGATCGCGTTACCATTGAGGTAAGGTTCGACGAAGCCGTATCTAAAGGAGATCCGTTGTACATCACAGGATACAACAACGGCCAGAACAGAATTGCTGTAGCCAAAGCTGACGCAGCTGACTCATCTAAGATGCCTTCTATTGGATTGGCTAAGGATGACTACTCTCAAAACGACAACGGTCAGGCTACGTGCATAGGAAGTCTTGAGGACATTGACACTCAAGTGGCTAATGACTTTCAGGAGGGTGATGTCGTTTATGTTGCAAGTGGAGGAGGTCTTACAAACGTCAAGCCTACTGGAACAAACCTTATTCAGAATGTGGGTAAGGTAGGTAGGCGCCAGCAGAACAACGGTGAGATTGTCGTTATGGCTATTGGTCGTTCTAACGACGTACCCAACATTCCTGATGGACAGATTTGGATTGGTAACGCAAGCGGTGTTGCCACCCCTACGGCTTTCGGCGTAGACTTAGACTCTACTCCTCAGCTCGGTGGTGACCTTGACGTAAACGGAAATAAGATTACGTCTGCATCTAACGGAGACATTACGATTGACCCTGACGGAACTGGAGCCATCATCTTGAAGTCTGATGATATTCAGTTTGACGGTGGTGGGGGAATTGGGACGGGAAAGATAAAACTTTATGAGTCTGACGTTTTGGGAAGCAATTTTATTGCAATATCGGCTCCAATTAGTGTAACGTCCGATACTACGTTTATTCTTCCTGATGGTCCTCCATCAGTATCAGATTATGCGCTGGTTTCAAGTGTGACAGGAGCTCTTTCTTGGAAAACTTTTTTGGATGGCAATACAGAAACACTTCTCGGCACCACGTCTTTAAAACCAGTTGGGGCTCTTGATGCTATGCTGGCTTTCTATGATGATGCTGGAGACAATTATGTTATTCTTAGAGCGCCTGACGTGCTTACTGGAAACACCACGTTCTTTCTCCCTGCGTCTGACGGCAGCGCAAACCAAGTCATTAAGACTGACGGAAGTGGTAACCTTTCTTTTGTAGATCAACCTTCAGGCACCGTAGACACTTTTGGAACTCCCGCTAATACTCAGTTAGCAGTTTTCACGGATTCCGACACGATTAAAGGAGACTCCAACCTTGAGTGGAGTGGGACTGCTTTAGAATTAGGTGGTGCTCTAGAGGCTAATTCTATAAGAACAGACGCCTCAGTATCTCTTTCAAGCGCTGGAGATTTTTCTATGGGTTCGAGGGTCCTTAAATCTTTTGGTACGAACACATTGTCTTTGACAGCTGGTGACGTCTATCAGTATGACGGTGGTTGGGACGCCGCAAGAGCCAATACAACTGACGGAATAAAAATGCTTTGTGTAGCTTCTGACACTCAGAGCAGAACAGCCATGGTAAAAGAGGGTATTGTAAAGATGGCTGACTCTACTGGATTCAGCTCTGCCGCTGACGGAGATGTACTATATCTAGACAGCACGGCAGGTCATGTTACTGCCACCGCCCCAACAGGGTCTAGCGCTGTAGTAAGAGTGGTTGGATATGTTTATGACGCTAGTGCGGGAACTATTTACTTTGATCCATCCAAAGATTGGATTGAACTAACAGCCTGATAATGCCAGATATCTCTAAGCTGAATGGCGTTGACTGGTCAAGCGTCTCTGAGGTAAATGATGTTTCTGCTTCGTCTATTGCGAAGATCGTAGGTCAGGATGTACCTCCGTCTTATTTGCTTGACACATATACAGGTAGCTCTGCTGCTTACTCTGTAAGAAAACTAAGCTCTGACTACACTGGAGCCTGCATGAGAGTTCGTGAGGGCTCAGGCAATACAGAGACAGACATCGGCTTTGACTCAAGCGGATACCTCGACACAGCAGCGATAGCGACTCACTGCGGAGGCGCTATAGGCTACGTGACTAAATGGTACGACCAGTCTACATCTGGGGGCACGGGAAGTGGCAATGATGCTGTTCAAGCCACTTCTAGCCAGCAACCCAGAATATATGACGGCTCTAGTGTCTATACTGACAACGGACTTGCCGCCATCAGGGTTCCAAACGTCGCAAACGGCAGTATAGGACTGGACTTAGAAAGTAACGTGAGGACGACTCTTGGGCCATCGTCTGTATTTGTGGTGTACAATGTGGATGCTCAGACTTCTTCTTTTCAGAGAGTCTTTACTTTCTATAGAACTCAGGGGATGGTTATTGCAACTACAACCGCGACTAATTACCAAGACATAGCCGTTGGCGATGGCTCTGGAACCGCAGCGTCACAAGCTTATGTGAGATTTAACGACTCAACGATTGCAGCCCAGAAAATAAGAACCTTCATGTACGACGGAACCAGCACCACTGCTGGAGGTAAGGCTGCTATTGAGTTCAGAATCAATGGGGTTGAAGACACGACTCCTATCGACGGAAACGCTGGGTTCTATGTTCCAGCCTCAGGAGAGAACAGCCTCATGTACAGGGTACAGAACAACACTCAAGGCATGACTGGATACATGCAAGAGTGTATAATCTACGACAGTGAGCAGTCTAGTAATAGAGCTAACATTGAGTCTGACATTCAAACTTATTTTAGTATAACATGAGCTTAGTATATCTCCCCGTAGAGGCAAGAGATGGATTGACATCGAAACAAAGGGCGGATAAGCTGGACGCAGAGTTCTGGAGGCTTCAACGCCCACTGTCTGTTCAGTCAAGTGGCGACACAAAGCACATGTATGCTCGCGTAGTACACCCAACAACGGGTCAGGTAGCCATACTAGCAGATACGTCAGACGTCTTAAGCGTTCACCAAGACACAGACCTAACAGATCTTTTGGCAATACTTACAGAAGTTCCTCAGTCAGAAAAAGATGCTTTGTCTTCCTATATAAATGCTAATCTAGGGGGGACTGTTTTGTTTTCAAACTTAATACCATCTACAGCTACGCAGCTTACTGAGGCTGAGGCTTCTACTGGTGGATGGATCCCCAGCGGAGACACTCCATAACAGTAATTGTCCTTGTTTATATTTGCACCATGAAGTCTAAGAAAGACCCGCGATTGAAGAGAGCTGGAGTTAGTGGTTTCAACAAACCTAAAAGAACTCCTAGTCACCCCAAGAAGTCACACATCGTTGTGGCTAAAGTTGGTGATAAGGTGAAGACCATTCGATTCGGAGAGCAAGGGGCCAAGACAGCGGGCAAGCCTAAGGCAGGTGAGGGATCTAAGATGAAAAAGAAACGCGCCTCATTCAAGGCTCGTCATGCAAAGAATATTGCCAAGGGTAAGATGAGTGCAGCTTACTGGGCTAACAAAGTAAAGTGGTAATGAAGGCTAAGAAAAAACCATCCGGCGTAAGACACCTTCTTGATTACTTGGAGGGATCAAAGGGTCCTCAGGACAAGAAGAAAGAAAAGGAACTTCTTATGAAGGAATACCAGTCAGGCATTATCTCTTTCAAAGAGTATCAGAAGAAACTCGAAGAGCTTGTGATGAGATGAATACCGTCAAGTACAACAAGGGGGGTAAGCTTAAGATTTCTCAGAAGTCTATGGAGGTTGCTCCACCTAAGGGTTATCACTGGATGCAAGAAGGTGGGAGGTACTTCCTCATGAAGGGGGATTACAAGCCTCATGATAAGGCAGTCGCTAAGGCCAAGTTCAAACTCGTTAATCATGCCTAAGGTAAAGAAGATAAAAAGAAAGTCTAACGTTGACTACTCAACGGGCCCTGCTTACGAAGCTAAGAGTAAAAGTCGTCAGGTTGTGGACAAGATGTATGATGCCAAGGGCGGAAACAAGTCTGGTCTTAAGTCAAAATTGACGATGGACTCTGAGGGCAACTACATCAGAAGATCTGTTGACTCAACCCCAGCCAAGGCTGAAAAGGGAATGAGGTTCAACAAGAAATACACAGCTGGTAGTAAGAACGTAGGTAGACGTAAACAGCTCATGACTGAGATTTCTAATATCTACAAGAAGCATCGCGGCACAAAGGCCCAAAGAAAAAAGAAAGGATTCCCACCTGCCGTAGCCGCAAGACTTAAGAAGCTTATGGCACAGAGAGACAAACTATGAAAGCAAGAAAGTACAAGAACGGAGGGTTGACTGAAAAGCAAAAGGCCCTCGATAAAAACAAAGACGGAAAGATTTCTGGCGCTGACTTCAAGATGATGAAGAAGGGCGGGAAGGTCCGTATGTACAAGAAGGGCGGCATGGCTGGACTTGATGCTGCCGAGAAGGAAGTATACAAGAGAGGCCTTGCTGCTTACATGAGTTCTGGCAACAGACCTAAGACATCACAGCACGCTTGGGCTATGGGTCGAGTCAACAGCGCTTTCGGAAAGAAGGAGGCTGCTAAGATCCGCGCAGGCAAAAAGAAAAAGTGATATATTTGCAAAACCAAACACAACAAAATAAATAATGCCTACTACAACAGCATCCATTACGCTTTCCAGCGGGGACTTGACGGGGGACTCTTTGTCTCTTGCTTCAACAGCCACGTTGACTAAGGGTAACAGTGTGACTGGCTTGGACCAGACCACTGGTGTCAACAGACGAATCTACACCGCAGCTTCTGAGGTGGTTCTCTTTGACGAAACAACTTTCGGATCTCCCACTGACCCCGGTCACAAGATCTACTTGAGAAACCCAAGCACTACCACTTCGGAGTACTTCACCATTAAGTTGGGTGATGGCACTGGAGATGCTAATGCTCAGGAGCTCGGCAGATTGTATGCAGGAGACTGGATGTTTATCCCTTATAGCGCAGCCGCAGATACCGATATCACCATTACCCCAAGCGTTGCTACGTCAATGACTTTGGAGTACATGGCAATCTACCACACGTAATGGCTACGGTAAGAGCTACACTTAGTCTCTCTACCACCACCGTCATGCCAACCCCAGTTAACATTGGGGTGAACATGGTTGTTCGTGCCGACTCAGGCAGTGTCCAGCGCGTCAAGATTCTTGGCACGTCTGCAGGCTCTAACCCTATCACTGTATACAAAGCCAGTGATAAGTTGGAGAACGCATACTTGTACATTCGTAATCTCACTCAAGAGAAAGAGAAGTACATCTATGTGTTTGCTGCTACGGCAAGTGACAACCCAGAAATCATTAAGCTTGGTGGTGGAGAGTTTGCATTCCTTCCTGTTCAAAACGATCAGACGCTCAAGGCTTACGGCACTGACGTCGATCAAATGGTTGAGTACGCAGTGTTTGGTTTGGACAGCTCAGCAGTAACCCTTTCATAATTAGACTATGGCAAATCTTTCAAATACAGCATCAGCAAATCAAGCTGCCTTTGGGCAGATGGGTAGCTCTTTTACAAATACAAGTACAGAGCTTACTCCACCTGATGGTCACGTCATCGTTGCTATTCAGTTTTTGGCTGACACAACTGTAAACTCTTTGTCTCCTGAAAATGGCGACGACGGAATTTGCTTTGGTGACGGAGCAAACGAGAAAGGCAAGGCTTCTGCAGGAGGTCAGAGAATCGCTGCTGGCACCACCATTTTCCCAAAAGGTCTTACGATTTACGGAAGATGGACTGGAGTTGACGTAGATGCAGACGCTGACGGCGGAGTCATCTGCTACTTCGGATAAGAATACAAATCAATAATTTAAATTAAATGGAAGATAACAATCCCACAGAAGGCGGCACGTTCGAGATCTTTGAATCAGCAGAGGCTTTTCAGGCTAGTATGAATCAGTCTGAGGCTCCTGCTCAAGAAGCTCCCGTTCAAGAAACTGCACCAGTAGAGACACAAGAGGCTCCCGTTCAGGAGACCCCCTATGTTGATCCTGAGGCTGCTCCCGCCCAACCTACACAAGAAACGTTTGAACCCGCACCTGAACCTCAGGTGCAACAACAGCAGACTCAAGACTATAGCGATCAAGAGATCGAGGGTGCTGTGATGACTTTTCTGAGCGAGAGGCTCGGACGCGACATCACTTCCCTTGAGGACCTGTCGCCTGTTACGGAGCCTGCTTCCCCGCTCGACGAGAGAGTCGAAGCTATCTCTAAGTTCGTTCAAGAGACTGGACGTTCTCCACAAGACTGGTTCACATACCAATCCCTTAACCCATCTGAGATGGATGATGTTATGGCGGTTCGGGTGAGCATGGCTACGGAGTACAAGGATCTTAGCGGACAGGAGATCGACCTTCTCATGCAGAGCAAATACAAGCTGAATCCCGACATCCACTCGGAGGAAGAGGTTCAGCTTTCACAGCTGCAGCTCAAGATTGACGCTGCTGAATCTCGTAAGCGAATCACGGATCTGAGAGAGACCTATCGCGCCCCAGAGGTTGAGCAAAAAAATCAAGAGGTGGAGTCTATTATTGACGAGCAGTGGATCGCCAACATGAGCCGCGAGGTTGATTCTTTGACTGGACTGGAGTTTGATCTCGGTCCCGAAAAGACCTTTACGTTTGGGTTGGAGGATAACTACAAGTCACAACTCAAGGATAAGAACGCTCGTCTCGACGAGTACTTCGACCCTTACATTCGGGATGATGGTAGCTGGGATATTGACACCCTCTCTTCACACCGCGCTTTGATTGACAACATTGATCAGATTGCCCAGTCGATTTACCGACAAGGCCTCAGTGATGGTCAGCGTGGTTTGGTTGAGAAGGCTGCTAATGTTCAAGCTGGCACCCCACAACAACAAACAAATAACAATGACTCAGATCCAGTTGTCTCCCAGCTAAAACAAATCATGGGAGGTAATTCTGGAATGAGATTTAGAATCTAACTATTATGGCAACTATTGCTTCTTCTACTGTTGAGCATGGTACTGCGAACAGCGTAAAGCTGGATCCACGCAAGTATCAAGCTCTTAATGATCTTCTCGGTGCAACCGATTTTAACAAGCCTGACGTTCGTGACCTGTTGGTCCAGACTTACGGCGACCAAGGCATTACTGGCTTTTTGAGCTTGACTGGCGCTGTCAACAGCGGTGGCTCAGCTGACCAAGTCGAATGGTTCGAAGAGGGCCGTCGTCACAAGCTTTACAAGGCTACCACTGGCGGATCAGTCTCTTCTGGTGCCCTTACTAGCACCTTGGTTTTTGAGGAAAACCCTCAGAAGTATGACGTTTTGATGCACACTGCATCAGGCAAAAAGTACATCGTTAGCGGAACATCAGCAGACCCAGACACTATCACTGGTGGAACTGTTGACATTGCAGAACTTGCTGCGAGCACCAACCAGACCATCACGGATGACGATGAGTTCGTGTACCTCGGCAACATGTACCCACAGGGTTCTAACCAGCCAGACTTCTTCCAAGAAACCACTCCTGAGCGCCGTAAGAATCCTTACATGATTGTTAAGGATCGTTACGAAGTCAACGGATCACAGGCAACCAACGTTGGTTACGTGAATGTTGGTAACGGTGACTACAGATGGTTTATGCACGGTGAGCAGGAAGCTCGTAAGCGCTTTATGGATCGTCGTGAAATGATGCTTTTGTTTGGCGAGGAGCTTGCTGGTGCGGGTAACACTGCTGTTACTGACGTTGCTGGCTCTCAGGGTTACTTCTCTGCTATTGATGCTCGCGGTATCGAGGTGACTGGTGTTGGCTCTGATCCTCTCGACTCTTTCACTGAGTTCGACTTGATCTTGACTGAGCTCGACCGTCAAGGTGCTCCCTCTGAGTACGCTATGTACTTGAACAGAAAGCAGTCTTTGGCTATCGACGACATGCTCGCTGCTGGTGTTGCTACGCAGTTGACTGCTGGCTTGCCCGGTCAGTTTGGTGCATTCAACAACAGCGCGGACATGGCTGTTCAGCTCGGATTTAAGAGCTTCACACGTGGTGGATACACTTTCCACAAGCACGATTGGAAGTTGCTGAACGATCCTACTCTCGTTGGCGCTGTGACTAGCGGCGGCGTTGCTGGTGCTATGATTCCTATGTCGAACGTTGCTGACGCTCGCACTGGTGTTAAGGCTCCTGCTTTGGAGTTGTGCTACAAGGAAGCTAACGGCTACAGCCGTGAGATGGAGCACTGGGTAACTGGTGGTGGCGTTTTGGGTCACAACAATAACGGAGACAACGGTAAGGACACTGCTACGTTCCACTACCGCTCTGAAGTTGCTTTGGTGACTCGCGCTGCTAACCAGCACGTATTGCTCAAGTAATAACCTGAAGTAAAGAGTGAGGGCCTTCGGGCTCTCGCTCTGATCTTCATAATCTTTTGAATTATGGCGGATTTGATTATTCCTCTTTACATTCAAGCAAATCCTGACACCCCTGCTTCAGATGATTCAGCCTACGAGGTTGTGTCTAGTCATGTAAACTTGGGCTCTGGAATTGACTTGACTTTGGACGATGCGGCAAAGGTTGGAACCTTTGTTAACTTTCTTTGCACAAATTCCACTGTTGACGCTACAGTTACATTCGGAACAGCTGCTGGAGGCGCATCTAATGACAAGATAACGTTTGCTGCAACTGGAGATTCTGCACAGTGCATCTACTTTCCTGACGGATGGAGATGCGTCGGGCTTCAGGGAACTGCTTCTCTTGGATAATGCGATTGGTAACCGAGAGGGGAGAATGGCTCCCCTCTCCTTTACTACCTTTGAACTATGAATAAGTTCATCATATTTAAATTGAAAGAAATAACTCCGTCAGGAGATTTCGTATCAGACGATGGACTGGGTATCGAGGCTATCTCAGCACCCGTTGATCGTATAGCATATATGACAGCTTCTTCGGGGAGTGTAAACATCTTCTTAAGAGATGTATCTCCATACGAGGATAACAATCTTTCTACGGGAGAATCCCTTCAAAGATCTTTCGTGACGGTATCCTGTGAGGAGGGATCAGAGATTGAGCTTATGAAAAGCATTTCAGTCTTTTCAAACTCAAATACAAGCAACCCCTTTCTTATGTTTGATGCCACCGCATCTCCTACGTTCGGTAGATACGGAGAAAGCATTAAGGCCTTTGTGAGGTCAAACCCCGTCAACAGAGTTACGGGTGTTGAAAGCAGATTAACAGACGGTTCATTTACAGCTTCTACGGCTGCTTCAGTTGGAGACGTCGACTTTGGTGCTGTTGACAATAAGCCTATCCTTGATCTAGATTGCAGGGACGCTACATACAGCGGCACACTTACAGCTTGGGCAAACCAAGGCACAGGTGGGTCAACATACGATGTTGATGTTGCCAGCTCAGTGGGATCTATTTTTGAGGGAACGGGCAACTCTACAAATGGATTCAACACAAATCCAGTGTCGATCCCTTTCGATGGATATGCGGTGTTGTCAAATGCCCTTACAGTGACTGGTGACTACACCATCTATGCTGTATTTACAAGCGGATTGGATGGATCCGATGGGGTGAATGGTGTTCTATATGGAAGCTCTTCGGGGGAGTCTGTAGGATTTTGCGCGACTAACGAGTCTACTGATAAACAACCGACAGTAGCTAACGTAGTTGGCTTCCGTCATGAGGAAAGGCTGGGGCTCCCCGCTATTTCTGAGGTTAGCGTTCCATTTGATAAACAGCTACCTTCGGTTATTGTTATTAGAAGAGACAAGGACTTCAATCTATCTGTCTACAACTATGAAGGGGTATTGATAGCCAGCATTCCCTCCAATGTATATGGAAAAACAGGAACCATTATCATTGATGGAGAAACATCTGGAGACCTCAACATACTTCAGATTGGATCTGCAGGATCAAATACCACATCTGGATACAAGGGACCACTTGGTAGATTCGGAGTGATTGATAGAGACATAGGGCAATCATCAGCCTCAAGACTTGCAAGAGACTTACATCAACTTTACAAACTTTAATTTCATTTATTATGGCACAACAAACACGCCGGGCTCCGGGACGCCCTAAAAAGACCCAAGAAACAATTAGCGTCGAACCTGCAGTGGCTAAGGCATCACCAAAGCGTCCAGCTATTCGTCAAAAAAAACAAGAGGTTCGTCACCGAATCTACGAGATTGTTCGTGGGGGAGGCATAGTAACCATCTTGCGTCAGAAGGAGATTCAGATCTACGACGAAGATCAAGGCAAGATTCGAAACCTTCGTTACTGCCCACGTGAGAACTCTCCTTTTGTTGATGAGCAAGGTGACAACTCTGTCCGCGAAGCAGTAATCTTTCGTGACGGGCGTCTGATGGTTCCAAAAGAGAAGCCCAATTTGATGGCCTTCTTGGACCTGCACCCAGAAAACGTGGCCAATGGCGGTCACCTTTTTAAGCTTGTAGACGACAAGAAGGATGCAGAGCAAGAGCTTGCGCGAGAGTTCTCTCAGTCTGAAGCCATCATGATGGTTCGAGAGAAAGACATTCAGGAACTCCTCCCTGTTGCTTTGTACTACGGCATCAACATCAACCGAGCTACCTCTGAGATTCGTTACGATCTCTTGCAGACAGCAAAGAAGAATCCAACTGGATTCATTCAGGCGTTTGATTCCCCAGAGGTTACAACCAGAGCCACCATCACACAAGCATCTGATTATCAGATCATTAACTTGAAGAAGAGTGGTGTCTACTGGTATGATAGCAATCAGTTGATTGTATCTGTACCAGCGGGCATGGATCCTACAGATGTGATGACAAGATTTTGTCTAACAGAAAAAGGGGCAGCGGTGCTGTCCACTCTAGAAGATAAGCTAGAGAAGCTTGCGTAAAAGAGAGGCCCTTCGGGGCCTCTTTTCTTTTTGTATATTTGCGCTATGGTTAGCGTAATTGAGGTATACAATACAGTACGTGATATCGCGAACAAAGACCAGAAAGGCTTTGTCACTCCCGAGATGTTTAACTCTCTGCTCCCAGCAGTTCAATCAAACATCTTCACTAAGATCATGGAGTATGCGGTATCTTCTAAGGCTCTGAGAAGATCGGGTGCCGACTTGGGTGGAGAGGACTCCGTGTACCTGAGGGCCAAGAATTATCTGTCTGAATACGTTCACACAGATCAGCTCGCTAGTGTCACTGGATCAAACTTTTACGACGAGGCTAAGACATTCTCTAAGCCAGATAATTGCAACAGAATCATTTCACTGTTTACTGACAGCAACGTCAGCATTGACCTGATCTACAACACAGAGAAGATGACTCGCATCATCAACAGTAATCTCTCTGAGCCTACTGATGACTTCCCTGTTGCCCTTGTGTCTGATCAGATTGAGCTGTTCCCAGACAGCTTGTCGGGAAACATATACGCTAACTACTATCGCAACCCAACTTCTCGCATGGAGGTAAACACCAGACAGAGCAGAAGAGGTGATATTGATTATTCTAGGCAGCCTTTCTATTCGGCTCAATCTCTTGCAGGGGGTATCTCTGTACCAAACACTGCTACATGTAGGGCTTTTGACTTGCCTTACGAATTTTACGGTGAAATTGTAAGCGAGATCTGCAAGATGATCGGTGTGTCTCTGAGAGATACTTTCTTGACTCAGTACGGGGCAGCCCCACAAGTATAACACATGGCAGATATTTCTACAGAGGGAATGAATTACGTCACCCTTAGACAGGTGATGGACGATTTTGTTTTGACTATGGATGCGGATGATCACATCTCAAACATCAATGACGCGATGCTTCGCAACGTTGCGCTTCGTGGTATCCGAGAGTTTGGGTTTGATGTTACAGCTCGCATTAAGTCTCTCAAGAGAACGATTGGAAGCAACAACACAGTAGACCTCCCCTCTGACTATGTGGATCTCGTTAAGGTTGGAATTGTTGGTGGCGACGGTACAGTCTTTGTTCTGAATCAAAACAAGAACATCAACTACTCACAGAAGGTGTCTCTCAATGATGATAGTGCAGAGACCTTTGATAATACCAACAAGGACCCAATGTACTTGGATGGGAACAAAGTTGAGGATAGAGAGGATGACAAGACATCAACCACTGGCTCAGATGTATTAAGCAGTGAGGACCCCTTTGAGTCTTACGTCTTCCGCAACTACATCTACGAGAACAGCCTCGGAGGTTTGTACGGTATTGGTGGTGGTCACGGGATTGGTGAGTACAGAATCAATCTCGATCAAAACAGACTTGAGCTTGATACGTCCAGCGATATCAGCGAGGTTATTATTGAGTACGTAGCGGATGAAGCTCGGAGCTCAAATCCTCTGATTCATGTGTATGCAGAAGAAGCCTTGCGTGCTTACATCTACTACAAGTTGTGCGAAAGAAAGTCCACGGTACCTGCAAACGAAAAGATGAGAGCTCGCTCTGAGTACTACAATGAGCGCCGCAAGGCAAAGGCACGTCTCGGTAACTTCACTAGAGACGAGGCGTTGAGAACGATTAGAAAGAACTTCAAGCAGGCACCTAAGTACTAATGATAGATAAGGTATTTCCTAGAAAGCTTAACTCAAGCAAGGACGCAAGAGTACGTGGCAAGGATGAGATGATCGACGCAGTCAATGTAACCATTGACGACAACTACGATGATTTCAAAAGTGGCAGTGGGGTAGACTCCCCCAGTGGGAACTTCGGCGTTCTTAAGCCCGTGATGGGCAATACTGCGGTACCCAATGACGATTCTGTTGATTTTACGGGTAGCGGTAGAGTTATTGGAAGTTGTGTTGACGAGAGAAACCAACAGATATTCTACTTCCTGCACAGCACTGTTGCTTCTGAGCAGGGAGTCTATGTGTACAATAGTCGCAGTAATGAGGTGACACCGCTTATTACTTCGAACCTCTTCAACTTCGATTCAAATTCTTTTGTAGACTCTAACATTGTCTACATCCCTTCTGGATCTGGCAACAGTGCCAATGAGGTAAAGCCTATTCTTTTCTTTACTGACAACAGAAACGAGCCAAGAAAGATAGATGTACAAAGGGCTACTGATGACCTTTACAGTAGTGAAGACCTATCCTTCTTGGACTTTATTTCTACCTGTCCAAGGACTCCTATCGACCCCCCTGTTGCCACCTTTAGAAACGACCCAAATACTAAGGTCACTAACTTCAAGGGTAACAAGGGATTTCAGTTTGCATATCAGAACATATACAAGTCTGGAGATGTAAGTGCTCTTAGCACATACTCTAAGCTCTCCGTGCCTTTTGCGTACATCAATCAGGGAGCCTCTCCCAACGCATCTTTTTTCTCGGAGAACTACCTTGAGGTTATTGTGCCTCAAGACGCCATGACTTCAGAGGTTGAAAGAGTAAGGCTTCTTGTTAGAGAGGGTAACGACGGATCTTGGTTTGTTGTTGATGAGGTTGAATATCAGGGTACTCAGCTTGACTTCAGCTTCTACAATGACAAGATCCTTAGCATACTTCCAGAGGGTGAGACTCGCAGACAGTTTGACTCAGTACCCAAGAAGGCTAGGACTCAAGAAGTTACAAACAACAGACTGTTCTTTGGCAACTATGTGGAAGGATTTGACGTTGGTCCAATGCAGGCTTCGTTTGCCGTTGAAGCATTGGAAAGACCTCAAGACTTCATAAGCATAGACCTCACATTGACCCCTGAAGTAAGGAATACAAACTCAGCTCTTGGTAATGCCACAGGAAATAACAGGGTGGCAGCATATAGACTGAGCACATCTGAGCTTCCCAACGAAGGTGTCCTTGCTAACACTCAGGTCATCTTCAACATAAACCTGAATCCTGACGGCAACTTCCATCTCTACGAATCTAGATCGGGATATCACGGTAGCACTCGATACAATTACTTGAGAGATGAGGCAAATGACTTTGAGGAAGCAGAGGAGGCTCAGACTATCAGCAATCAGATAGGGGCTGGATTTAGTGGTGACGGGTCTCAGTACTTCGCTGCCATGAAGCAATATCCTCTTGCAGGAACTGATCTTTTTAACAAGACAGGTGTTTGCCACAACCCATACGGGGAGGGTAGCGGATATCCTATTTGGAGATCTCAGTTTGCTGGAGATACTCAGGGAAGCCTTGACAACGCGGGTCAAGACGCAGTGTATGGCACTAACGCGGGAAACCCATTTATCATTGAGGGTAAGCCCCTGTCTTTCAGTGGGTCCTTTGTCACGCTTGCAGACCTCTCTAAGGAGCAGCTTGCTGATGCAATCAAGGGTATGGTTATCGGTCCTAACGTTAGGATTGATGGATTTGAAGATGGGGTCATTGATCCCACCCCTGCTATCTCTATCATTAACGAGGTGTCTAGCTCTTCATACCTTGTCGATCTTGGCATCACCAATTTGCAGAAGCTTAGGGTGTTTGGGGCAACGGACTATAGAGCAAAAATGGTTGTTGCTGTAGGTAAACAGGACTCTTTGGCTACAGAAGAGAGCGCCAAGCACCTCAACCCTATGGGGTACTTCATCCTTAACAAGGCCACACCCGAGTTTAGACTTCGAGACATCAGTCAGTTCTATGCGATTGACTCTCCTAGCGACTCCGCAAAAAGCGAAGATTGCTTCTTTGCTCTTGACCTCATAGATCTCGGAGACTTCGACATACTCACCTGTATCCCAGACATCGTTATTGACAACGTGGCTGCCGATAATTTGAGTGCAGGAATTCTTGAGGACTTCTTTGATGATTCTGTTGGAACCAACATCTTTGATGGATGGGTGTGTATGACAAGAGATCATATACAGTTCCAAGTAGTTAACATGGAGCTTCCTGATTTTGAAGCACTCTTCGTCCACAACGCTCAACAGCTTTACGACATCAAAGAAGGGACTTGGAGTTCATCCGCACTCCGACTTGATCTTCACACCTTTATTACTAATGCTCTAAACTTTGAAAATCCTGTCGGGAACAAAGACAGGATTGAGCAGCAGATAAGAAGGTGGTTTGGTTTCCTTGTTCCTGAAGGTGCAACGATAAGCCTTACTGAGGACTTCAACGGAATTATTGCTGGTGGGTTTGCTGGTATAGGTGTCGGAGCAGTTCTTGGGGCTGGCATCACAACAGAAGACACGTACCTTGAGTTTAGTGGAGGAAGAATTATCAACACGTTCCATAACTACGCCCAAGACACTTTCACCAATAGGTCCGAAAACATCTTTGATAGAGACGACCTCTACTTTGACTACGCATTTAGCTTGCTCGATGGGGAGGCTGGTGCAGGTGGAAAGAACGCAGATGAAGCTAATGGACAGTCTTTATCTAGTGTTTCGTATCAAACAATCAAGGCGGGTGTATCCCCTTGGTCTGACTTGGGCCTTACAGATGGGCAGGGGCTTATTAGGTCGAGGCTTAACTGCATGCCTCTAATCCAAAACACCACAGACATAACCCTTGCGGATTACATTGACAGCTCTACTGGATTTGCAGCAGTTACAGGAACCACACTTGTCGGTGGAGAATCTGACTATGATTCCTTTATCGCCAACCTTCAGCCTCACGTTGAGGTGTTTGACTTCGAGACCGTTCTTATTTCTCCAGAGCAGCAGGGTGAACAGCAGACATACAAGTCCTTCAAGACCAAGGCCAACCACGATTTTGGAATCGTCTTCTACGATCAACGAGGAAGGTCTAGTGATGTCACCCCTATAGGTAACGTATACATTCCCTCTTACGACTTGCTGAATCAGAAGGGTCCTGTTCGTGTGCAAGTGGGTCTTAATGCCATTACGCCTCCGTCATGGGCTTGGAATTATCAGATTGTCTACGGCGGGAACAGCACTGTAAGTGACTTCGTTCAGTACACCACTGGCGGAGCCTTTGTGGAGTTTGATTCAGATGATCCTGACAACAACGGTAACATATACGTATCTCTAAACTACCTGCAAAACAACAGCAAGGTCTCGTACTCAAATGCTTTTGGCGCCATCAACTACGACGGAAACCAAGACTTCTACACATACAAGGAGGGAGACAAGCTTAGAATCATATCTTACTTTGGCCCCCTCGCGGCTGGTGAAGACGACCTAAATGCTCGTGTATACCCACAATCCTATGAGTTTGATGTGGTGGGCACAGTTACGCTTGCCGATGATGACGAAAACCCACTGGTTAATCCCGACTTGGAAACACCAGATGCGTGCACGGGGCAGTTTGTAATACTCAGAAACAATCCTTCTGCCGTAAACTTTAACTACAATGCCGTAAGGAACGGTATTGCAAACAACTCTCCTCAGACGGATACTGCAGCTCACTTCTGGAACAACAGATGTGTTGTAGAAATCTACTCACCAAGAACGGGTCAGGATGCTGAGGACAGAGTCTACTACGAGATCAGCAAGAAATATAGAGTGTTGAGAGATGTGGCGGGCAATCTGTCACTTCAATCAACGAACATCGTATTGACCGAGGGTGACGTCTATTTCAGAAGGCTTCCTGTTAACATGCCTAGATACAGCGCTCAGGATCAAGTGTACAAAAACCTTGTTCGATCTGACGGAGGCACAGGACCTAGATTCTTGGATTACTACTTGGAGACCAAGACCTTTACGGATACTATCATTGGTGCAAACCAGCACAACTGGGGTAAGCCGAAGATTGTAAACCCATATCAGAAAGAGATAAGGAGAGATTCATCTATTACGTTTAGTGACGTAAACAATTACTCCTTGCCTAAGCTGAACTACTGTACGTTTGACGCCACTACATCTAACTTCAAGGATCTGCCAAACTCTCACGGGAGTATACAGAAAATGATTGACAGAGGTGATAGCCTCTTCATTCTCCAAGAGGACAAGATCAGTGAGATCCCCATATCAAGAAGCATTATCTCTGACACTGTCGGTACTGACATCGTAATTGCATCAGAGAAAGTTCTTGGGTCCCAAAGGTTTTATTCTGGAAGCTACGGGTGTAGCACCAACCCAGAATCTGTCACTAAGATTGATGAGAACATATACTTCGCCAACAAAGAAAAGTACGAGGTATACAAGTTCAATCCATCAAACGGTGTGGCGGTCATATCGGACTATGGGCTTAAGTCATACTTCAGGGAGCTGTTTAAATCTGCTATAGAAAAGTTCAGGAATAACGCAAGTGTTGGACCAGTAAGGGTCGTTGGAGGCTATGACCCCACGCTCGATGAGTTCGTGATAAGCGTATACAACTCACAGCCTCAAGCCACTACAGGTACAGGGTCTGTTACCCAAGGGCAGGGAGATGATCTCTCTGATCCACTGCTTCCTGAACTTGCATCAGAGGTCGAGCTTGCGCTTGAAGTTGAGGAGCTTGAAGCTGAGATTGGAGATCTTGAGGGTAACCTCACTGAGGCGAACAACACCATTAACGATCTTCAACAGCAGATTCTCAACCTGTATGGGCAGATCAATGACGCGATAAACAATCCTATTGTAACCACCGATCCAAACGGTACAATTCTAGATGATGTTGTCTCAGGACTTGAGGACGAGATATCAACTATTAACGATCAACTAGAAGACGCTGAAGACGTATATATCAACCAGATCGAACAGTCTGTTTCTTTGCACAGTCAGATAAGAGATCAAGCGGCTGGAGCTATACAATCAGCTAACATATTCATTACGTCTGCTCTAGGTTCAACAAGTTTTCTGGAGGCAGAGTACATCATACCTGATGTTAATGCTGATATCGTTCTTAGTGTAACTGATCAAGGTCCCGGATCTGCTGTGACGTTTAGCACCTACGTAAACGTGATAGAAGAGTTTAAAGATCGTCTTGAGGTGTATCTTAATGAGTTCGGATCAGAGCCTCCATCAAACGCTAACGGTCGATTTACCTTTGATACAGGTCAAATTACTTTGAGGAATGGTGAGTTCTTCACGTACACCTTGGGTTATGGTATCCCCACTACTGCGTCTCTAAGCGACAATAATGAATCCGCTTTCCCTGAAGGTACGGCCTTGTTTGATAATCCAAACTTCATAAGCGAATTTACAGGACAGAGTGGTTTGCGCTCTGACCTAAACAAACTTATCCTTTTCGCGCAGACAGTCGCGCTTGGCGATATTGAGCAAGAACTTCAGGACAAAGAAGAGCAGAACGCTGGACTGGAAGCAGACAAAGACGTTATCCTCACTCAGATAGGCAATTTTGTAGAGGCTGTCTATACGGGTAGAGGACCCGATGTGAACACCCCACCAGAGGATGCTGACGCAGGGGGAAAGAATCCTTTCGGTGACGACTACGGCTCGTCTAGTGACGAGATTACTGGTGACAGCCCTCTCAAGCGCTTTTATGACGCCTTCACAAATGGAGGAAACTCTGCTCTTGAGGAGGAAATACTTACCGACCCTCTTACTCAGACCGCTATACTAGAGCTCATAGAGCAAGGACTCTTGGACTTTAGGTTTGATTACCAACAAGAGGTCGATGACACCACTGCTAATTTGACAAACGTCACTGCGGTAAGGGATGGCCTTGCTAACTCATTCTATAATACTGCTCAGTTTACGTTTAACGTACAAAGAGATTTGAACAATGGTGTGAATCCAGCGTACAACGGAGGTGTTCCATCTCAGTTTTATAGCCTTCTTATCTCTGGAGGATCACCTTCTGCTGAAACAATTATTGAAGCCCTTGGAGGTGATAGTATTGATATCACAGATGCTCAAAACACATTCTATGAGTTGTTCGGAAGCGTAAGTAATATACTTGACTTCTTGTCAAACAACGACTTTGGAGGTGAGGTGGCGCTGGGAACTGGAGCTAGTGCGGGCCTGAAAGAAAAGATTAAAAACTTCTTGGAGGAGTGGGACACACAGTTAACTAGTGTTGGCTTCCCTACTGGATTCTCAGAGGGATATGACTTTGAAGTTCTTGCTAATCCAGATACTGGAGATGGCGTTTTGGAGCAGGCTCTGGAACAAGCACTCACGACTATCACAGGTGCGGATGCAGGGGGGTTTGACCTCACTCTTGAGGGGCTTATCGGGTCGCTTCAGACATTACTTACAGAATATACTGATCGCCTTCTTCTTTCTGGATTTTATGATGATAATCAGTTCCCTGCTTCTGGAGGCTTTGTTAACGCAATAAACCTTTTTGCAGCTACCGCACCTATAAGCGGCACTTCTCAATACAATGAACTGTATAACGCTGCATCAAACATTTCAGAAGCAGTAACGAGACTTAAAGAGTTCCAAGCAATACTGGGTTCTACAAATCTTTTAGGACAGATAGGGACCCTTAGCTCCGGAGCCTTCCCAGAGCTTTCTATACCTACAGAAGCCTCACAATTTTCCCCTGCTGTAGGATACACTGGCGAAGGAGGTAAGGGCCTTATAGCTCAAACAGTTCTTCAGGGGGGGGCTATTGAAAACGAATTCGCGAGTGTTTCGGGTCCATCTGTTTACACATCCTACGAGGGTGTAAAGAGACTGCTTGAATACATAAACAACAACCTGACCAACTACTCTAACGCCACAACAAATCAAAATGGTTCAATTAACCTTGTTGGCGAAGAGGTATTCTTTAATGCTTTTAACACTGGTCCAAACCTTGACGGAAATTATCCCATATTCAACTTTACGGGAAGCCTTCTTGACGTTATTCCTTCCGGCCCATCGTATGACAACATATCAGATTATTTCCAAGACTTTTTCGACAGTGATGGTAACTTTATACCAGTTGATCAAAACGCTCTAATCGTTACTATCAATGATATCCTCGAACGAACCAGACAATTTGAGCGGGATCAACAGCGGTTTGCATTTAATAATGCCGTTCTGGACGGTCAAAACAACCCCGTTCTCATACAAAACGGACCTACTGTTCCTCAGCAAATTCAAAACGCTAACAGTGGTTTCGATGCAAACGGTAACCAAAACATAGACTCTGGCGACTTGCTTTCGTTTTTGACTTTGTTTGGGAATTCAGTATCCACTGTGACTTTATCAAACGTTACTGAACAAATATCTCAGTTGAGAGAAGAATATGGGTATGAAAACCTCGTTACTACTGAAACTAGTACTGATGGTGTTATAAGCACTAACTCTAGTTTTATAGATGTATTAACAACAAATATCAACAATGCCCTAGGTCAGTATCTTGGTGCGGGAGAATCGTTTGTATTTGATTTTGATCAATCAGCCTTCGTGGTACAATCATCTTAAACTCATGATCAACACTATAGGGTTCAATAACAAGAAGAACATTTGGACGTCGAAGTACTCTTACACGTCTTCTAACTATGCGTCTATTGATAAGCAGTTTTTCTCTTGCAGAAAAACTGTGTTTCCATCTGATGATGTAGTATGCTGGGAGCACAATACCAACCCAACGAGAAACAACTTCTACGGGGAGCAACACAAGTCTGCTATTGCGGTTTCGTTCAATGACAACCCGTCTCAGAACAAGCTGTATAAGACATTCAGCGTAGAGGGTTCTGAAAATCTCAGGGGATCCGTTCATTCCTTTAGCACGAGTGAGACCCTGCAGCCGCAAAAAATTCCTATGACTATCAACGTAGACACGTTGAAAAACAAGGGGGGTATACTGTACGGGAACATTCCCAAAGACCCTAGAATTAAGGCTAACGTGAATATGAAGTTCGTGGGGGCTACGAGTGGAGAGACAACGACTCAGGCTCTTGGTCAGGACCTTTACTTTTTCAATGGGGTGGTAGGCAATACTGCCTTCACATTAGACCAATCAACGAAGTTTGCTTTTGTTTTTGGGAACAGCACTACCCCTGTGGTGATAACTCCAGAAGGAACTTCTGTGTCATTGCAAGAAAACACTGATTTCTACACACTTAACTCTGGGTTTATTTCACCTTCGGCTACTCAATTAAACTCACTGGATATCGACGACCCTCTCGGGAGAGGAATTGTACTTAAGTCTACTCTACAGGCTTATGAGGCATTCCTTAGGGCTCTTCAGGGTACGGATGGTATCGTATCCATCTTTGCGATTACAGACCCAGCTATCAACGGCGACTTCTTGAGGGGTCAGTACGCAGAAGTAGGGATGGCTATAGGCACTGGACCAGAACCCTTTGAACTCTACTCACTTAACGTAAACTACGAACCCACTGACTTAGACCATTCTAAGTGAGAATAACTATATTTGCAACTATGATCGAGGCTACATACGACTTTCTACATTATTTAGTTTTTGGGGCTGACCTCCCATATCTTCAGAAGGCAGAGCCGATTACTCTTGCTACATTGGCGCTTATTGCAGGGGGAACTAAGCTTGCACAGGCAGCAGCAAAAGGCATTCGCGCAAGGAAGCAGAGAAAGCAGGGGGAAGATATTGCTGAACAAGCACTTCAAAGACTAGAGGGTCTTGATTATCAGGTTGGACCAGACATGCAGGTAGGTCCTAAACTTGGGGTGACGCAGGACACGAGAGATTTGGCGGAGCTTCAGATGCGTCAAAGCGCTGAGGCGATACAAAACTTGAGGGATCAAAACCTTGCGATGTCTCAGCAGGCTATAGCCTCTGGCGTTATGGACCCAACACGGGCGAGCCAAAGCATTGCAAACATAGCCCCTTCTCTTGCAGCTCAGCTCGGTCAGACGGAGCTTGCAGCAGCACGGCAGTCTACTGCAGCCAAGCAAAACGTTGCAAACCTTGCTGAATCTTACGCTAAGGCAAACGTTCTCAGAGAACAGGGTGTCTTGGACAGAAACATTCTTAGAGCACAGCAGGTTGGAGACCTTAACGTGGCGCAAGACAGAGCGCTTCAGGAGGCTCTCAGAAGAGAGGGTCAGGCTGCAGCTAGTCTTGGATATTCTACTGGCACTGAGGCAATTATGAAAGGGCTGGAGGCTCCATTTGAGGCCATTCAAGCAATGGGATATGGTGCTCCCTCTGGAAACACCCCCCTTACAGCTCAACAGCTTGGGCTTCAGAGCTTGGAGTCAGGTGGTCAGCTTAGCGATCAGATCTACGTGACAGGCGGTGAGTTCAACCACGACACAAACAAAAAGGCTTTGATCGACGAAGAGACTGGGGAGAAGGAGGCTGAGCTCACGGGAGACGAAGCCGTTCTCAATCCAGAGCAGACAGAGAATACTATGGAGGCCTTCAACATCTTGAAGGCAGCTCTCTCTAAAATGGAAAACCCACCTGAAGAACTACTGGCAGCTCTTGAAAAGATGAGTCATTTCGATGAGCCTCAGTTCCAAGTTCCTCAACAGGAAATTCAATTCGCGTAATGCCAGTAGCATACACAGCTCCTTTGCAGGGGGAGACTCTTGACATGTCTGGCTTGATGGACAGCCTTCAGGCTCGTCAAGCAGAAGAAGCCGCAAGAAAGAAAGCTATTGTAGATCAGATGCAGGCCCGTCAAAAGGCTGCTGATAAAATGCTTTCTCAAACAGAGGGGTATGATGTTTCAAAATTGATACCTCCTTTGCGTGATCACTTCAACACTTACTACAATCAAAAGCTTCAAGAGATAAACAACTTTGCTATCGACGATCCAGTGGCAGCACGTCAAGCCATTCAGGATATTAGAAGTTGGTTTGACATGCATGCTGCTCACAACAGTGACGTGGTTCAGGGTAGTCGTGAGAAATACAATAGAGTAGCGACAGACCCCTCCGAAGCGGCTAAGTTTAACGCCTCGTTGCCTATATATAAGCAATCTGCTGCCTCTCCTCAATCTATGATTCAGGCTCAGCAGATATTTGAAGGTGGAAATATTGTAACCCAGATGGGTGCAGACGGTAAGGTTGTTTACAAGTCTATCGACCCCGCAACAGGCCAACCGACTGGTGATTGGGCAGATATCACTAGCTGGGAATCTTGGGCAAACCCAACAACATTCACTGTCCCAACGCAAGCACGATATGGAAAGAGTGCTATTCAGATTGGTGAGGGTACTGTTAGAGATTCTGCAAAGGCCTTCAACAAAGACACTTGGAGCAGAGATGAAGCTTACAGGGTGTCTCGTGGAATTGTTGAGGGTGGTGCGGACAACGAAGACTCTGCTGCTGCTAGAGCATGGGCAGTAGCTAACCTGTTTAGTGACGCAATGAGAGATAATGAAGCCTTGGTCACTTCTTACATTCAGGGTGATATTAGCGACCCAACCTATCAACTAAACAGCCAGTACATATCTGACATCAATGGTGAGCTTATCAAGCAGATGGCCGAGGCATCTAGGTTTGTTGTAGAGGAAGACGAGCCTACCGCTACTTCTTCTGACAGAGACGCAACCATTTATAGATCCGACTTTGACAGCTCTGAGACATTCTTCTTAGATAGTCTTCAGTACCTGAGGACGGGAGAGCTTATGCAGACTGATGAAAATGGTGTGCTCGTGCCTCTTGATGACTTCGAAATGTATGCAGGAGTTAAGGGTACATCATACGTTCTTTCGGCTCTCGACAAGAAGAAAGAAACCCTTGTGATCGACAACCCGAATGCAGGGGAGACTGAAAACAGAATTAGCTCTTTGCAAGAAGAGCTCCAAAACATTGGTGATCAGGGGTCGCCTGAAGCAATGGCTATTAGAAGAGAGATTCAAGCCCTTGAAGAGGGTAATGCCGAGCCAGAGCAGTTTGAAATTCAGCCTAAAGAAATAGCGTTCTTGCCTAACGGAAAGATTGT